>Ga0157358_1000896_pt1 | contig 12825 bp, 5 predicted proteins | sample AttcapACBM2_FD_111484 | JGI IMG/M metagenome (GOLD analysis project Ga0157358, IMG submission 111484) | Fungus gardens microbial communities from leaf cutter ant in Botucatu, State of São Paulo, Brazil - Atta capiguara ACBM2 | ecosystem: Host-associated > Fungi > Mycelium > Unclassified ...
AAAAAAAAAAAAAAAAAAAAAAAAAAAAAAAAAAAAAAAAAAAAAAAAAAAAAAAAAAAATAAAAAAAAAAAAAAAAAAAAAAGCTACTTATGAGTATAACTAGCAAATGAAGACATATAAAGCTATTTTGTTCAAAACTACCAAATAGCAGTAGACTTTGGAAGATATGGAAAATAGCATACTTCTTATAGCTATCTACTAGTTAGAAGTAAATAGTCTAAGTGGTTATAGTAGTAGTTTTGAAGAAGAGAGATCTTGAATTATAATGTTTAGAGCTAGAAACAATATAGAAAAGACACTTCAGTTCTCTAGTAGGATTCTAGAAAAGATATTAGAAAAAGAACAAAAAAAGGAAAAAAACTAGTGAACTTACTATATTCTTATAATTAGAAAGTATAAAGAGACTAGGAATAAAAGCCAAGAAAGGATCTCTAGTAGAGAGCTCATAGAGAGAAACCAGATTGCATGCTAGAAAAGACAAAGATGGTGAGAAATTTTAATAGAAAGTACTTGAGCTTACTAGAAGAAACAAAAGCTAAAACTTAAATTTAGCCTTTTTGTAGTAAAAGCAGCTAGTAAATATCAGAGAACTGTTAGCAAGAAGAAAAGATAAGGCTGGCAAAAACATTGGAGTGAAGCAATGTGGCTATAGCCCAGAGTACTTAGAGATTGGAGAAAAAACTAGAAGAGATACTAGAGTCTGATCTGAGATAGGATTAAAAATAGGATTTAGTAAGAAGAAAGCAAAAACTAGAGAAGCTAAGACAGAAGATTTGTCAGCTAGCTGACAAATAAATATAAAAGGAAAAAAAGACCTACCAGATAAGAAAGAGACATAAGCAAGAGAAGAAAAGAGAAGAACAGACAACTCAAAAAAGAGTAAAGTAGAAGAATCAGATACCTTTATAGAAATGTTTAGGTTGGCTAGGACTACTAAGGGAAGGTCAGACTCACTCAACTCAGCAATGTCACTGAGTTTTGTCAGAGTCAAAGACAGTAGACTTTATTTATTTTCATTCTTTTCTCATTTCTATTTTCTTTTCTCCTTATTTTCTTATTTTTGGACTTAAGATTGGAGTTAGCATGACATTATATATAACTGTTACAAAATGTCACAAGATGTGACATAGCATCACATATTTGTCACATGTCACACAATCACATATTACAGAAGAATATAAAAGATCTTAGAATAATAATATTATACTATATATTCTTTAAAGTAGACTAGGTTTAGTGTAGCATAGATCATTAGCCAAGTGTATATAAGGTAAACACTTTGTAACTGGAACTCCATCAAGTTCCCTTGTATTAACCCAATACAAGGTTCTTCTTTCAACTTTAAGTCTTAAGTTGTAACAAGTTTGATATTAGAAAAAGGAACTAGTGTTATGGTTCAAGACTGAGTATTTATTCAAAAGAAGAGGCTTATATTGTTTAGTACAAAAGAACTCAGTGGAGTTCCTAGTATAAATATGTCTACTTTATATATTCCTGGTGTATAGTTTGTATATACTTATATTTTAAAGTTATTAACTCTTTATAATATATAATATTATTCTTTTAATATATCACAGAATATTGTGATCATGAATGTGACATGTGTGACTGACTCATGACAGCAGTCATACCTTGTTACATTACTATGATTATTATAATAGTCAAATGTAATATTATAAATAAGAGACAAGAAATGAAAATGAAACAAGTTTACTATTCTTGATTCTAACAACTGGCAGTAAAGAGGGCAACTTGACAACAGAAGTCTTTATTAGTGGTCTAGAGAAGAATTTATTAGCAGTATATAATAGAGTAGAAACCTAACAAATTTTGGCAAGAACACTAGCTATTAGATTATTCTATTTCTCTAAAAGAGGATATTGTATCAACTTTTCTATCTGATGCTATAGAATAGTCAGATAACAAGTGAGTCAAGAATGTTCTGCAGATTGTATAAGAGAAGAAGAGAGAATTTTATAGATAAAACCTAGGCTAAAAGTTTTAACTAAAGAAAGAAAACCTAAATCAAAAAGAACAGAAGTTGTTAGAGCAATATAAAAAGTTACTTAGGTTAGTAGTCTTAATATAGTAGACAAATAGTTTTTAATGGAAGAAGTATTTAGCCTTAATCAAGAAAGTATAAATAAAAATTAGACTTTCTTAATAAAAGAACCTAGAAGAAATCAATAAAATAGTATAACCTGAAACAAAACATACAGTGCTTATAAATATAGATTTATAGAAGACTGAAGACAGTTATTTATAGTAAGAAGGAGATGTTACACCAGAAATAGCTTTTTCATAAGAAAATATACTCTTATTAAGTTTTCAAGTACTTAAGAGGCTTTAGCAAGAAGACTTGATACTTCTAGATAATATCTTAAGTGTTATAACTTAAGTCTGAGATATATATATTACAGACTGTGATTTGTGTGCATACTATAACTAACCTATTTTAAAGACTATGTGCTCTTTATAACTATATGATATATAACTGTCATATTCTTTATCTAAGTTTAAAATAAATAAAAATAAAAATAAAAACCAAAAAATAAAATAGGAAATAAAATAAAATAAAATAAAGTCTAGTCTATCATTTATAACTTTGACATCAAGCTTTCTTGAGAGATAGTATAATAGCTATTATATCAAACTAAATCTTAAAAAGATAAGAATTTGGATGGTAGAATAAGACAGAAATATAATGAATTAGAAGCTAGATATTAGAGTTAAATTAGGGTTAGAATTTAGCCACAATATGACATAATGTCATACATTAGTCACATAGTCACATAAAAATATAAAACATTATAGAAGATTCTAGAATAATAGTGTCATTCCATATGTTAAGGATATATAGTATACATAGCCTTTAGAATGGGCTAAGATTAGTATAGCACAAACCAGTAGTTTAGTGTATATAAGGTAGACATTTTGTACTTAAAACTCCATTGAGTTCTCTTGTGTTAAACCTAATACAAGGTTCCTCTTTTGTCATAATACTTTGAAACTTAAGTTATAATACCAAATAAGTTAAGAATAGGCTTGGAAATAAGAGTAACTGGTGAAAATGATTAAAGAGAAATGGAATTGGTACTTGTAAGCAGACCATTATGTTAATTTTAGATTATAAATAAAAAGAGAATCATATGTTCTTGAGATTTTAAAAGTCTTTCTTATAGTTTTAGTCTTCATTCTCTACATTCATTCTCTATATTTTGAGACTAATATATAAGCCATAAAGAGAAAGGAGAAAAGGAAAGAACCTTATCTAAATTTTCCCATTTATAAGTGGTTTAATTGCTATTTTTTCAAGTAAGCACTATTAGTACCTATTATCAGTCATAAGGTTTAACTTAAGGGATGTCTTTGGAGTGTATTACCTAGAATGTATAATATTGTTGGAAGCTTTCACATTCACAAGAGCTTTTTCAGAGGTTTATATATTTTATTTTTATACTATTGTTTCTATCTCTTCTTTCAATTTCTAATACTGATATTGTCTCCTTTGAATTCTTTAATATATAGTTAAAAGCTAGTATTACATAGTTCTTGTTACACCATATGATATTCTCTTTTTTGCTTGATCTCTATTACTATGAGTAGAAGAAGATCTAATCAATTATCCTATTAGTAGTTACAGTAAATGTAGAGATACTATTCCAACATCTGGTTGGTGCATTCTGTCTGGTTATTTCCTTTAGTGTGGTATTTAAAGGTAAAATATGATATAGCTAGTTTCAGATACCATTATATTTCAACATTCTTGAAAGTATTTTAATCTTCTATCAGCTTCTTCTATTACTCTGTAACCAATTACCTGATATTCAGTCTTACTGGGAACTTATAAGCCATATACTTATGATTCCTATAGTAGTGATATCCTCTGACTAGAATAGTACAGAGCTTGTGGGCAGTATTTATATCTATGAGGACATCTAGAGAAAGCACTAGTAGTAGTGGAAGCAAAGAAATAGAGAGAATAGTAAGCTACTAATGAGGAATAAAGATGACTAAAGAATTTTATAGGGTTTGTTGATTGATGAGAGAGGAAAGAACAGTGTATTGTAGTAATAGTGTCTACTATTGGAACAAATATATTCTGCTTGGAAAGTTGGTCAACAATAATTAAGATTATATTGAAGCTAGATGAGAAGAGTAATTTCTCAATAAAGTCTATGGAGATTAAGTTTTATAGGTATTTAGGAATTGAAAGTTGCTTAAGTAATCCATATAGCTTGTAGTATTACAGTTTAGATCTTATACATGTAATATAAGACTTACAGAAGCTTTTAACATCCACATATATAGAAGGCTATATATATCTATGACAGATGAGTTTTAATATCTTATTTTGCCTGAAATAGCCTGCAAGAATGTGGTTATGATAATACTGTAGAATATATGTGTAAAGGTTATTTGCAAGTAGCATGTAAATTTTATTATCTATAAATAAAAGTCTAAATATGTTAGATTGTAGAGATATTTATAGAGTTTCTTGTCTTGTGTAACTGCTAAATAGATATTATTATATAGGCCATTGAAATCTATAATAGTAACAGCCTAAAGAGATATTATGAGTTAAATGTGAGTGAAGACAGGACAGAGATTGTATAAATTAACAGAGGTATAGGTAGCACTTTCTTCTCTTGGATAAAGTTCCTCTTTATAGGTCATAATATTGGGTTTGAACCCTAGGTATTCTGGATGGAAACAGATGACAAGATTGAACTGGAAAAGACATTCCAACCATCTTGCTTAATAGCAAAAAAGAATTTTGGTAGTCAAAAAGTATTCTAGATTTTTGTGATCCATGATAATATCTATAGAGTTTTTGTCATATTTTATATTCTATCCATAGATAACTCATGCTTTCTCATCCACACTTCCTAATCTCTTCTAGTATGGATTACACCTCTCCATTCTATCTTGGATGTCCTTACTGGTCTAAATTAATTCTATGAATCTCTATTTCTTAATATCTAAGGATTACTAGAAATCAGTATAACTCACTTAGTAGTTACATTCTAGATAGCTACCCTAAATATACTAACTAGTATATATTTTAGTAGTTTACACTATAGTAGTCTTCCTGAAAATTGACTAGAACTAGCATCTCTCATCTGGTATTGGTAAAAATACACCTTACTACCTTCTGGTGGTTTTCAACTCTCTAAGTCACCAAGTTCTGTTCTGAAATATATAACCTGTGTAACTAGTAGAGACATAGTATACAAGCTAAAGCCAAAAGTCATTCCAATCTGTCTTCCATAATGTATAATTTACTTATTCTATACTTCTAAGATGTTTTACCAGATCTTGGATAATGAGATGTAAACTATGTTTAACAGTTTTGATCTTTCCAAGTAGTAATATCAGATATGAAAGATTTTGAAAATCATAAGAAATTCTTTGTTGTATTTATTGTAGTTAAGCTTGGTAGCCTTGAATATATGAGAATAGAATGTGACTGTGTGAACTTTCTTTTCTTCTACTATAATTAAAAGTATAGCTATGAAGATATAATTTAAAGTATTAGTTTTTATAATCATTTAAGTATTAGAGATCTAGTGAGCAAAAATTAAAGCAAAAACAAATACTTTGTAGTATGGAGAGTCCAAGTTCCAAGAGATATTCTTCTATATCAACTAGATCAGTAGAGTAGTTATATTTGAGTAATTGTAAATGAATTGATGGTAGAAATTTGCAAATTCTAAGAATGCTTGTACATTCTTGATTTTAGGCTAATTTTAGATTGTATTGATTTTATCAGAAGATATAGTTAGTTTGAAAGAGAATAAGAGATGTTTTATAAAGTTAGAGTAGAACTAACATTTCTTAATGTTTGTATGTAGTCTAGTTTTGTAAAGTTGATATAATACTTTCTTAACATAATCTCAATATTAGAATATAAACAACTAGAAGACTACAGAGATATTAGTCAGACCAAAAAGTATAACTGCCTATTCAAAGAATTCATAATAAGTATGAAAAGCCATATATTTGTTATCTTCTATAATCTATACTAGATAATATATACAATAGAGGTTGATCTTGGTATATATACATGCTTTCTGAAAGAAATTGAAAAAAATTAAATATCAAGAAAAGTTAATATCTATCTTTCTATGTAATGTAGTTGATGTTATAATTTAAACCTCAAAGTATTAAGATAAAAAAAGAGGGAAAAATAATGGTATAATGGTAAATTCTCTTACTATATTGATTATATCTTATTTTTTTCTACTATTAAGGTTATGGGTTTAAATTTCACACCATTTAGTAAGTATGGATTTCTACCATGCTCCATATAATAAATTGTTGACTTAAAAATATATATGCTAAACTAATGGTCCATACTATATAAGTTTTAACTCATCTTAAAGACTATGTATATTACATACTATTGATATATAGTATAATATTATTATTTTAGAATCTTCTATATTTTTATATGATATATGATTGTGTGATTGTGACATATGATAGTTACATATAACATCATGCTAACCCTAACTCTAAGTTCAAAAATAAATAAAGTTTATTCTAATAGTTGAGTTTTTAGATATTAATATATAGACAAAGAGTACAGGTGCTTTGTAAGAGAAATAAGTGGGGCATATAAATATAGTGTTCAGGTTTTTGCTGATAAATTGTTTAAACACTTCTTGTTCCATAGTTAAGAGTAAGTAAATAGCTCTGATAAATAGTTTTCTTTTATTTTTCAGTTTGATCTGTAAGTTATATAAGCAAGAAGCTAGGATCTTAACTTTGGCCTTACTAAAGATGTCTACAAACTTGTAGTACTTGGATAAAATAATGAATAAATTAACTAAGTCACTACTAATTTTTACTATTTTTCTGGTGAAATTAGTAGAGCAGAGTGTTATAGTATGAGAGTGTGGACAGACTTGGACTAAGGTTAGGGTTAAGTATTATAATTATTAGTCTACAACGGAAGAGAGATAGGAGATAGGCACGTGACCTGGAAGTCATGTAATAAAGTCTAGAGCGGTCTGGAAGGACTTAGGGTCTAGAAGGATCGAGTCTAGATCGGAGTTAGGGTAAGGAGTGATATCAAGGGACATAGGTTCCTCATAGTGTACACATGGTGTGTATATGTACAGCGGAGATTAAAAAGTATAACGTTAGGGCACATGTAGGAAGCATGGTGGCCTTAAGGAAAACATATGTAAATGAGTAATAGGACATAAGAACAATACATGGACATAAGGGCAGGTAAATATTGTTGTAGCATGAACCACATGTAATTTATATAAATAGAGGAGCAATACAGCGAGGGCTCCTTGTCAAGTTCTCTTGTAATCCCTACTACTAGATAGCCATTTGAGAGCTTTGCTGAAGTAAGCAAACTATGAGTGCCGTTCTGGCGAGTGGTTGCTACAACACAGAGTATAAGGCAAAAAGTAGTTGATTCTATTATTTGTGCTGTCTAAATGTATAACCATACACTAATGATAATGATATGGTGTTATAGAAGAGAAAGTTCAGATTTAGAGCTTAAAGAGTCAAGAATATTAAATAGGAGTTCTTTAGAAGAACAAATTTTTCTTCATAAGTTTAGTTAAAAAGTAATAGCCTTAGTAGCCCAATCATTTAATAGATTGTATTGGATGAGCCAGTTGTATCTGAGTACCAACAAACAAGAGAAATCAAGAAAGATGATATACATATTTAGAATTATTTGATAATCAGATAGGAAAGTAATAGGTAGAGAGGCTGTTTCAGAGATGATATTGTTTGACAATTTGTTAAAACAATTTTAGTTTTACAGATAATGTTTGAATAATAGGAATATTATAAATATAGTATCAACAAAATAATAAATAAAGTCTAAGTCAACTAGAGCATGAAAAGTTGGGTTTTAGATATAATCTGATTTGTAGACTAAAAGTGATGTGAATGTTAGAACAAGTGAGTTCAGATTAGGAATAGTAGTAGTATTGAGATAGATTAGACTTGTAGTTGCACAAACAAGATTAATATGGTCCACAATCTATATAAAGTCTATAAAACTGTATTCTAGTTTTCTAACTATATAATCAAAGTAGCTTCTGATATAAAAAGTTTCTATATGTTTAGCTTGAAATCTTGTATTATCTAAAGAATGATAGGGATAGACTTCAACTTGGTGACTTTTCTCTCTATAATACATATATAGGTTGTTGTTAATATACTTTTTTCACTCTTTGAATATTAGCTTTCTATTACTACCTAACTTCTTAGAGATATCAATTTGGCAGAGATTTGTAGACCTTCTGCTTAGATTTGCTCTTGTTAGAAGTATAAGTGCTCAAGATAAGAGAATGGATGAAAAATTACAGATTTAGTTACTTTCTCTTTCTCTTTTCTAATAATAGTTGTTAATGACTATAACTAGAAATTATATTGCTTAAAAAGAGATAGGTTTCTCTTCTTTCTATATATAAATGGGATTCTGGATTTAGTTTGAAAGCTCTTGATAATACCAGTAACATAATATGTTATGTTATCTTCCTATTTTAGTTGGAATAAATATTTCATAAAATCAATATTATAAGTAATAATCTTGTCACTAGTCTTTATCAATAGGTTGTTAAGTATAATATCCACATCTTTAATAGAGTCAGATTGTTATAACCTTAAGCTTGGCTCAGATTGTAACTTAGGCAAGATGTTATGGAACACTTGAACACTAACAATTTTTATTTTATTTTATTTTATTTTTCTGATTTTATATTGATTTTGTTTTATTTTTATTTTTATTTTTCTTTTGGACAATGAAGAGGCACATGACACCAAAGTCACATAACAGGTCACATGATATAATGTCATAGGCCTAGAACATGGTAGAAAGATCTGGAAGATGATGTCAGGGCACATGTATACAACATGGTGGCCTTGAGATGGACATGAGGTTATAGTATGGACAATAGGGCAGGCTTAATTATTGGTAGCACAAACCAGGCATGTTTTGTATATATAGGACTCTAATTTAGCAGAGACTCCTTGTCAAGTTCTCTTGTAATTTTCCCTACTTGATTGCCTACTAAGAGCTTTACTTACTTGTGTAGTTATTGGACTTTGCATCTAGTGGTTGCCACAATACAAGACTTAAGTAGAAAAGGGAGGAATCATCAATTGATAAAGTATAAAGATACAAGATAATATCTATAGCTATATATACTTAGAAACTATGAGGAATACATATGATAAAACATGAGGTAATAATTAGGAAAATATGAGAAGGCCTCTACTACTATATAAGATGCTAGCTAATCATACATAAAGAGAACACATGGTGCAGCCAATCATAGAGTCATAAACTCTGTTTTAGTATATAAACTGGTCCAACATTGCTAAATCTCTAACTATATATGATGCAACCAATTTCTTGGTTAGTCCTATGATTATTTTCCCTTATAATGTTAATGTAATAAAGTATGGTTCATGAGATAGTCCTCCTATATATATTTTAATTAGGAAACCACATTATGTTTTGTCTGTATTATGTTTTTGTTTTAAGAATTTGATGGCAACTTCTTTCCAATACTGCTCATTTTTTTCTTCATTTAGTTGAAGGGATTTATAGTATGGTAGTTGATAGAATATTATGGTCTTTACTAGAGCTTGTAGGAACTTCATATATTTTTCCAGATTGTTTACTTTATCTTGAACAAAAGTTGGTTCTGAATTCTTTGGGTTGCTTGACTTTGATGCTGGTGCTGTTAACATTTTGTTTGTATTCTCTGTTTTTGTTATTTTTTTAAAGGTGTCTTTTTCTGTGATCCTCAATAATCCTAGTTGCTCTAACTGTATCTCTATATTGTTTTCTTGATATTGATCTATTCTGTTGTCTATGAATTACACCACAAGTATCAATTGTTTTTTTGATAGTCTAAAACTGTAAATGTTCCAGTAGCCTAACTACTATGCACTTTTCTTTTGCAAGGTGAGCCTGATGACACTTTACCAAATGTTATAACCTTAAGCTTGGCTCAGATTGTAACTTAGGCAAGACTTAAGTAAAAAAGGGAGAAATTATCAATTGGTAAAGCATAACAATACAAGATAGTATTTACAACTATATATACTCAGAAATTATGAGGAATACATATGATAGAACATGAGGAGATGATTAGAAAAATATAAAAAGACCTCTATTACTATATGAGGCACTGACTGATCTTATATGAAAAGAACACATGGTGCAGCCAATTGTAAAAAGAAGGAACTCCAACACTTGTTAGACATGAGATATTAATTGTAATACAAATGATTTGAATGTTAGAATTACAAACAATAAATTTAACAATTTTTATTTTTATTTTGGAACTTAAGATTAGTGTTAGCATAACATTATATATTATTGTCACAAATTTGTCACACATCAGTTATTATCATATAATACTATTACAGTCATATAGTCATATAATTATATATTACAATAGAATATAATAGAAAGTTCAAGAAGAAAATGGTGTCACTATAATATGTTTGACATATGTTGACTATATAAAATAAACAATTCTGTATTAGAAACTCCATTGAGTTCTTATCAGGTGTGGTTCACACTAGGGTGGAAGTTTGCAAAATGGACTCAGAGATAGGTAGACTTGTAGAATAACCTTGGCTTCAACTTATGTGCTATGCTATCTGTCTACCATGTGGTTGCAACTTCAGATGATAGGAAGAAGTCCAAGATAGGAGTGAGTGCTGATTGGTGTGTTACTATTGAATACCAGAGATTGAGTTCAATAAGAATTATCTTTTTCGATTATCAGACTAGCAAATTATAGTATAACAACTAGTTTTATATACAGATGGATATTATAGGAGATGCTCAGGATCTTAGTGGTAAAGCCCCTATTACCCTGAGTGGAGCTTTCAGTGTTGAGATACTGATAAGAGTAACTCTGTCATGGAAGACCAAGTTGAATAGAAGTATGTCTGCTGTGGAAGATAGAATACTCTAATAGTTGTAGTACTACTGGAAGGCATGTTGCAAGAAAGGTGGCTGCCATGGAAGGCAGGCTTACATAATTTGAAGATGATATCACTGTAGGGATGTAATTTCCAGATAGGTGGAGTTGTATATGACAGTATCCCCCTCTTAGAACTGAGCCTTTGAAATTCTATTGAGTTTATCCAAAAATCCTGTGATGGTACCTAGGTCAACAATATATAAACAGAAAAGGAAGTTTTTGGTCTTGTTTCTGTATTATTATGTCTTTTCCTGCCCCCTCCAATATTTCACAAAACAAAGCTAGGATCCTTGAAAAGCAGTAGCAAGAAATGCAGCAGAGACATAAGAAGAAGTAGTAGCTCCTGCTTTAACTAGAGGAAGCAGCGAAGTTACATTGGGCTGAGTGCACAGCTCAGAAGGCAAGGAGGGAAGTAGAAGAAAGGACCAAGGAGAAAGCTAAGAGACAGAGGGTTGTGGAGAAGAAGAAGAAAAAGAGAAGGATATTAGAGTATCTCCAACAACTCTGAGATGAGGTGCTAGAGGAAGAGGCAGCATTATTGGAGGGTGCTGAGGGGTCTCAGATTACAGAATCTAAGTGCAAGAAAATCACCTCCAAGAACAAGGAGAGACAATGGCCCTTCAAGAAAGCCAGAGGAAAGCAACAAGGGAAGTACCATGGGGGTGCTGCAGTTAAGATAGGGGGTGCTAACCTCTGTGAGAGATGCATGAGCACCAGGCAGGATTGTCTGATATACCACTTAAGATGAGTAGTTTTACTTATAATTATAATTATTTTTTCTAATAGTTTTTTCTTCATAGTTGATCTCTCACATGTTCTAGGTGCATTGTCCTCAAGCAGTGGTGTGTATCCCACACCAACACCAACACCCCAGCCATAATCCCCACTTATGGTGGAGTTCTAAGTGCTATTGAAAAGGTACTCTAGAAACTCATGGAGGAGTACCAAGGAGTTGGAAGGTCTCTCTGAAACTTGGTAGAGAGCCAGAAGAGGAATACGGCATAGTTGGAGAGGATTGGGGCTGTAATGGAGTGGAGATGGAGCTCAGAAGGAGAGAATAGGAAGAAGGAGAGTGGAGATAACAAGGAGGGGTCCGAGAATAGCTCTAGAGAAAATCAGGAGGAAAAGGCTCTGTTATTTGCCTCTTGTTAGATTAGTGGTTTTGTTTTTTCTTTATTTTAATTGTTATTTTCTTTTGTGATCTAAATGTGTGAGTAAGAAAATCAAGAAAATAAAATGAAAAGAAGTTTTAAAAAGAAACCCCAAAAAGTGTGCTGAAGCTGGAGGTTAATAAGAAGAGCAGACAGAATATACTAAGGAATTAATGAAGGAAATCTCCACTGGAAAATGCATGAAGGCAGGGGATAAATGTAACAGCATGATCAGGACAATGGGAGAGAACTGGACTTGGCAGAATATGCATTGTGGAAATCAGATACCAAGTCAGCAGCATAAGTGAGTTTGGATATGGGAATCCATTCAGATTCGTCTCTAGTGTCTTCATACCCTAGCCAGATCACCTTGTACAGGAGTTTGCATGCCCATTGGCAATCAATTTTAGAGTCCACTATCTAAGAAATTTTATATTCAGGTTCCCCATCAATTATGACTGGAGCGGGGGCTAGTTATATTCTTTCGGAGAAAGTGTTGGATATGGTGGGTTTGAGTATGGATACATGAAATACTGGATGAACAGAGTGCATGGACTCTGGAAGACAGAGAGTGAATGATAGAGTACTAGGCTGGGCAATGATTTCATAGGGTCCGAGATATTTTTCAAAGAGTTTCTTTAAAAATTGAGTAGTTTGGAAGAACTGAGCCTTGACAAAGACTTTGTTA
>Ga0157358_1000898_pt1 | contig 12814 bp, 8 predicted proteins | sample AttcapACBM2_FD_111484 | JGI IMG/M metagenome (GOLD analysis project Ga0157358, IMG submission 111484) | Fungus gardens microbial communities from leaf cutter ant in Botucatu, State of São Paulo, Brazil - Atta capiguara ACBM2 | ecosystem: Host-associated > Fungi > Mycelium > Unclassified ...
CTCTGACCCACTGCGGTGACGGCGTGCGCAGCGCCTGTTCCTTCAGCATCCGAAGCGCATCAGACACGGAAGGGACACCTTCCCAACGCAGTTCAAGGTTGTAGTTCAGCCCGCCGCGGATCAGGTGCAGATGCGAGTCATTCAGGCCCGGAACGGCAGTGTGGCCCTTCAGGTCAATAACTTTGGTGCCTTCGCAGTGATGCTGCATAACGTCAGCCAGGCTGCCTGCTTCCAGAAACTTACCGTCGCGGATGGCCACCGCATCTGCAACAGGGTTAGCGCGATCGACGGTGTGAAATCGACCATTAGTGAGAATGACGTCGGCTTTACCAAGGGTAACCATAGGAGCTCCTGAAGAGGGAATGTCCGCAGCGGTAATCACTACTACGCACAGATATTTCCTGCCGTAAAGCAGGCTATTGGGATGGCGAGATTATGTTCAGGAGCCCGGGAAACCGTCTAGTTATACAAAGGGATAATATACGTTCGTATAGTTATACCTATAGATAATAGTTTGAAAATAAAAAGGTTCTTACACTGTTTCCAGACAGTTACCCGGCGTGACGACGGCAAGCAGCACAGGGCTTGCTGGTTAGCAGGGATGCAGTTGATTCACCGCCGTTAACGCTTTCTACGGACCTTAGCAACCTTAACCTCAATGGGCAAAAACATGACTAATCGTAAACTTGAAGTACTGACGCCGCAGAACTGCCAGATCATTTTTATCGACCAGCAGCCCCAGATGGCTTTTGGCGTTCAGTCAATTGACCGTCAGGTGCTGAAAAATAACGTGGTGGCGCTGGCGAAAGCGGCCAGAGTTTTCAATATTCCGACCGTACTGACCACCGTTGAGACCGAAAGCTTTTCTGGCCACACCTTCCCGGAGCTGCTGGATGCATTACCGGGGCAGGATATTCTTGAGCGCACGTCAATGAACTCCTGGGACGATCAGAAAGTCCGCGACGCACTGGCGGCCAACGGCAAGCAAAAGATCGTGGTTTCCGGTTTGTGGACCGAAGTCTGCAACAACACCTTCGCTCTGTGCGCGATGCTGGAAGGGGATTACGAAATTTACATGGTTGCTGATGCCTCAGGCGGCACCACCAAAGAAGCGCACGACTTTGCTATGCAGCGCATGATCCAGGCTGGCGTGATCCCGGTAACCTGGCAGCAGGTGATGCTGGAGTGGCAGCGTGACTGGGCGCACAAAGAGACCTATAACGCCGTTATGGACATTGCCAAAGAGCATTCAGGTGCTTACGGCATCGGCGTTGATTACGCCTATACCATGGTACACAAAGCACCTTCGCGTCAGAAAAGCGAGCATCGTACCCTGGCTCCGGTGCCTGCGCCGGTACGTTAATGGGTCCGGCTGGCTCTTTTCAGGGCCAGCCGGCCATGAGTGAAAGGAGGGCCTGTGGGGCCTTTATTAATTTCTCTGGGTGCAGGTGCGCTGATCGGTTTACTGTATTCGCTGCTCAGGGTGCGCTCTCCGGCTCCGCCTGCCGTGGCGCTTGTGGGCCTGCTGGGGATGGTCATCGGCAGTACGCTGGGCGGTAAACTGCTGAACCCTGTCTCAACCGTCCGGACACCGTCTGGCGTGCAAACTCAGGCGACAGCAGAGAAGCGCTCCTCGCCCCCATCCCTCGTAAAACAGGCAGGCTGAATATGGTAAAGGCATATGCTGTTTCGCTGGCGGCAGGCGTTTTGGCTGGCATTATCTATGTCATTCTGGACGTCAATGCGCCGGCTCCGCCGATTGTGGCACTGGCGGGCCTGACAGGTATGCAGATCGGCGAACATATTATCCCGTTGATGACGCGGCTGATTAAACGCCAACCCGTTAACCTGCGCTGGTTTCGCCATGAATATCACCATAAAATCGGCGATAACCCACCGTCTTCAGGCGACTAACTCTTCTAAGGAAGCGCCTCCCGGTGCTCTGGCTTTATTTAAGGAACATAGCATGCAGCTGCCGCAGCGCATCGTCGTTGTTGATGATGAACGTTCTGTCCGCACTGGCCTGGCCAACCTGCTCCAGTCTGAAGGCTATCTCACTGATGCCTTCGAGTCGGCAGAATCTCTTCTCGGTAATGAAGCAGCGATGGCGACGGCCGCGCTTTTCATTATTGATGTGCAGCTGAAAGGCATGGATGGTTTTGAGCTTTTCATCCATCTTACCCGGCGGCTTGAGAAGCCGCCGGGTATTATTATTTCCGGTAATGGCGATGACAGCATGTTGCGGTATGCCTTCGATCTGGGCGCCATTGCGTTTTTGCCAAAACCTATCGAAATTGATATTTTGTTTGAACATATCCGTCAGGAGTTCTCCTCAAAGGCCGCCCCTCAATGAGTACGGATCCGCAAGCGTTGAATACCGCAGAAAGCAGTGAAGTGGTGCTGTCAGAGGATATTGTTTTCAGCCAGCTGGCGCAGGAAGGGGATATCGACTGGCTTTTGTGCCGGCACGCCACCACGGGTGAAACCTTCGTGCTGGCCACCGCGGCCAGTGAAGCCTCGGTTTTTCAGGTCACGCAACTGCTTAAAAACGAATATGGCCTTCGCGCCAGCCTGGCGGAAAGCTGGGCCGTGAAGCCTCTGCGGCATACCCTGTTTAAGGGACGCTATGCGCTGCTCTACAAACCGTTTAATTACCGTACGCTGGCGGACGTGCTTTGTACGCCGCCCGGCAGCATTCCTGAATTTCTTGACCGCGCCACCATGCTCTGCCATACGCTGGGCATGGCGCATCAGCAGGGGCTGGTCCACGGCGACATCAAGCCGGCAAACTTTTTTTATGATGATGAGGGGGCTGTTTATCTGGGCGGCTTCGGTCTGTCATTCATCGATAATACTTTACTTCACTCTTCCCGACTGCCGGCTGCGGGGGGAACGCTTGCCTACATGTCTCCCGAACATACTTCCCGTTCTGCCCATCCCGTCAGTCGCATAAGCGATCTGTACAGTCTCGGGATCGTGCTTTATGAATTGTTGACCGGCAGGCTGCCCTATGGTCGTGCTGAGGGCAGACATGCTGAATGGGTGCATCATCACATTGCCTCCGAAGCGTTACCGCCTCACCATATACGCCCTGAAGTTCCGCTCGTGCTGTCATCAATCGTGCTCAGGCTGTTGGCCAAATCGCCGGAATACCGCTATCAGACGGTAGAGGGCGTCCTCGCCGATCTTGGCCGGTGTGCGGGAACGCTGATGCCGGACGGTCTCATTGCGCCTTTCCCGCTGGGACTACAGGATGCCGGTTATGCCCCCGATGCCCAGTGCACAGACCATCCGCAGGCAGCGGCCATACTGGCGGCTTTTGATGAGGTCAGCAGCAGCGGCAAACATAGCCTGGTGGCAATAAGCGGCGCGCCCGGCGCCGGGAAATCTTCGCTGATCGGCTCCTCGCTCAAATTATTACGTAATAAGAAAGCGCTGCTCACCGTGGTGAAGGCCGATCAGCACTCGCCCGTCCTGCCTTATGCCGTTTTTACCGCCGCATTCAGAACGCTGGTGCTGCATGTGCTGGGCCTTCCTGCTCAGGAAATGACGTACTGGAAAACGCATATCACGCACCTGCTGGGGGAATATGTCGGCCTGGCGGTAAATCTGGTCCCTGAGCTGGGCATTCTTCTCAGCCAAAAAGCAGCCGTTCAGATGCACCCGCATCCTCTTGATGCAAAAGATCGTTTCAATCTGGTTGCCTGCAACCTGGTAAAGGCGTTTACGGCCTCCGGATGCCCGCTGGTGATGCTTATCGATGATGTGCACTGGGCCGATCGGGCCACGCTGCTTCTGTTACAGAATCTGCTGAGCTTAAGCGAAGATATTCCTCTGCTGCTGGTCATTACGTACCGGGACAGCGTCTCGCTGCCTTGCCCCACTATTGTCAGCAATCTGGACCGCATACGGGCCTGTGCCGCCCGCATTACCGATATCACCCCGGAACCGCTCTCAGAAAAAAGCATTGCGGACTGGCTTGCGGGACGCTTTCATACCCGCAGTGCGGCAACGGCTGAACTGGCTCAGGTCATCCACGAGAAAACGGCCGGTAACCCCCTGGCTATCCGTGAGTTTTTCCGCCAGGCCGTCCAGGACGGGTTAATTACCCACCATGCGCCATTAAAATGGACCTGCGACCCCCTGGCTCTTAAAAACTGCCACTACACCGCGAACGTTGCGGCCAGCGTTTTGCAGCACCTGACCTCGTTGCCGCTGCCCACACGGCTGCTTCTGGGCAGGCTGGCTTGCCTGGGAAGTGCCGGTGGGTTGGACGTATTGAGCAGAATTATCGCTGTGCCTGCGCCGGAGATAGAGCAAACGCTTTTGCCCGCCGTGACGGCCCGGCTGATAAAACTGAACAGAGTAGGGTATGCGTTCATGCATGACAGCATGCATGAGGCGGCGCTCAATCTTGTAAGCGAGGCGGACAAAGATGACTTCCACTATGCCGCAGCGCTGCATTACATTCACGCATCCAGCCTTGATGTAACCAACGCTTTGCTTTTCAGCGCGGCGCATCATTTGCTTGCCGTCAAAACGCTTTCCCTGCTTACCCCGGAAGCCACGAGATTTTGCCAGCTGCTGCTCAAAGCCAGCAGGCGCGCAAAAAATATCGGTGATTACGTTTCAGCGCTGCGCTATCTGCAAACTGCCCATTTGCTTAATCAGGGCGCGGGCAGGGCAGAGAGCGCCGAGTTTCTGCTTGAGGAAGCGGAGTGCGAATTTCTTAACGGTAATCTGCCTGCCGCGCTCGAATTAAGCGCAGCGATCCACGCTTTACCCGGTGACGTGGCGGACAAAGCGGAGGCTGCCTGTCTGATTGCTGAAATTCATATGCGTCAGTCGGACAGCAAGCTTGCGCTGGAAACGGCACTCTCCTGGCTTACCGTGTTTGGTATCCGGCTGAACCGCAGCCCGTCTCAGGAAGAGTGTGATGCGGCAAGGATGACCCTCAAGGAAGACGTAGGTAAAAATCCCTATACCCGTTTCCGTTCTCTGCCGCTGGTTAGCTGTAAAAACACCGCCGCGGTAATGAATCTGCTGGCGAGTGCCAGCACTTTTGCCGCCTTCATTAATCCGCCGCTGCACTTTATGATCCTGTGTAGGCTGCTTCATCTGACGATGGCGCGTGGTATAAGTGGGGCTTCCACGCTGGCGCTGTCCTGGTACGGTGTCGTGTGCGGCGATCGGTATGATGAATACAGCCGGGGCTTTGCCAGCACGCTTCTGGCGCGGGAGCTGGTCTATAAACATGACTTTGTCAGCTTTAAAGCCCGTACGCTGCTGCCCCTTGATCAGGTCAGCGTCTGGACGATGCCGCTAACGTATGCCATTGAACGGGCAAAAGCCGCTTTCGACGTGGGCGTGGAAACGGGCGATCGGACCTCAGCCTGCCTGGCGTTGCGTCATATCATTATGAACTCTCTTGCCCGGGGCGATCATCTTGACGGGATACAGACGTCCATCACCCACGGCATGTTATTTGTCAAAAAGGCGCAGTACAGCGATGTTGAAGTAATCCTGAAGATGCAGCTGGACTACGTTCTTTTTTTGCGTAAGCCTGGGGATCATCCCTTCACCGGAAGCAACTTCCTCACGCCAGCGCTGGCGGTGGTTAAACCTGGCAATGCCGTCGAACCCATGTATCTGATGCAGTTTTGGTCTCATCTTTATAAGGGAATGGCGCACTTTTTCGCCAATGAATACGCAGAGGCAGAACGCTGGTTTAAAGGTGCCGCACCGTTTACCGCGCTTATTCCGGGGCATGTGCACATGCTCGATTTTCACCTTTACAGTGCGCTTTCCGTCACGATACCCCGACCGTCTGCATCGATGACCGCCCCCTTACGGCTGCAGTTAAAGCCGCACCTTGACCGGCTCGTGACGTGGTCAAATGAAAATGCAAAAACGTTTTCAGATAAGGAAGCGCTGCTGCGCGCGGAGCTGTTACGTCTTGAAGGCGAAACGGCGCAGGCATCGGAACAGTATGAGAAAGCGATCGGGCTGTCACGCGAAGGGCAGTTCCACCCTGTTAACGGGCTGGCCTGCGAGCTGGCCGCGCGTATGGCCTATGCCAGAGAAATGGCCTTTGCCGGAGATGCCTATATACAGGGCGCCATCGCAGCCTGGGATCGCTGGGGAGCAGGTGCTAAGGTTCGCCAACTGGAGACGAATTATCCCACGCTTGCCTGCCATACGCCCCGGACTGCGCTGAGCACGGTATCGTTTGAGCAAAGCGCGGTTATCAACGATCTGCAAAGTATGGTGACCGTAATGCGTGCGCTTACGGAAGAAATCAATCTGGACCGGCTTATCCATATTTTGATGATGATGCTGGTAGAGCGCGCCGGGGCACAGCATTGCATGCTGATCCGCCTGATTGACGGTAAGGTGCCCGAAATCCAGGCGAGAGCGTCCACGACTGCCGAAGGCGTTAAGGTCAGCATTGTCCGGGTGCTACCGGTAGCCACCGACCTTCCTCTTTCGGTTCTTTCTGCAGTGATCCGGACCGGACAGGAAATTCGTACCGGTAAACCGGAGGTCTTTAGCCCGTTCAGTCAGGATAACTATCTGGTCGCATCCGGTGCTGCGGTCATGTGCGTGCCGATGTTCAGGCAGGCGCAGATGGTAGGCGTGCTTTATCTGGAAAATCGGCTGATGCCCGACGTGTTTACCGCCGATCACTCGCGGATAGTTTCCATGCTGGGGGCACAGGCTGCCGTCTCGCTGGAAACAGCCCGGCTGTATGCCGAGCTGGTGGATGAAAACATTCAGCGCCGCAAAATTGAAAAACAGCTGCGAGCCAGCCAGACCTCGCTAATGCTCGGGGAAAAAATCAGCCATACCGGCACCTGGCACTGGTACCTCGAATCCGACATTCAGTATATTTCTGATGAATATAAACGCATCATGGGGCTGCCTGCCGGGCAGGTCGCGACCTCCATGGCCGAGTTCCAGCGGCGCGTGCATCCGGATGATATTGCCTGTCTTAGAGAGCTGATCGAAGCCAGCGTCCGCCAGGGCGTGACCATGCAGGCTGAATTCAGGATTATCCGGGACGATGGGGAGTGCCGTTATATCAAAGGGATCGGCGAACCAAATGAAAACTGGCCGGAAGTAGCAGAATATTTTGGTACGCTCACGGACATTACCGTACAGCGCCAGTCAGAGGATGCGGTCAGGATTGCTCAGGCGGAACTGGCCCGCGTGGCACGCGCAACAACCGTTGGGCAGCTGACCTCTTCTATCGCCCATGAAATCAATCAGCCGCTCATGTCTATCGTGGCCAATGCCGGTGCCAGCCAGCGTTGGCTTAAGCATCACCCCGCGAATCTGGAAAACGCCAGTAAGAGCCTTGATGAGATCATTCATGAGGGGCGCAGAGCCGGTAATATTATTCGCGGGCTTCAGGCGCTTACGCGTAATCAGATAGCCCATTTTGCTCCGGAAAAAATGCACCGTATTACACGGGATATTATCGTGCTCTCTCGCCTCGAACTTGAACGCCGTTTCGTCTCTCTTGAGGTAGACCTGGGCGCAGAAAATGACGCGGTCTTTTGCGAGAGCGTACAAATTCAGCAGGTCTTACTTAACCTGGTGATCAACGCTATTGAAGCGATGGCAAATAATGCCGGGGCGCGTAATTTACGCATCGCTTCTTCACATCCCACGGTAAATCTCATCCGTATCGAGGTGGCTGATAACGGGATGGGGCTATCAGATGAAGTAGCAGAAAGGCTTTTTGAGTCCTTTTACACCACGAAAGCTGACGGCATGGGAATGGGGCTGACCATTAGCAAAGAGATAATTAAACGCCACGGGGGAGAGCTGCACGCCAGAAATCGACCGGATGGTGGAAGTCTGTTCTGGTTTACGCTGCCCGTTGAGGAAACGGCTTAAGCCTGAGAAGGCCCCGCCTTTTTCGGCGGTGGCTCAGGCGCACCGGCATCAGAGAGATTCTGCTCTCTTTGCCGGAGGCTTACATTTCATGCAGCAGCCCCAGTTTTTCCGCGGTCCTGACCAGTTCAGAGACCGAGCGAACCTGCATCTTTTCCATTACCCTGCGCTTATGCACTTTAGCCGTAATTTCACTGATCCCCATTTCCGCTGCAATCTGCTTATTCAGCAGGCCTCTGAGCACGAACTGCATCAATTCTTTTTCTCTGGGAGTTAATGAAGCGTATCGGCCGGTAAGTTCTACCTTTTCCTGCGAAATCGCGGCGCTTTTTTCTGAAAGCGCCAGCGCATCTGCGACGATACGCAATAAATCGTCCGGCATGACGGGCTTCGTCAGGAATTCAAACGCCCCGGCTTTCATTGCCCTGACCGTCACCGGAATAGTGCCATAACCGGTTAGAAAAATGGTGGGAATAGCGTGGCCGCGAGCGGTAAGATTAACGGAGACGTCAAAACCATCCATGCCGGGCATATTCAAATCCACAATGAGACAGCAGGGCGCGGCATAGGCTGGCTGGTTAAGAAAATCGGAGGGACGGGTAAAAGCCGAGATGAGATAACCTTCAGAACCCAGAAGGTTTTTCAACGAATTGATAACGGATTGATCGTCATCGACCAGATAAATTGTTTTATCCATAAATACTCATTTTGATTCTTACGAATTCTGTTTTTGCAGGCAATTAAACATACCATGAAACGTTTACGTATAGAATCTGTCAGGCTCATGTTAAATGAGGCCTTTTTTCGCTGCCCGACATCTTATCGTGCATAAATTTAGCAGTAAAATACATCTCTGTACGGTTTATATACGCCTGTATTTAAATCGAAGCGGCAAAAATACCGTGAATTATTATTTTGAATAAAGATGGGAGCACAGAATTAGTTCCCTTACACAGCCGCCGCGCGGCTTTATTCATTCCGTATTTATTAACGCCAGCCAGTATCTTGACAGACGTTGCCGCTGCTTTGCGCGTCAGGCTTGCCAACCATGCACTACAAAAAGTTGGCCCACAGACTTCTATCGACAATAGGACGGTTCCGCGCCCGCTTTTCAGAAAAAGTCGCAGAGGACAACGCATTTGTCAAAGCGGACACTGAAATCAGAAACGAGGCAGACATCAGTTCGTTATGCTTACAGGGAACAAGCGACCAGCGGTGGTAAAAAATGGGGGACAGTCATCGGATGGAGCATCAAAGAGAACCTGCCCGCGTTGGTAAAAAACCGGAATTATTGATCGGATGGAACACCAAAGAAAAATGCTAAATTTGAAAGCGAAGACACTATGCCCGTCAATATTACTGACGACCTGCTGAAAGGGATTGCCAGACCTTACCGTCCAATCACCCGCGACGCGATAGACACAAGGCCAGTTTCAGCGCGCTGTATCCGGCCATGACCTTAGGATCCCCGTAGTATGACATTACAACAAAGCTGTGGGGGGCATATTCTCTGGCCCGGTAATGCGTAGAAACGCAGGATTTTGTATATGACAGAAAACTCTGCGTAGGGTGGAAAAGAATATGAGCCTGATGCAGGGGCCGGGCCTGATGCTGGCAATAAATTTCCCGGTGATGGCCCCAAATACAGTGGTGGAGAGTGACTGCATTGTACGGGTTATAATAATAAAAACATCCGACCGGATGAGAAAAATAGCCTCATAAAAGCATTCTGCCCTGCGTAAATCCTCCGCGCGAACTCCATCGTAACTACCCCTTATTTTTCAGTTCTTATCGCACAAAAAGTAAACATAAAACAATAATTTATGTGAGTCAGGTATTGTTTCAGGGATGGGTGATGCGGCTTCATTTTTAGCTCTCCGGGGGTAAAAGAGGTTTTGTCAGATAATGCCTTTGTATCCCCTCATCCGGGAAATCTGGCAGGCTCATCTGAAGCTGATAGCCGTGCTTCACGTAAAAAGGTAACGCCTGGAAACTGAATGTATCAACCAGCGCATGCCTGCAACCTCTTCGCTCTCCTTCCTGCTCGGCCGACTTCATCAGCATACTTCCTAACCCCATCCTTCTGGCTGCTTCGCTAACCCACAAATAATCAATACAGAGCCATAACCCTCTATTAATTGCAATCAGTCCGCCTGTCATTGCACCTGACTCGTTCCGGCTGTAAACGCCGAACTGACCCCATACCTGGGTATTAATGAACTGGTTGTTATAACCGCGCAGTCCACAAAAAAGCGCTTCACGGTCGGAGTCGGTAATTTCTGATGCTATCTCTATCTTCATATTTTCCACCTTAATTTACTGTCAGTAACTATATTGCCATTGGCCAGCAAAAGCGGGGAGTGCATATTGCTGTTGCTTAGCAACCCTCTGAAACTGGCCAGTGGGGTGTAGGGGGAGGTAAAGCGACGCCTTACTAAAAAGTGATTTCTGCTTCTCTACACTGGTCGCTCTGTGCCAGAAGCGGACGTTATTACACCGTCTTGTATCACAGTCCGGTCTCTCAGAGTAGGTATATATCCTTGAAGTGTAAAACTGATATTATGATAAGTCATAGTGGTTTTTAGACGGATTTTAATCTATTGCTCACTAAAGACAGAATGTGTTCCCAATACACAAGATAGCAGGGGACAACCTTAACGATTTGCGCAGTAAAACTAACGGATGCGGCAAGGCGGAGGGGTCTACAGCCAGAGACAAGGTCAGTGAGGTAGGCTTTAATTGCCTGCACTCTTTTAAGTTACTGGCAAAAGCGTATTAGTGCCTATGCTTTAGCGAGTAAAATCGGCTTTGTCGCTGGGGTTGATGATGTGATTGTCGGCGAAATAATTTTTGCTGCAGGAAAGTTCAGGGGCAGGTATGGGGTGGCATTTGTTATTACAACAGACAGCGAGTGTGCCGGTCAGGGACAGGAAAAGAGCTTATTCTTTTCTGCCAGGGTTATGCTTTGGGTTGATTAGCTGCCAGACGCATTGAATCAGAGGTTTTTAATGATAACTTACCAGGGGTAAGTCTTTATAAAAAATTCATTATTTAGCATGAAGGAGGTAAAAAGCAGGCGGCTTTTAAAAATGACCGTTATCAGGATCTATTATGATTTTAATGAGGAATCAATGCATGGCAACACCACTGAATTCCATGTATAATAGCCATCCTCCTTTTTAAATCAAGTGCTATATATGAATGACTTTTATACTCTATTAGAGGGTTTATTTAAACTTAGTCTCTCTCTCGCCTTTTTGGCTGGGTTTATCTATTGCATTTTCGATAAAAGTGCTTTTTCTCCCGGTAAAGGGAGCATTAAGCGGATCTCTGCTAAGGCACCCATTTTACGCATATTCAGTGTGTGTCGGGTTGATTATTATTATGATGAGGAATTTCTTTATCAGATGAAGAATACAGAAATAATCAATAAGGTCCCGTTAAAGAACATTGTAAAAATCAAAAAAACCACAACTAAACTCAATAACCGCTGGGTGTGGGCGGTGAGATATGCTACCGGGACTTATCAGGGAGAAAAGGAGTTCAGATTTTTAAATAACGTCACGTTGGTTAATCGTGATTTTTTAGGGTTTTTGGATGCCGTCAAAGCAGCCAATCCCGCCGCTGAACTATAAAAATGATATTACCCGGCAGGCGCCGCGAAGTGAAGATCCCGATCAAAACCGTTTTTCTGATGCTGACGGCGCTAATTGCACCGGTAATAGCCAAAGAAAGCGGCGCTCTTTTTAAGTCGCCCTGTGGCGATACGCTGACCTGTCGTACCCGCGTTTTGTAGGACTGGAAAAGGGGCGGCCTTGCTCTGCTTACCCGACAAGATGGCGCTTTCGGTGAACATCCGCTTTGTGCCAGAAGCGGATGTTGATGGCATTATTTAGCGGCAAAAATAATACCTGTAGAGAAACTCAGGAATCCTGGCGTGCTTATTCCTCATAATCGCACACGGTTAGCGTAGCCAGCTGGGGGTAGGTCCGTACAAAAGGCCCGTCAAGGCGTGCATCGGGGGCTTGAGATTATTTCTTTCTGATGATGAGGGCTGAGGGGACAAAACAGATTTTGCATCCACTTTAAGAGGAAATCCTGCCAATACGAACAAGGGACCCATGTATATTTCCGGACATAAACCTGCTCATACCCCTTCTTCCGGTGATTCCCCCTCCGGTAATATCTCTGCAGATAACAACCACCTGACGGCGGGCGCGACCTCCGCCTGTGACAGCGAACCGGTGACAGAACATCCCTCCGAGACGGAACAACAGAGTCGCCTCCCAGAGGCAGATAAGAGCCTTTCCGGCAAAGGGAAGTTGCTCGTGGGGTACAAAGATGCGCTGTCTCGCAGCCTGGTGGAAGGTGATAAAAAACACCTGGCCAGGTTTGATAATAACCTTCGCCCCCCGTCGGCTTTTCTGCCACGGGCAGGCTCTTCACCTAATCTCTTTCAGGATAACGATGTTCTGAACGACTTCCGCAGGCAGGCTTCTGAGCATGGAAGACTTTATGGTGCCAGTGCAAAGACCGTCGGAAAAAATCAGCAAGCCTGGATTGATAAAAAAACAGGGAAGGGAATACTCAGCGGCACGCTCTGGCCCCACGATAAAGCAGTATGGAATACCATACCGGATATTAAAAATAACCCTTCCGCCGTTTTCATGCCGGGTTATGCTGTCGGCGATCGGTATTCTGCCATTTTGACAATGCTGACGTACCCGAAAATGAAGCTCACTATCGGCTACAGCGAGAAACATCCGGTACTGCCCGATGAAAAAAAATATGCTATGGAAGCATTTGAAATTATTACGGACGCGCTGGAAAAGTCCGGTGTGAGTCAGGAGGATATCAACAAACGGCTCTCTGTAGTGCGCTACGACGGTGAGACCCCGCTGAACCATATTAGCAG
>Ga0157358_1000899_pt1 | contig 12799 bp, 14 predicted proteins | sample AttcapACBM2_FD_111484 | JGI IMG/M metagenome (GOLD analysis project Ga0157358, IMG submission 111484) | Fungus gardens microbial communities from leaf cutter ant in Botucatu, State of São Paulo, Brazil - Atta capiguara ACBM2 | ecosystem: Host-associated > Fungi > Mycelium > Unclassified ...
GTTAAAGAAAATAGAAAGACTTATATATATATAAAATATGGATATAACATTGAATAAAGAAGAGCTGATAGAAAATACTGTGGAAGTAAATATCTATTATCAAGATCATAGGGAAAGAATGGAGATTGATGTGATTAGAGGCTAAAAATGGAATATAATCTTAAAGATACCATGGCTTGCTTGCCATAATTCTGAAATTGATTGAAGAACTGAGGAATTAAAGATGACAAGGTGTTCAGAAGAATGTGGAAAGTAGTGGAGGCCAAAGCAAGGGAAATTGGAGTGGCAAAAACAAAAAGAAGAAGGAAAAAGAGAGAAAGCTAGAAAGAAAAGAGAAGAAAAAATCTAAAGAACAAAAGATAAAGGTGAGAAAGGTAGCAGAGGAATAGGAGATTTGGGACAAAGAGAAGGAAGTGGAAAAGTCTGAGGCAGAATTAAGAAAGTTGGTACAAGAGAGGTTTCACAAGTAGATTTATATCTTTGGCAAGAAGACAAGTGAACAGATGCCTACAAAGAAGCTTTGGAATCATGCAATTGATACAAAAGAGGAGTTTGTGCTGAGAAAAGAAAAAGTATATCCATTATTGAGGGAAGAAAGAGAGGAGGTACACGAGTTTATTTCAAAGCAGTTGAGAAAAGGGTATATCAGACTTATAAAGTTGTCTCAAACTGCACCAGTATTTTTTGTAGGAAAGAAAGATGGGAAAAAGCAAATGGTACAGGATTATCAGTATTTAAATGAGTGGAATGTAAAAAATTATTATTCTTTATCCCTTATTTCAGATATTGTAGAAAATATTGGTACTAAGAGAGTATTTACAAAGATGGATTTATGATGAGGTTATAATAACATATGGATAAAGGAGAGAGATGAGTGGAAGGTGGTGTTTACTATCCCAGAAGGGTTATTCAAACCAACAGTAATGTTCTTTGGACTAATGAAGTTACTTGCAATGTTCTAAACTATGATGAATGAAATTCTATGAGATTTCATCAATATAGAGAAAGTGGCAAGTTTTATAGATGATGTAATTATTGGGATGGAAGAAGAAGAAGGGCATGATGAGTTGGTAGAAGAGGTGGTATGAAGATTGACAGAGAATAATTTGTATGTAAAACCAGAAAAATATAAGTAAAAGGTTAGAGAGGTTGGATTTCTAGAAGTAGTAATAAGGCTGGAGGAAATAAAGATAGAGAAGGAGAAGGTGAAAGGTATTTTGGATTGGCAAACTATTATTGCTGATTTATTCAGGACTTTACATTCATAGCAAGACTATTATATGATATGGTTAAGAAAGAGCAGAAGTGGGATTGGATGGAAAGACAAGAGAAGGCATTCAGAGAGTTGAAAGAAAAATTTACAAAAGAACTAGTGTTAGCAGCACCAGATCTAGATAAAAAAATGAGGATGGAAGTAGATGTGTTGGATTATGCTACAGAGAGTGTTTTATCTATAGAGTGCAAGGATGGAAAATGAAGACTAGTGGCATTCCTTTTAAAATCTCTAAATGAGACTGAAAAGAATTACAAGATTTATGACAAGGAGATGCTAGCAGTGATAAGAGGGTTGGAAAATTAGAAGCATTTATTAGAGAGTGCCAAGTACAAGTTCAAGGTCTGGACAGACCATAAGAACCTGGAGTACTTTATAAAGACACAAAATTTAAACCAAAGATAAGCCCATTGGACCTTATATTTGTCAATGTTTGATTTTACCTTAAAACATGTTCTAGAAACAAAAATAGGAAAGACAAATGAACTGAGTAAGAGACCAGACTGGAAAGTAGGCATAAAAAAAATAATGAAAATCAAGTATTTCTAAAGGACTGTTAGCTGTGTAATTTACACAAAGTAGTAATAGAAGGACCTGAAATAGTTATAGTAGAAGAAATAAAAGCTAGAGGTAAGAACAAAGAGGTAGTTAAAGTAATAGAAGAAATGAAAAAGGCAGGGGTAAAGATGTTATAAGAAGAAGAGTGGCAAATAGAAGGAAACTTAGTGTTGAAGGAGGGTAAAGTATATATACCAAGGATGGAAATAATCCAGTTACATCATGATATACTGATAGCTGGACATAAAGGGAAGTGGAAGACAACAGAGTTAGTAACAAAAAATTATTGGTGACTGAGAGTAATGAAAGATATAGGAAGATATGTGGAGGGCTGTGAAATGTGTCAAAGAATGAAGAATAGAACAGAGATAATAATAGGGAAGTTGAAGTTGAGCAAGGTCCTATAAAAATCATGAACACATCTAATAGTGGATTTTATCATGAAGTTACTGGTAGTAGCTGAGAAAGATGCAATTCTAGTGGTCTGCAATAGGTTGTCTAAGATAATGTATTTTGTGGCAACTACAGAAAGGACATCAGTGGAAGGATTAGTGAGGTTGTTTAGAGATAATGTATGAAAGTTGCATGGGCTGCTAGAGAGTATTGTGTTAGATAGAGGACTGCAGTTTGCAGCAGAGATGACAAAGAAGTTGAATAAGATATTGGAAATTGAGACAAAGCTGTTGACATCATTTCATTTATAGACAGATAGTCAAATGGAGAAAATGAACTAAGAACTGGAACAATATCTGAGATTCTTTATAGATTATAAATAAAGAGATTAGCCTGAATAGTTGGTATCAGCTAAGTTTACGATTAACAATAAAACACATTCAACAACTAAAGTATCTCCATTTATAGTAAATTACAGGAGGAAGCTGAGAATGAAAGTAGATTTGAGAAGAAAAGAAAAAATGGAGAAAGTAACAGAGTTTGCAGAAAGAATAAGAAAGGTACAAAAGGAAGCAGGAGCAGTTTTGACCAAAGTACAGGAGGAGATAAAGAAGTAAGCATATAGAGAAAGGAAGAAAGTAGAAGTATAGAAGGTTGGGAATAGGGTCATATTGAGTATAAAGGATCTGGTATTCAAAGAAAGACCAGCAAGGAAATTAGTGGATCAATATGTCAGTCTATATATCATTGATGAGGTGATTTCTACTAATGTGATCAAGTTAAGATTGCTAACATTGATGAGAATCCACCCAGTAGTGAATATAAGTAGGATAGTATAATATAGAGATCAAGTAGGAGGATAGAAAAAAATAGAAGTAAAATGAGTAGAAGTTGAAGAAGTTGAAGAATGGGAGATAGAAAGAATCTTGAATAAGAGAAAAATAAGAGGGGTTATAAAGTATTTGGTGTGATGGAAGAGGTTTGTGGTAGAGCATGACAATTGGGAGAAGGAAGAGGACTTGGGAAATGTAAGGAAGTTAGTAGTAGAATTCAAGAGAAGGATGAATGTAGAAATAAGAAAATAGGAGAAGTTGGACTTATCAGAGGAAAAGGACTTTAGGAGGGGAGAGTTATCAAGGAAATATACAGCAAAAATGTTGTATGGATAAGATGATAGAAGATTTGAAAACAAGTATTTAAGAAAGTTAGAAAGAAATTAGAGAAAGTGGAAGAGAAAAAATAAGATGATAGAGAAGGATGAACCTACAAGTTCCTCTGGGAGTAGGAACCTTGAAGAGAGGATAATATCAGATATACAAAGCTTGAATACTAGTTTTTTCATTTAATATTTCATTTTCATTTTTATTTATTATTTATTTTTCTTTTCTAAAACTTAGGGTTAGGATTAGAGTGATATCATGGTCACACTATCACACATCAGTCACATCAGATGACACAGTCACAGTAATGGTTACAAGTCATGAGATCACAGAAAAAGACATAGAAGGTTCTGGAAGGATGACATTATATACTAAACTACTATGGTCTATGCTACTACTTTTTTAGCCTACCATAAACAACCATATATTGCACATGTTATATAAGGTAGACAATCTTGTACAGAGTGCTCTTGCATTAAACCCAATACAAGGTTCTTCTTATTAATCAGCCCTAAGATCTCTAAGTTGTAATAAGTATTATGTTGTTAATACTGGAGATTTGGATGTTAGTTTTAGTCAATTTTCAGAATAACTACTATAGTGTAGACTACTGAATTATATATTAGATATGTTATTTAAGATAGTTATCTGGAACAGAGGCTGACAAGCAAGTTACCCTGATTTCTAGTAATCTTCAGATATTAGAGAAGAGAGGTCCATGGAGTTAATAAAGATCAGTAAGGACATCCAAGGTGGAATAAAGATATGTGGTCTATACTGGAAGAGGTTGGAAAGTATAGATGAGGAAGAAGAGATTATTTATGGGTTGGGACAGATATGGACAAAATACAGGATATGATAGCATAATCTGATACATCCACTTCCATTCTCATCTTCTTATCCAAATCTAAAACTACTAGGATTAGTTCTATAGTGAACCTTTTTTTCAATACTTCAAATGACTTCTCTTGCTTTATTTTTTATACCCATTTCTGTTTCTTCCTTGTCAACTCATACAACAGTCTCACTATCTTTACAAAGTTCTTCACAAATCTCTTATAATAATTGCCAACTCTAAAAACTTCTGTATCTCTTTGACCAATTTTAGAACTGGCCAACCTGACACTGCTTTTACTTTTTCTTTCTCCATCTTTATCCCTTCTAGTTCTATCACCACCCCTAAAAAGTCTACTTCCCTAACCTTCCACCTACACTTCTCTGGTTTTATATATAAATTATTTTCTTCCAACCTCTTTAATATCTCCTTTACTAATTCATCATGTCCCTTCTCACTCTCTGTCCTTACTATCACATCATTAATAAAACTCTCTACTTTCTCTGTGTTGATCAGATCTCTTAGTACCTCATTCATTATGGTCTGAAATATGGCTGGTGAATTTGTTAAACCAAAAAACATAACTGTTGGTTCAAACAATCCTTCTAGTCTTGTAAAGACTGCTTTCCACTCATCTCTCTCCTTTGTTCTTACATTGTTATAACCCTACCTCAAATCCAACTTTGTAAACATTTTCTTAGTCCTAATATTTTCTATAATATTCAAAATTAGTAGTAATGGATAGTTGTTTTTTGCTGTCCACTTATTAAGATATTAATCTTATACTATTCTCTTTTTCCCATCCTTCTTTCCTACAAAGAATACTGATATAGTCTGTAGTGATTTTGATGGTCAAATATATCCCTTCTTTGTCTGCTTCTAAATGAACTCTCCCACTTCTTCTCTTTCTTCTCTGAACAAAGAATAGATTTTCCCTTTTCTTAGTACAAATTTCTTTTTCAATTCTATCACATGATCCCACATTTTTCTCATTGGCATCCTCTCACTTGCTTTCTTCCCAAATACTTTGATTCACTTATAAAATTGTTCTGGTACCAAATTCTTTGTCTCTTTCTCTGATCTTGCTACCTCTTATTTCTCATCCCAAATCTCCTATTCTTTTGCTACTTTCTTTACCTCTATCATCTTTTCTTTTTTTACTTTCTTCTTCTTTTCATTTCTCTCCTTCTTCTTCTTTTTCTTTTTTTTTCTGCTTCTGCCATTCTAAATTTTCCTGCTTTGGCCTCCACTATTTTTCACATTTATCTAGACATCTTGTTATTTTTACTTCTCCTATCTTTCAGTTAATTTCAGAATTATGATAAGCTAGCTACAGCATTTCCAAAATCACACTCCACTTCTGACCACCAATTATATCTATCTCCATTCTCTCTCTATGTTCTTGATAATAAATATTTACTTCTACTATATACTTAATTGGTCTCTCTTTATTAAACATTCCATCCACATTTCTTACATATATAGGCCTTTCCATTTTTTTCAACTTAAACACTCTCTTTCTTGTGAATTCTAAACTTATTACTAATCTTATCTAATAAAGCCTCTACTATTATTCCTTCCTAAGTATCTATTCTCTCTAATCTAATTTTTACTATTACCTCCCTCAATAATTCTTCCTCATCTGTTTTTCTTCCTTCTACTAGTCTTTTCTCCCTTTTCTTTTTCTTCTTCCAAAATTATCTTCCTATCTTTCTTGCTTATAAATTTCTCTCAATCTAGGATACTAGCTTATATTATCTAAGTAGCTAGTATATTGAATTTATTATAAGAGCCTAGTTAAGAACTACTAGACTCTCTTCCTCTTTTAAATTGTTCAAAGTATTCAAATTGTCCTTATATTTAATCCTTCTCCCTTGGCCTATAAGACTCTAATTTCTACAATTCCTTGTAATATAGCCAAACTCTCTGCAGCTATAGCAATTCTTTCTCCTACCCATATTCATTGCATAGGAATCCCTTCTTATTTCTTTTCTTCTCCTTTCTTGTTCTTATAGGAGATTCCTAGCTACCATTGTATTTGTCTTCTTCATCCCTTTCATTGAAGTCAGTCCTACTGGTATCTACTGCTCTTCTTGCCTCTTCTGCTAGACCTGGGAATGGGGTAAGTGTAGCCTAAATCTCTTTTGATTATTAACTATTCCAGTTTGCTATCTCTGTCTCTAATTTTTATTTTCTTTCTTCTCTTTTTAATCTTTTTTTCTTCTTTAACTTTCCCTCCAGCATCTATCTAAATTAGTAGCATGTTCATACTGGTCAATGGTCTTTGGAGGCCTTTTTGTCTTCATATCACATTCTATTCTTTTGACCATATCTATTCCAACCCATGGATAATCTTCTTTCTCTTATCTGCACTGCCCAATCTCTTCCAGTGTGAATCACATACCTCCACTTTACCTCAGGTGTCTTTGCTGGTCTTAATTAAATCCATGAACCTTTATCTTCTGACATCCAAAGATCACTAAAAGTTAGAGTAACTTACTTAGTAGTTATATTAACTAGTATATAATTCAGTAGTTTAAACTATAGTAGTTATTCTGAAAATTGACTAAAACTAGTGCCCCTCTTCCAGTATTAGTAATAATACACCTTACTACCTTCTCATGGTTTTCCACCTACTAAGTCCTCAAATTTATTGAAGTATAATATATTTGTATTATCACTTTTAAATTACTTGGACCTACTGATGTAAATTAGTATATGTAGCTGGATATAATCAATTAATACATATGAGTAGAAAGTTTTTCCTTTAGTAAATTTTTCTCTTCATCTTGTATATAATGTACAACTTTTGTATGTTAAATTTTTGTGTTGGACTTTAGGCCTAACTGAGACAAGTTCATTATCATTGTTCTGTCTATCACTTGTACATTGACTATTGTAATCTATTTATATTAGGTTATAGGTCCTGAACATGACCCAGTCAATAATATTTGGTCTTTTCTAAAGTTCAAGAGACAGAATTATTATACTAGGTCTGAGCAGATGCAAGTTGCTCTCTTGGCTCACTATCTCTAGCAGTACATAATCAGAGATAAGCTTTAGCCTCCTAAATTATCCACTTCCTCTCCTCACTCATCAATAACTACCTCCACTGAGCCCATTATCTCTATTATTGCAACTGGTAGCAAAGTGCCAAAACCTTCTAAACTTCAGAGACTAGTTGGCAAAAGACCTGATGAAGAAGAAGTAGATTTTAACTCCTTCTTTTACTCTCTGAATTATGTTCACTGAGAGAAGGCTTGGGAATACTACCATATCTAGGTACAGAATAATGGTGCTGCTAGAGAATTGATCAAGAGTGCTATTGACCCTTCTATATAGGGATATGTATTTGAAGCTGAAATCTTTAAAGATATGTGAGATCATCTCTATTAGTTACATTTTGTCACTTAACAAGATGTGATCATACACTACTACCATCATGGTATACTCAAACTCTAATATTTTATTTTTATTTTCTTTTTGTTTTCTTTATTTTCTTTGATTTGATTTTCAATTTTGTTTTGTTTTGTTTTTGTTTTTGTTTTCTTAGACAATGAAGAGACAAATAATTGCAGTCACATGAGGTATCACATGATATAAGATCATAAGTCTGGAATATGGTAGAAGAGTCTAGAACAATGATGTCAGAGAACATATTTACCTTGTGGAAACAATGTGGTAAACTTATAGACAACACATGTACATTAGGGCAGGCATGTTTATCATGAGCATAGACCATATATCTATTATATAAATAGAGTAGCAATGCATTGGGAACTCCTTGTCAAGTTCTCTTATAATCCATATGAGATACTTTGTCTATAAGTTTACTTAGTGTGTTATTGGTCATTCTTAGACTAGTGGTTGCCACAATAACTATATCCAAGAGATTTGGCATAAGCATTGAAATAAGTATATCTCAATAAGCAACCATATTGGATCTATGATGACCCTTCAGCAACATATTCTTGATTATAGTATATCTTTTAATAATATCTACTTCATTAATGTCATTTGTATTTTGCTTTCATTCACTGTGAGGAACAAAGCAGTCTTTTTTCAGTCAAGAATCAAAGCTTACCTCAAACATTGCAGTCATGGAGTTAAATGCTATGTTTGACAAGTTGATAAATGATCAGGAGTTAGAGAAGAGGAAGAAAAAGATGATAATAGAGCAGCTGGCACTGTTATCTAAGTTAGGTCAGAATAGTGGTCAGACTAGTGGGGATGGTAGTGAGAAGAAGAAGAAAAAAAAGTCTAAGCAAAAACTGAGACTGAAGCCAGAGAATGTTTGTCAGGATTATGGTGGAAAGAAATACTAGGGTGTTGTGGCAACCACCAGACACAATGTCCAATGATCTCACTAATGAGTAAATCTCAGAGTTGGGATATAATGTGGGAATTTCACAAGAGAACTCAACAAGGAGTCTCTGCTCAATTAGAGTCCTATATATACAAAACATGCTTGGTCCGTGCTACCAATATTTAACCCTACCCTAATATCCATGCTTCATCCTCATTCCTGCCTTATGTCCTACTCAAGGCCACCATGTGTACTCCATGTGCTCTGAGGTCGTCTTCCAGACCCTTCCATCATGTTCTAGACTTGTGACGTCACATCATGTGACCTATCATGTGACTTCGTTGTCATGTGCCTCTTCATTGCTCTTTAAGAAAAAGAAAAAGAAAAGTAAAATTGAAAAATAAAAGAAAAGAAAATAAAAATAGTTAATGTCCAAAGCATCCATAACATAGGGTGGAATGTTAAAGTGCTCAAAGCATAAGGACAAGAAGGAGCAGGGTGAAAATTCTGAGAGTGCAAACTTTGCTGTTGATGATCTACATTTGGTGGAAAAAAAGGATCTAGATAAAGAAGAGGTCAGAAGAATATGGATGGCAGGAGAAATATTAGTAGAAAAGAATTATTATTAGATTATAGTGCTACAGCCTACATGTTTGATAAACAATACTATTTTACCTCCTATACTCTTATCCAAGCTGCTAGTCAATACATCACTGTTGGTGGTCATAATTGTAAGCCATGGATCTGTAAAATTCTAGGCAAAATTACCAGCTATAATATTCATTATTGTTCTCTACAATGTTATTCATATCACTGGTCTCAGAACAAATCTTGTTAGCCTTAGAGCATTGTATAAAGAAGATATGAGTATCAGAAGTGCTAGATTATGATTAGTTTTAGAGATTGGAGGTGAGGAATTGTTTAATACAATGCTTACTGGATAGAGTGGTACTTTGTATCATATCTAGACTGAAAGTATTATTAGTCATAAAGCTTTTGTGGCTGTGGGCAATACAATGCACTTGTAGCATAGACAGGATTTCTTAAAGTGCTATACCTACATTGTTGTAAAAGGCTTTTCACAGATTTCTGATGAGAATTTTATGGAAACTTTTGCATCAGTTGCAAAATTTGCCACATTTCATATCTACTTGGCTCTAGTTGCCTATTTAAACTGGGATATAGAGTAAATTGACATTATTGCTGCATTCTTAAATAAAGAACTTGAAAAGAAGATATATATAAGAGTACCAAAGAAATTTCAGAGATTTAAAAATAGGAAGCTTTACTAGTAATTACTTAAGGTACTTTATGGGTTGAAGCAGACAGAGAGACAGTGGAAAATTAAGTTGAACAAAGTTCTTATAGAACTTAGATTAGTAAAATCAGCTGGTAACAATTGCTTGTATTTTCTATAGGAGAATGAAGAAATTGCACTGATGATCTTGGTATATGTTGATGATATGAAAGTTGTTTATTCTCAAGATTCAAAGAAAATCTGATAGTTTATTACAAAGCTAAGTAATTAATTTGAGATCACTGAACTAGGTAAACTTAAACATATTCTTGGCCTAGTTATCACTCAAAATTAGTCTGAAAAGACTATTCACATTTCATAGATAGCCTATATATGTAAGATGCATACTCACTTTGATATGGAAGATGCAACACTTGTTACAATGTTTCTTATTATAAAGCATGAGATTTCTACTGCTTGGTCTCTAGTTACTCATAACAAGAAGTTAAATTATTAAAACTATGCTAGTAACTTGTATTATCTCTCAATCATTGGATCTCTGTTATTTATTACTTAGTTTCAACTAGATATTTAACATGCTATTAGTATAATCTCTTAGTTTGGCAGTAATTTCAGTATTTCTCATTTGGAGGCTGCAAAGTATATTTTTTGTTACTTAAAAGAAACAATAAACTATGGTCTTATGCTCAGCCATCATAGAATGAAGGGATTTGATCTAGTTGGTTAGATGGACTTAAACTAGGCTTAGAACCCAGATAATTATTGTTCAGTAAGAGTGTTTGTTTTTAAAGTTGTTAGAGAAACAGTAACTTGGTTGTCAAAGAAGCAACTAACTGTGGCTACTTTTTCAGTGAAGGTAGAGTATTGTTATAGCAACCACTAGTCACAAAAGACTGATAGTGTCACTAAGTAAACTTATAAAACAAAGTATCTTATAGAAATTACAAGAGAATTTAATAAGAAGTCTCTGTTGTATTTATATCCTATTTATATGATACATACATGGCCCCTGCTAGTGATAAATAAGCCTATCTCAAAGTCCATACATTAGCCATAAGTATACCATGAGATCAATATGTTATAGATATATACCTTGATATTACTTCTTCTAGTTCTTTTTCTAATGTTTTAGGCCTTTGATATAGTTGTCATATGACACATTATGTAATCACAGTCATGTGCCTTCTTCATTGTCCAAAAAATAAAGAGTAAAATAAAATAAACGAAAAAGAAAAAGAAAAAGACAAATCAAATTAAGAAAAATAGATAAAAAAAAGAAAATATTCAGGTCCAAGCATACCATAACAAGTATATGGCATTGGCAAATGCTATAAAAGAGGCTGTTTAGCTCAGAATGTTATCGAAGAAAATGGGTTTTCCACAGATAACTGTTACTATTCTTTTTGCTAATAAATTGATCTACATTATGTTTCTACAAAAAACATGTTAGCTAATATTTTACAAAGCTTTCAAAAAGTTTTGCACTCATTTATGTGTTATTGTCATATGCCAAGTCCACCTATCTGGAAAATACATCCCCACAATGATACTACTTTCCCAATGTCTACTATATAAGCCTGTCTTCTATAATAGTAACATTTCTTGTAACATACCCTTACAGCAGTAATGTAACAATCTGGATATTTCATCTTCCATAATGAGGATACTCCTATTCAACTCAGTCTTCTATAGTAGAGTCATACTACTATCAGTATCTTGCTACTGAAACCTCTATTTGGAATAAAAGGGACTATACCACTAAAACCCCAAGCATCTTCTATATTATCTACTTGTATATAAGACTAGTAGTTATAATGTAATTTACTAGTCTGATAATTGATGAAGATAACTCTTGTATGCTAAAGTCCAACTTTTTGTGTTGGACTTCAGATATATTTTATATTACTAATATACTAAACTATATCTAATATAAAACTTTTTATATTGGACTTCAGATCTAACTGAGACATGTTCATTATCATCATTTTGTCTATTACTCACACATTAACTATCATAATCTATTTACATTAAAGTTCCAATCTAAAATATATGATCTATATAACTAGTAGAAGCATAATACACAAGCTAAAGCCAAAGGTTATTCTAATCTACATTCTACATTCTCAAATAACATATAACTACTTATTCTGGACTTCCAAGATGTCTTATTAGATCTCAGATAATAAAGTGTAAATTATGTCTAATACTTTATTAGCTTTCTCCTTATTACTCTATTTATTCTTTTTTTGAATTCTTCTACTAATGCTCTTTTGTTATATCTGCTTTCTCTAGCTACTCTCTTGAACTCCTGAACAAACTCCTCCATTATTCTTATTTCTTGTTCTACTTTTTTAAGTTTAACCACTTTGACTAACTTTTTATTTCCTCTACTGAACTTTTTCTTTATTTTTATCAAAAATTCTTTTAGTAATTCAAATTCTACTTCCTCTCATTCTAAATCTTCCAATAAGTTTTCTTTCCACATATCAGCCAATTCTCCCTACATGTATAATAGTACTCATTGGATTTGTTTTTCTACTTCTACTTTTTTTATTCTTATTCTCAAATATAATCTACATGCTGTTATAAACCTCACAACTCTACTTGCCTCTCTATTGAACATTGGTGGCTTAGCAATTCCTATGTCATGGTATGCTTGAACTCTTATATTTTATTTTATTTTCTTTTATCTATTTTCTTTGATTTTATTTTATTTTCTTTTTCTTTATTTCTTGAATAATGAAGAGATACATGACTGCAGTTACATAATATGTTACATGATATGATGTCATAGGTTTGGAACATAGTAGAAAAAGCTAGAACAATGATGTCAAAAGTATAGCTATAGCATGTTTATCTTGTAGTAACAGTATAATAGACTTATGGACAACATATATAGTTTAGAGTAAGACTTGTAATAGTAGTATATATAGTGTAGGAATATATTGGAGACTTCTTGTTAAGTTCTCTTATAATCCCACAAGACTCTTACTTCATAAGACTACTTAGTGTGCTA
>Ga0157358_1000900_pt1 | contig 12795 bp, 7 predicted proteins | sample AttcapACBM2_FD_111484 | JGI IMG/M metagenome (GOLD analysis project Ga0157358, IMG submission 111484) | Fungus gardens microbial communities from leaf cutter ant in Botucatu, State of São Paulo, Brazil - Atta capiguara ACBM2 | ecosystem: Host-associated > Fungi > Mycelium > Unclassified ...
GACCAGATGACTAGAAATTCTAATGAAAACATCTAAAAGGTTATCTAAAAGAGCAAGAAGTATAGAGTAGTGATAATTGAAGTAACAGTTACAGACAAGGCTCAGAATGGTAGTACTATAGGCTTGTGGCAGGATTTGTAACAGTCATTGAACACTGTAGGCTTTTTGCAGGGTTCTGATATGACTGCAAAAAAAGATTAGATTCTCTTATAGACAATATATAAGTGTAGGGTTTGGAGTTTCTGATACCAAAGTCTATGGGTTTTGTGGCAGTATTTGGTAATACTAGAAGTTATAAAAGTTTGGAGTTAAGGAACCTTGCTTGGCTAAATACAATGAAAAGTCAGGTTTTCTTATATTCACTCTTTTTAATAATAGCATAACAGTTCAATTAGGACAGTAGGATAAGTAGTCAGTAAATAGTATAAGATAAAACTTGAATTTTTCTAGATTGCTATGACTTGAAGCAAGAGATACTGACCTAAACATAATCTGATTAAAGTCTGCTGCTCATATAAACTATAGTATATAGGAATTTAAATAGTAAGGCTCCTCTATCTTTTTCAGTATAAAGATATTAGACATATTCTCCCAAGAGTTAGCTTATAATCTAAAACCATTTTACTTGATCAGATACTAACATCTTCTACAGTACCAGCAGCTATCTAAGACTTGTTGTACTTCCCATTTTTCTTCCCTATCTACAATTATTGGATCTGATAGAGAAGGCACATGTCAATCTAGTATTTGTTTTATGGGGGCAGCAGTTGGCTTTACTACATTAAATACCAGGTATAATCTTTGTATAGACAGAAGTAGCTTCAGCCTATATGACATTGAACTTACTTGTTTTTTCATAATGTACAGTCCCAAATGCTAGTACACTAGCTTAGCTGAATAACACATTGTGTGGATGTTCACAGCATCTAGAAACATCTTATCACCAGAGTTGAAGACAGAGATAGGCATATGTTATCTGTTGTAATACCTAGATATATCATTTAAGGATTCATGAATAGTGGCCTTGGCTTCTTCTAGTACAGACTTCATCTGTTTCATGAGCTACAACACTCCCTATAGCTTGTACTTCTTTTGGTGGGGCTCAAATCCCATTTTCAGGAGGCATCTAGTATTAAGGAGAAAAGAGAGCTGTTGAGTAGATAAGTATATGTGGTTATTGTGCTGGAATTTAGCCAGGGAGAGGAGGTCATGCTGATTGTCTTGTTGTTCACTTATAAAGAGCTGAATATACTGATTAGACTCTTGGTTAACCTGTTCAGTCTATCTGTTGGTCTGCAGATGCCAATTGGTGAATAATACAACCTTAATCCAAAGTAGATGGTACAGTTACCTCATGAAGAGAGTGACAAATTGAGGTTCACAGTCAGACACAATATGTGTAGAGAGACCATAAAGCTTTTACATGTTATGTGGAAAGAGTTTGGCTGCTTTTTTTGTGCTCACTATAATGTAGATCAGGATAAATTGGGTCATTTTGAATATCAAGTCTACCATGATTATCACAACATAAAATACCACAGATATCTGGGAGTTCTACAACAAAGTCTACATTGATAATTTTCTATCTTGTATTTGTAACAGAAAGAGAGTACAGTTCTCCAAGAGATAGATGTTAGATAGACTTGGTCCATATACATAGGTCACATGTGCTGACATACTACCTAATATATCTTGACATTTATAGCTACTAGTAGTTTTATAACACTAATTCTAGAGTCTTGCAATATTCTGTATGTTTTACTATCTTTGAATCATAGTAGAGGCAGATAACATATTGGCAGAGATTTGGGATGTTGGAGATATAAAATTTACCCCTGAATAGAATAAAACCATCATTTTAAGACTACTCCACAGAGCATAAAAACCTTATAGACAACTGTTAGAGTTCTTAAGCAACTTTTGCTACTGGCTTCTCTTACTTGTCTAGTCAATTTCTATAGTAGATCTCTATAAGGGGAACTCCAAAAGTTTACTCTAAGGTAATGCTCAGGTAATAATATCAGTAGTGATCTTATCTACATCTCTTGATTTATTGCTACATACTTATCTACCTATTTCTCCTTTATCAATTATTATGCTTAAATCTTATTAGATAATCATATCTAATAGTATGTATTGTAAATACTGTACTATGTGACAGACTACCTTCTATAGTATATATAGGAGCTTGTATGAGTAGGTCTACTATTATCTAAATATTAGCCTAGCTTCCAGGACACTTACCTAGCTTAATAAGTGAGATTCCCTTATAATTTCTATCAACAGGATTTTATTCTCATGTTTCACTACCACATCTTCCAGAACTCAAATAGTGAGAACCTCTAGCTTGGCGAACACCACATTCTTATTGTTATAGGAGGTAGTATCATAGTTAGATTATTGAGATAAAGCATTAGACTTACTCATCAATCTCCTAGGATGGTAATGCAGCTTTAAGTCAAACCTGGCTAGATATAGCAACTACTGTACTTGTTTGTAGTTGAGTTTCTTGGCCATCATAAAATAGTCCAAGTTTTCATAGTCTATCTAAATTTCAACTAGAGTCTTTGTATTCTCTAAAAAGTATCTCAATTTCTTAAGAGCTCAAATAAATACCAATATCTTCTTGTTATGAATCTTATGGTTACATATAACCATGGACAAGAACTTGCTGAAGAATATAATAAAATGCTACTTGTTATCCTTCTTAGATTATTAGGACAACACTACTTCAGCTATAAAGTCTGAGATATCTGCTTTGACTCTGAATGATGCTGAAGTGTTGGAAGAGACTAAGACAAAAATTGTAATAATAGCTACTTTTAATTTATGAAGGTATGCTGCTAGTCTTGGCTCCAAATCCAAGTAGTATTGCTTTTGATAATACTAAAGAAAGTGTAAGAGAACTCGTTGCTTTACCTAAATTCAAGTCTATAATGCTTGCTGAAGTCCAAGTCAACCACACAGTCCTCTTGACTTTCAAGTCTTATACCAATACTGTGCCACAACACTATCAGGCCCTCTCAATCTTATAATACCACTACAAACTTCCATATACTCTCTTATAAACATTAACCCACCTCTCTCAGTCTCTAATCAATAAGCTCTTATTATCTAGCAATATTCCATTGAGGTTTCTAACCATCCATCACTATTATTCTATAGCTAAGTTACCAAATGTTCTATCTGATATTCTACTTGATTAGAATAGACTCTTAAATCCTTAGAGTAGCTGTTATCTCTGAGAAACTCCATTCTATTCTCTTAGAATTTCTCTGGAGTTATAAAAATTTCACTGACTTCATTTAGTTATTCTAACAGAAAGGAAAAGTGTCAGAATTATAAATAATAGACTTCATTTTATCCTTTTCATTTTCATTTTCATTTTTAATTTTATTTTTGCTTTTCTTTTTATTAGGGTTAATATTTAGTGTGATATCATGATCATACTGTCACATGACACATGATACTGTCATTGTAATGGTCACATGATTACATGTCACCATAGAAGACAGTATAAGATTCTAGAAAGATGATGTTATATAATATGTTTAACACATGTGGACCTTAAGGTAAAAACATAGTCATTTAGGATAGGCTCAAGTAGTAGAACACAGACCACTAGTCAGTAGTATATAAGATAGACAATCTTGTACAGAGTTCCCTATTGAGTTCTCTTGTGTTAACCTAATATAAGGTTCTTCTTATTGATCTGCTCTAAGATTATTAAGTTGTAACAAAAAGCTATATTCAAAAAGCTGCAGATAAGCTTATAGTAAAATTTGGTAAATTCTAGAAATACTTACATGTTAGTATAGTTTTGTAGGATGGGCTAATCACACACTCTGGCTACTTTTACTGGAATTATTGCAATCTGGTCTTAAAAGATTATCAGTCTCAGATATTCAATCTACCACTTGTTAAATTCACAATTTTTGAGGTATATAAATAGCTTGTACTTGATCAAAACTTTTAGTATCTTGTGGACTGTCTTGTAGTAGTTGTTACAATTGAAGACCAAGAGTTAAGTCAACAAAAGAATCTTATATTGAGTTAACACAAGAAAACTTGATAGAGTTTCAAGTACAAAGTGTCTATTTTATATACATTAGCTAGTTGGTCTGTGAAAGACCTTATCTAACCTACCCTAAAGGCCATGTATAATCTATAAGATCAATGTGTGATAAACATGTTGTATGATATCATTGTTTTAGAATCTTTTACATTCTTCTATTTGATATATAATTATATGACTATGACTTATGACTATGTTATGTGATATGTGAATGACATGTGACAGTTTGTGACATCATTCTAACCCCTAATCCCAAGTCTACAAAAAATAAAAATAAAAAAGAAAAATAAAAAGAGTTCACTGTCTTTAACTTTAACAGTAGTCTTTCAAGATCTGAGTAAAGATAAGAATATTGTCAGGTAAACTATTATAATCCCTTCTGCTATGATATTCTAGAAAATATCATTTATTATAGTTTGGAATATAGTAAGATTATTTGTTATGCCAAAGAATATTACCAGAGGTTCAAAAAGTCTGCAGTTAGTGCAGAAAACAGCCTTTCACTCATCTCTAGGCTTTATATAAACACTGTTAAATCTCCAATATATATCTATTTTAGTGAAATATTTGGCATTTTGAAGTTTAGACACAAGTTTGGAGATCAGTAGTAGAGTGTATCTATTCTTTACTATCTTAGCATTTCTGTAGCCTTGAACCAATCATAGAGAGCTATCTTGAAAAAGACTAGCACAACTATAGAAGACTTAGAAGAATATATATGACTGATACAAAGATTCTCAGTGAGAAAAGCATCAAGCTTAGACTGCTCTGCTGATAATAGCAGATATACTTTAGAAGGTTTGTGTTTTACACTGAGTATCAGAGTTGAAGGTGGTAGACTTGGTCTATTTTTATTTATATTTTTATTTCATTTTATTTTTCAAACTTAGGAATAGAATTTAGCATGACATTATATATAACTGTTTGTAAATATATAACTGTTACAAACAGTTACATGATATTACACTGTGTCATATATTTGGTCACATGTCACATGAATCCTGTCACAAGTCATGGTCACATAATCATATGTCACAAAAGGTTCTGGAACAATAACATTAACCTATATGTCAATAGCATGTAGTATACATAGCCTTTAGAGTAGACTAAGATTAGTGTAGCATAGACTAGTAGTCTAGCATATATAAGGTAGATACTTTGTACTAGAAACTCCATTGAGTTCTCTTATATAAATCCTATATAAGGTTTTTTTTTTGATTCACTCTAAGATCTTAAGTTCATAATACTGAGTACCAGTTCAATAACATGATCTCATCTATAGTAATCTGAGAGTATATTGAAATATTTCTTGGTAAATACTAACTCAAAGTTCTGAATGTGTGATAAAAGTTGCAAAGCAGTTCTCATAGCAGTATAAGCTTGTCTAAAGACTAAGAAGAGAAACATTGAGAAGTTGTAGTAGCAGCATGGAGGTTTAGTACCTTAGAATCAGAAAGTATTATTGTTATATATAGATAATCTCCAGCCTTTCTATAAAACTCTATAAAGTTGTGAGTCAACTTATCTATCTTCCAGATATCTTGGTATTCAGAATAGCAGGTATAGCAATGTATTATGAGTACTTCTCCCTCTTTCCAGTAAAATTTGGGGTTATGTGACTTTAGCCACATGAATTCAAGAATAAGGTCTTGTTTGCTAAGACTTAAGACTATGAGAAGGATCTGCTCTATATAAGTCTTATACCAAAGAATAATATCCACTACCTTAGATATCTAGCCTGTCTTATTAGAAGTCTTATTCACATTATAGACTGGTATAGATCTGGATAGTTTGTGAGTGTTTATGTAGTGTTTATCAAATATTTATAAAGACACTAGTAGCTTTAGAGTTGACTAGGACTCATACAGAGAAGAACTGAGAGATATTAGTAGTTTGAAGAAAGACTAGAAAGTACAGAAAAGTTCCATGAGCATTAAGAGAGCTGATAGTAGGGTATAGAAAAAGTCTTTTCTAAAGAACTATCTAGGGCAACAAACAAAAAATAAGAAAGCAAAAGGAGTTAGAGTCTCAAGTGCATCTAATAAATCACTATTTTCTATGTATTCTTCTACTAATAATAGAGTAAACATATCATTCAGTGACTAGAGCACACATCTTGTCTGTTATGACTTAGGTCTCAGAAATAAGACAAAAGATATATATATTAAGTAATATAAGAGAACTCAATAGAGTTTCCAGTACAAAGTATCTATCTTTATATATATTAGACTAATGGTCTGTGTAAGACTTTAAAGATCATATGTATTATATAAGGTTAACATATTACAAACATATTATATAATATTATTTGGTCTAAAGCCTTTTATATTCTTCTCTGTATTATATAAATATGAATATGGGACTGTAATATGTATAACATCATGCTATACCTGTTACCTAAGTCCAAAACAAAGAAAATAGAGATATAGTTCATATATATTTATTCTAAGGCAATGTGTTAGAATTACAAATAATAGACTTTAGTTTTTTTAATTTTTTAATTTTAATTTTCTCATCTTTATTTTATCAGGGTTTAATGTGACATCATTGTCACACTGTTACAAACTGTCACATGACACTGTCATAGTAACAGTCACATAATCATAGGTTATAATAGAAAATAGTAAAAGGTTTTGGAAAAATAATATTATATAGTATATTTAATACATGTTGACCTTAAGGCAAAGATATGGTCATTTAGGGTAGGCTAAAGTAGTGGTGCACAGACCAAGTAGTTTAGGTATATAAGATAGACAACTTTGTATAGAGCTCTCTATTGAGTTCTCTTATGTAAACCTTATACAAGATTCTTCTTTTGACTTTGCTCTATAAGTCTTAAGTTGTAACACTATGACTAAGATCTTTTAGCAGGTTCTACAATATTCTATTTAATTATGTGACTTTGTCAATGTGCTAATATGTCATAATTTGTAATATTGTGATATTCATATGTAACATTATATTATACTCTCTTAACTAAGTTTAAAAAAGAAAATTAATAAAACTAAACTATAATAAAAAATGGAAAAAAATGAGAAAATAAAAGAGAAGCTGAGAAAATGTTTAATTCTACACTAGCAAATTCTAACAAAGTTGTATTTGTATAAGCAATAATCTAGTTTCTTAAAATGAAGTATAATAGTATATTAAGTAGTTGTTACCTTCAGAAACCTTGTCCTATTGTCTTATGATTTCCTGAAAGTAAATTATGTTTCTAGTATAAGCCTATTGTCAGAATAGAAAATAGTAGACTTTATTTATTTTTCATTTTCTCATTTTTATTTTTATTTATTAATTTTTTGAACTTAGGGATAGGGGTTGGTATGACATGGTGTGACACATCTGTCACATGATCACATGTCACAAAAACATCATAAAAGATTTCAGAACAATAATATTATATAGTATATATTACACATGTTGATCTTAAGGCAAACATATACTCTTTAGGATAGGCTAGGTTTAGTATAGCATAGACTATTAGCCTAGCATATATAAGGTAGATAGATTGTACTTAGGAACTCCATCAAGTTCTCTTATATTAACCTAATATAAGATTCCTCTTTTGACCTATTTCTTGGTTTTAAGTTATAACACCTATATTTAATTTTCTGGAACCTTAAACCATCTTCCATACTTTTGCCTAGTTACTATAATATATACTATATAAGGCTATAATATTACTATTTTAGCATCTTCTGTTATATGACATTATATATAACCATCCATTTAATTGGTCATGTGATTTTACCACATAATATCCCTGCTTAATTGAGTTAAAATTCCATAAAAAGAGAAGAAAGATAAAGTGGAAAATAAATAAAATAAAATAAAATAATTCTTGGAATTATATATAAAAATATAAGCTATGACCTTCTTGATGTCAGCCAAGTCCAATGCTTTAGTAAGAGTATGATAATATTGCCAAAATACAAATAATATAGAGATAGTAGAGAAGCCTTTTTGAAAGAAGCATCATACCAATGTACCTGAACATTTCAGTTATGAACATAAGTTAATTATACTAGGTTTTGATGCAGAAGATCAACATGGAGTGTATTGGTGCTGGATCATAGAAATTATAAGGTTGAGGAAGTCTAAAGAACAATCTTAAGGGCTTAAGTCTCTTTATAGAAGATGTAAACAGTGGCAAGGCTACTAGTACCATATGTTAGAGGACAGGTGAGTTTTCTACTAAAATATTTCTAAACACTTTCCCACTCATTTTATATGTGTTGATAGTAATGATAAGATTGAGTTTGATGGGGCCATAGCAATGGAAAAATGGAAATTTGTAAAATAGTTGTTCAAGAATGACTGAGCAATACCTACATCCATCTATGATACCACAAAGCAGCAATAAGTAAAGAGAAATTATAATAAAAATAAAAAGAACAAGTAACAAATTCTATTTGTTTTAAGTATATATATTATAAAAATGGTATTATACAACTGAGGCTTTGGTTTCTGTAGTATATATCATTGTCCTTGGCCATAACACAATCTTGTCTTGCATCAGGATCCCAGTCAAGTTGTCTACCATGGTTTAAATTTAGAAGGGTAGTAATCTTTCCTTTCCTCCCCACACCAATCAAAGTCAATAATCATCATGGTATCATTCCCAACAAGAATATTGTGGCTTGGTGAGGTGACCAACACAAGGCTCAAGATCAGCATAATCCATGACTATCATGTACCATCCATCCACCATAATGAGATTCATTCTTCAACTCATGGGATGTATAATGTCAAACTGCTATTCAAATACTAGTATAAAGAAGATGAGAACAGTTTTTTTATCAAACATCACAACGCCAACTCAAACACTATGTCAATGGTTCCAGTTCAATAATCATCAATTGTAAATATGAGTCAGGTAATCTAATATCATCTCTATGCCATATGCAGACGATCATGTTCCCTAACCATAGTAGAATCTTACAGAAATACATGTCATGCAGGATTATCCAAGAGAACTCGGGAGATGCTGTTGAGATCAAATGGATATCCCTTCAGAGCTACTGGGGATCGACAGAGGATGTATGATAAGACAATGGCAATCGAATCCAACAAAATCGTAGTAATGAACCAATCTTTAGAGGTTTTCAAAGTCAGTTGCTGTTTCAGCCCTGTGCTGGGAACAGGTGTTGAGTTAAAGGTGATGTTAGCTCTTGGTCCAATCTGCCAGTACCCGTCGATGAAAGCCTTCACTGTAGAGCTCATGAATTCATCCATGTTCTTATTAATGGATGAGATATCCAAAGACAGTATGGATACATTCTGTCTATTGTTCCAGTCATCAGAGCTATCTTCGACCATAAAAATATCTGCAGCGATATCATTGACCAAGTTGGTGAGTGGCAACGACGCATCAAATTTAACCAGCATGTCCTGAAGTGCAGTTGAAAAGATAATGTTTGCTGCACTGGAAGGGAAACTGCCATCAGGTGGTTGTACCAAAGAGGAGATATTGACTGTCCCATCGGTTGCAAGGTGAACACAGCTATTAGATATACTTGTATTTGCATTGCACATGAGAACACTGGCAAGAGAGCCAGCAAGTTTTTTACCCAACTCTGACGCGATACCAATGGTGTCATGCTTGAAGAAGGCAGGTATTTCACCCAGATCAATTGCATATGGCTTAGTGTCAGTGTCACTGCCACCATAAGAGGAATTTCCCCCAATAAACAAGTAAGCGGTAGTACTTGTGTTCATTATAGTGGTATAGTTGGTCAGAGAGAGGGGACTGATGCTTGAGCCTAAAAAAGAAAAGTATTGTCAGAAAGCACTATATTTTTACCTATCTTGAAGCATACCTAAAAGTGTAGGAGGGCCAAGAAGGAGCATAGTACTAGGATTCCAAAGGTACCCTGCAGCTGAAATGAGGCGGTCTTGGTAAATTAACAGTGCTTTCCAGTGACATTCATGATGAAAATTGACGATGTCAGTACTATACTCTAAGGCTCTGCTGAATTCAACAAGCTGGGGTGGTAAAGATACCAGTATATTTGGAGGAATCTTGAACCTGAAATGGGTGAATGCAGTCTTTTCAAGTCAAACAATGAGATTGGCACGTTTTGAGCAAACATGAAATCGTTCGACATTATCGTTGCTTATTTGGGAGACCTGCTTAGCAACATTGACAGGAATAGTAACGTTGATTTCCTCAGTGATGATTGTTCTGGGTGCAAATGTGTTAAGTGCCATGAGGGTCAATGAGTCCAGAAAGGCCAGCTTGAATGTACCACTGGCTTGCTTTGTGAAAATATGTGAGATGCAGTCGATCATTCCGGATGTGATGGTGGACACTGTTAGTGGTCCCAGGAATGACATTCTGTGATTGCATAGACTACTCTTGACTGAAAGCATCAGTGGGGATGCATCCACCGACAAGAACTGCTAAGCTATGCCACGCAATGAAGACGACCGTAAAGCCACCTTTAACTTTGGTATCATTGATTATGACGGTAATGGTTAATGGGTCGACTAAGCATGCAGCACCCAAAATAATAAAACTGGCTTTGATCAAGCAGAAGAGGAAGAGACGGAGGTGAAAATTAATAACAATGCTTTTGCTGATGGCGTGCTGGGGTTTGGGTGAGGTGCTGTGTAAATCATGTGCTTCATCCTTGGAATTCGCTATTTGATATGTCGAGATATCAGTCATGTTAGGGACAACTTATGAGAGGGGCAGGACAGAGAACTGAAAGGTATCACAGTTGAAGGTTCAATTTTTATATTTATTGTCCTGTGAATGGGCCTTGCACCTTGTAGAAGGAACCAATGCTTCTGTAGTGATACTAACATGGACACTGCCTTACAGAAACTGGAGAGTAAAAGGCTGCCGTATGATTCTCAGATCCAATTTATAATCAAAACTTCTGGAAGACATTCTGCTGGAAATTTCAAGTAGATATCAAGTCTGTATGTTCATCATCCAATCAGTCGATGGAAGGTAGATGAAAATACCAAATATCTTGGTATCTGAGAGTCAGAATCGCAGAATAAGTAGAAACTGAATATTATTTATCTGTGTTATCAAGTTGTGTACATATCATTCAAGGATCATTTGAGAACAGCCATGGGAGTGCTTTGTGAATAGCCTGTGTCATGAACGTTAGAAGGACATCTCCAAAGATGATACAACAAAATCAATGGGAAATATGGGCTCCTCCTTTGAACATGCACTGCCTGAAAACTGTGTATATATCCATACCCTCGAGAAAAATGTTCAAATGGAGAAGGAGGCATAACCATGAGTGTAGTAGTTCGAAAATGATGAAAGCAGGTCCATTTTCTGGGACCAGTACCAGGAATACCTTGTGTGTGTGTAGGAAAGGGGGTGTGGTGAACGTCTTGGGAATATTCAGATACAAATGGATGAGAGATCGGAAGTTCCTCAACTAAGCAGAAATAACCATCCTGCATGACACATTAAATTAAACATTGCATTTAGAAATGATGAAATGAGCATTTAACCCACATTGAGATTTTTAGACCACATTATACATGCAGGAAAAGAAGAAACAGCTGAAGAAGGTAGTATAAAGAGAAATGATGGGCATTCACTTTCACCGCAGCTGTTAACCAGAAGTAGAGATAATTGATTGATTGAGTACTGCCACATAGAGTATATAATTTACTAAGTCACTCTGTTATGAGCCCTTCACTTGAACTTGAGTAGTCAGCCATCATATGTTGTCTGAGTGAAGGGAGTCAAATTTACCTGGGGATGTGATGATTGGTGCTATTCTGACATTTTTGGTTGTTGTCAAGAATAACGAAATCAACAATGGTCTTCTCAGATTAACCAGCTTAAACCAGTCTGCCAGCCGATAGAAGCTTTTTTTGTTTGCTGTCGTTCAACCACCACAATCACTGTCTCTTTGAGTGCAACAAATGCATTCACCCTAGAGGAAAGGAGGAATTTTAATCTTACTGGATGTCTTCGTTCTATGTAAATACCCTTGACGAACAGTGCACTCACTCTTATGAGCAGTTGCAGCAGTATGATTTGCCGATTTGCAAGACTACATTTTTGTAAAGCTTGATGGGACAAATTTGGACACTTTATGAGAAGTATTTCTTGTCGATTGTTTAATACGCCTTTACATTCGCAGGTGAGTGGTTTTTTTTGCTTTTCATGCCGAGGCTATATCAAACTACTCACATCTGTCTCCATGGCTGCACATGAGGTTTATGTCGTCAACTGCAATTCCAACAACTATGTCCAGCTTCACACATAATGATGTTGAATCCAGAAGCAGAAGAGTTCAGAAGGAGCAAATTACCAGGAAAGTATATAGCAAAAATTTTGTTTAGGTGGGATGATAGAAAGTTTAAAGATGAATATTTGAAGAAGTTGGAAGGGGAAAGAGAGGCAAGTTCCTCTGGAGGCAGAATCTTAAGGGATAGGTACTGTTATAGTATGGTTGAACTCTTATATTTTACTTTGATTTTCTTTTACTTTTATCTATTTTCTTTGATTTGATTTCTCTTTTTCTTTTCTTTTCTTATTCTTTTATTTCTTGGATGATGAAGAGGCATGTGATCATGGTCATGTGATGCATCACATGACATTATGTTATAGACTTAGAATGTGGTGGAAAGAACTAGAAACAATAACATCAAGATATATGTTTATAGCATGCTCATCTTATAGTTAATGCATAGACATTAGAGCAAGGTTATTTATTGTTAGCACAGACTATGTATTA
>Ga0157358_1000901_pt1 | contig 12781 bp, 11 predicted proteins | sample AttcapACBM2_FD_111484 | JGI IMG/M metagenome (GOLD analysis project Ga0157358, IMG submission 111484) | Fungus gardens microbial communities from leaf cutter ant in Botucatu, State of São Paulo, Brazil - Atta capiguara ACBM2 | ecosystem: Host-associated > Fungi > Mycelium > Unclassified ...
AGAAGATTTGAACACATGGCAAAATACTGTAGAAACAGAGGAGATGTCAAGAACAAAAGAAGTAGACTTAATATTTTCTTATTTTGTTTTCAATTTATTTTCCTTTATTCTATTTTCAGAACTAAGGTTAGGGTTGGAGTGACAGGATCATGCTATTACACAGCAGGTTACATCAAATGACACAGTCACAAGTCACATGATCTATAGAAGGATGTAGAAGGTTCTAGAAGAATGACATTATACAATGTGTAAAGCATATGTTAACCTTAAGATGTACACATAGTCATTTAGCATAGGCTAGAAATAGCTCGCACAGACTATTAGGTGTTATAAGATGAGTGTGTGGACAGACTTTGGCTAGGGTTAGGGTTAGCTGGACAAAGATAGTTAGTATTATTATTAGTCTACAATGGATGGAGAGCACATGACTTCCAAGTCATGTAACAGAGTTTAGAACAGTCTAGAAGGATCAAGAGGAGTCTAGATTAGAGATAGGGTTAGGAGTGACATCAAGAGACATGGGTTCCTCATGGTATACACATGGTGTGCACATGTACAGCGGAGATTAAAGGTATGACGTCAAGGCATATGTAGGAAGTATAGTGGCCTTAAGGAAAACACATGTGGATGAGTAATAGGACATAAGGATGATGCATAGACATAAGGGCAGGTTAATATTGTTGTAGCACGGACCACATGTAATTTATGTAAATAGAGGAGCAATACAGCGAGGGCTCCTTGTTGAGTTCTCTTGTAATTCCCCCACTCTTTACTTGATAGCCCATTGGAGAGCTTTGCTCGTTGTGAGATCATTTGTCCTTGAGTGACAAGTGGTTGCTACAACATTAGATATTAGTATATAAGGTAGACAATCTTGTACAGAGTTCTCTATCAAGTTTTCTTGTGTTAACCTAATACAAGGTTTTTTTCATTGACCAATCCTAAGGTCTTTGATTTGTAACAGGAGATATGTTATGATTCAATAACTTTAGGGTTAATCAAAGAAAGAAATCTTATATTAGGATTAATACAAGAGAACTTGATGGAATTCTTGGTACAAGATATCTACCTATATATACTAACTAGCAGTGGTCTATATGCTACTGTATCTAGCCCACCCTAAAGATCATATATTGTGTATGTTGTATGACATTATTATTTCTCAAACCTTCCACCATGTTCTATGTAATCCTGTGATCATGTGACTGTATCATCTAATATAACTGATATATAACAGTATGATCATCATACTAAACCCTAACCTCAGTTCCCAAAATGGAAAATAAATAAAATCAAAATTAAAATTAAAAGAAACTTGGGTCCAAACTTCATAAGTCTGATAGGACAGAGTTGGAGAAGACAAAAGACTGGAATATGGAGGAAATATGAATGATAGAGAAAAAAGAATGATCAAAGAACAGAACAAGAATTTAAATAGGAACTGAGACTTAATAGTCCTCAATTAAGCCTCAATAATAACAATATATTTGAAATACTCTCTAGAGTAATGAATAATATATTTTGCTACAGTCTAAATAATAAAGATATGCTAAGAGAAGTAATGGTGAAGATTAGACTAGAAAGAATTAATATGCAAGAAGTAACAGTAGAAGCATTGGTGGATAGTAGGGTAACAGGGCTAGTAATAAGTTCAGAGTTTGCAAGAAAGCAAGGATTTAAATTGAAGAAAATAGAGAGGTCAATATATGTAAGAAATATGGATGAAACTTGTAACAAGGAGGGGTTAATAGAAAATACTATGAAAGTCAATATTTATTATTAAGAATATAGAGAGAGAACAGAGATAGATATAATTAGAGAACAGAAGTGGAGTGTGATCTTGAAAATCTCATAGCTTATTTGCTACAATCTGGAGATTGATTGGAAGATAAGAGAAGTAAAGATGACAAGGTGTCTAGAAGAATATCAAAAGTAGTGGAGGCCAAAGCAAGGAAAATCAGGATGGGAAAAACAAAAACAAAAAAGAGAAGAAGAAGGGAAGAAACAAGAAGAAAAAGAAAAAACCAAAGAGAGAAGGAATAATGGAAGTAATGAAGGCAGCAGAAGAGTAAGAGATTTGGGATGAAGAGAAGGAAGCAGCAAAGTTGGAAGAAGAGGTGAAAAGGCTAGTTCTAGAAAGATTCCACAAGTGGATTCATATTTTTGGCAAGAAAGTTAGTGAAAGAATACTTACCAGGAAAGTATAAGATCATACTATTGAAATGAAGAAAGGATTTGTACTAAGAAAAGTATATCTGTTGTTAAGAGAGAAAAGAGAAGAAATGTGCAAGTTCATATCAGAACAACTGAGAAAATGATATATTTGACCTTTAAAGTCACTTCAAATAGTACCTGTGTTTTTCATAGAAAAGAAGAATAGAAAGAAACAAATGATACAGTACTATAGGTATTTAAATGAATGAACTGTAAAGAATAATTATCCTTTACCTTTAATTTTGGATATTGTAGAAAACATTGGTACTAAAAAAGTATTTACAAAAATAAACTTGAGATAGGATTATAATAATATACAGATAAAAGAGGGAGACAAATGAAAAGTGGTATTTACTATACTAGAAGGGTTATTTGAGCCAACAGTGATGTCCTTTGGACTAACAAACTCACCAGCAATATTTCATACTACAATAAATAAAGTCCTTTGGGACCTCATCAACACTAAGAAGATAGTAAGCTTTATAGATGATGTAATAATAGTTATGGAAGAGAAAGACAGATATGATGAACTAGTGGAAGAAGTGGTGAAGAGACTGATGGAGAATGATTTGTATATTAAACCAGAAAAATACAAGTGGAAGATTAGAAAAGTAGGTTTCTTAGGAGTAGTGATAGGACCAGAGAGAATAAAGATGGAAGAAGAGAAGGTAAAAGGCATATTAGAATAGCTGACTCTGAAAGGAGTTAAGAATGTACAGAAGTTTCTAGGACTCACTAATTATTATTAGTGGTTTATCAAGAACTTTGCAGTAATAGCTAGACTATTGCATAATATAGTGAAGAAATATCAGAAATGGGAATAGACAGAGAAGCAGGAGAAGGCATTTCAAGAGAAAGGAAAAGTTTACAAAGAAACTGGTGTTAGCAGTACCAGACTTAGATAAAAAAAAATGAGAATGGAAGTTGATATATCAGATTATATAACAAAAGGGATATTATCTATGGAATGTGAGGACAGTAGGTGATAACTAGTAGTCTTTCTCTTAAAATTTCTAAATGAGACAGAGAGAAACTACAAGATTTATGATAAAGAGATGTTAGCAGTAATAAGGGATTAGAAAACTGAAGGTATTTATTAGAGAGCACAAAATCCAAGTTTGAAGTTTGAACAGACCATAAAAACTTAGAATATTTTATGAAGGTGCAAAAATTGAACAGAAGACAAGCCCAATAGGTCCTATACCTATCAAGATTTGACTTTACCTTGAAATATGTTCTAGAAACAAAAATAGAAAAGATAGAGAGACTCAGTAGAAAAAATAAAAAAAGCTAAAAGTAAGGATGAAGAGGTAGTTAGAGTAGTAAAAGAGATGAAGGAAGAGGAATGGCAGATAGAAGGGAACTTAATATTGAAAGAGGAGAAAGTATATATGCCAAAGAATAAAGAGTTGAGGGCAAAATAGTCCAGTTACACCACAATATGCTAGTAGCTGGACATGGAAAAAGGTGGAAAATAATGGAATTAGTGACAAGAAATTATTGGTGGCCAGAAGTGACTAGAGATGTGGAAGGATGCAATATGTATCAAAGAATAAAAAAATTCCATTACAAAGTTACTATTAGTAGCTAAAAAGGATACAATTCTAATGGTCTACAATAGGTTATTTAAGATAATATATTTTGTAATAATAACAGAAGAAACCTTAGTAGAAGGGTTGACAAGATTGTTTAGAGATAATGTAGGGAAATTGTATCATCAGAGTTGTAAATGCTGGACTATATTTTATTTTTCCTTTCTATTTTATTTTATTTTTATTTTTATTTTTTGTTTCTATTTTATTTAGAGTTAGGATGGAGCATGATATCACATGTCACATGGTACTATCACAGTCACAGTCACAAGATCATGTAATACAGAAAAGATTATAGAAGGTTCTGAAATAGATGACATTATACAACATGGCAAAAGTATGTTGGCCTTATGAATAAGACATAGACATTAGGGTAGGTTAGATATAACATAGCACAAACCAAGAACCAAGGATATATAAGATAGAGTAGTCTGTACTAGGAACTCCATTGAGTTTTCTTATATTACTCAATACAAGGATAGTCCTTTTGTCCTAACTCTTTGGACCTAAGTCATAACATATATGGATTACTAGAGAGTATAGTATTGGATAGGGGACCACAGTTTATAGCAGAGATAACAAGGAAGTTGAACAATATATTAAGAATTGAAACAAAGCTGTCAACATTTTTCTATCTACAAATAGATAGACAAACAGAATATATAAATCAGAAATTGGAACAGTATTTTTAATTCTTTGTAGATCATAGACAAAAAGACTAGCCAAAATGACTAGTCTCAACAGAGCTTGCAATCAATAACAAAGCATATTCTATAACTAAGGTGTCTCCATTTATAGCAAACTATGGAAGAGAATTAAGAATGGGAATAGATATTAAAAGATGGAGAAAGTAATAGAGTTTGCAGAAAGAATGAAGAAAGGTTCAGGAAAAAGTAGAAGTAGCATTAAAGAAGGCATAAGAAGAAATGAAGTGACAAGTAGAGAAAAGAGGTAGAAGAATGGAAGAAAGAGAATAAAGTAATGTTGAGTACAAAAGACCTAGCCTTCAAGGAACAACTAGCAAATAAATTGGTAGATTGATATATTGGTTCTATCACAAATAAGCTACTCACTGGTTGTGATGCTTGAACTTAATAGTATTTCAGAGGTTCAGTATAAGGAGATAATGATAATAGATGATGAGTAGTATTAACAGGAATGATTGATGTAAATTGATGTTGTTAAGTCTGAGATCTAATCCTCAGACACAAAAGTATGTATACAAAAGAGTAATGGTATATACACAAGCTATTGCTATCACGTGATCAAAACTTGTACCTGATGGGAGCTGTTATCTGTCATAGCAGCTGTCAGGCTATTTTTAGAAGGTAACTAATTATGTCACTACATTGATATGCTTGTATCTCTATTCATACTTATTACTATGAGATATACTATATATTATTGGGAATAGTTTGATGAGCAATTTTTAATTTGTTGTCTCTTTTGTACATCCTACATATGTACAGATAGCCCTCATTTGAGGCTTTACAGCACAACTTAGTTTGTGAAAATTAGTCTACTAGTTATGGAAATACAAGCTGAATGAAGTTTGTGACAGGTCTATACATCATTGATGAGGTAGTATCTACTAATGTTATCAAGTCACAATTGCCCACATCAATGAGAATTCATCTAGTAATAAATATTAGTCAAGTTATACAATATAAAGAACAAGTAAAGGAACAGAAAGTAGGAGAAGTAAAACTGGTAGAAGTGAAAAGAGTAGAAGAATGGAAAGTAAAAAGGATATTAGATAAGAGAAAAGTAAGGGGAGTTATAAAGTACTTAGTACAATAAAAAGAGTTTACAGTGGAATATGATAGTTGGGAAAGGGAGAAAGACTTAGAAAATACAAAGTAGTAGCAGAGTTTAAAGGAAGGTTAAATGTAAAAGTAAAACAATAGGAGAAATTAGATAGGGTGGAAAAAAGAGACTTTTGAAGAGAAGAATTACCAGGAAAACATATGGCAAAGATGTTGTATAGGTAGAATCATAGCAAATTTGGGAATAAATATTTAAAGAAGTTATAGAGGAATTGGTAGAAATAAAAGTCAGTTTCTCCAGAGGAGAAATCTTAAAGAAGAGTAATATTAGAGTTGTGAATATTAGATTCTATTTATTTTTATATTTATTTTATTTTTTATATTTATTTTATTTTTCTTTGATTTTATTTAGGGTGAGGATTTAGTGTGATAGTCACAGGTCATATAAAGTGGTCACAGTCACAAGCTACATGATTACATGTCATATTGGACATTATAAAAGAATTTAGAAGAAGATAATATCATACAATATATTAAACATATGTTGACCTTAAGGCAGATACATGGTTGTTTAGGGTAGGCTAATTGTAGTAGTAGTATGGACCATTAGTCTAGGTATATAAGATAGAAAATCTTGTACAGAGCTTTTTATTAAGTTTTCTTGTATAAACTTTATATAAGATTCTTTCTTCTAGCAAACCCTAAGATCTTAAGATTGTAACAAGAACCTTCTACTATCTTTTAGCTAAAACAGACTAAAACTAAAAGAAAATAATAAAAAAAGAAATAAAATCTGTAAAATTAAAATAAAACTATATTGAGTCTAAGAGCATATTATAATACTTGAATATATCTGTCATTTTCTTATGTATACAGTTTATAATGAACTTACAGCATAAAGCTGATAAAAGAAGAATACAAGTATATTACTAGATGTTAAAGTTGAAAATATTAGACTTTATTTATTTTCATTTCTTTCTTGATTTTTTATTTTTCTTTTTCATCTTATTTCTTGGGACCCAGAGCTAGGGTTAATGCAATGTCACATGTCACACTTACCAACTATTATGTATCAGTCATAATCATATAGTCATATAATCATATGTTATATAGAACATTGTAAAAGGCTCTGAAACAAGATGATATCATACAGCATGTATTACATATGGCTTATTAGAGTAGGTGTTAGGAACAGACCAGCCACTGAACCAGTTATACTAAAAGTGCACAATATCAAGCTTAGCCTTGATATCTGGCTAGTATTGTCATAAACTTTATTTAGCTTGTATCTCTACAACTAATGGACCAAGTTTCACAAACTAAGTTGTGCTGGAAAGCTTCAAATAAAGGCTATCTGCATATGTATGGAATGTACAAAAAAACAACAAACAACTGAGATATCAGATCATCAGTAACTGAAAAATCTCTATTTGCTAATATCTTATGAATGGCTGGATGGATTTGCACAATCAAACTTGCATTGGAAAGTACTCATCAAACCATTTCCAATTATATATGGTATATCTCATAGCAATAAGTATTAATAGGAATACAAGCATATCAATGTAGTGACATAATTAGTTACCTTCTAAAATTAGCCTGACAGCTGCTATAACAGATAACATACTTCTGTGTCTGAGGATTAGGTCTCAGACTTAATGACCTCAATTTTTATCATTTATCATTGACATCTGTATTAATCTTAATCATCATTGTCATCATTATTGAACTTCTGAATCACTTCTAAACCTCTGAGAGTGTACCCAAGGTTTAGATATCACAAATAAGTAAGTAGTTCATTTTGTGATAAGTACTATATATGTACTTCATACTATAATTCTGACAGTATCTCCCTTTCAAGGCATGTGATTTCCATATGGAAGTTATATGAATAGTTGTATCCAAGGGTTATACTATATATCATAGTCTCAAAGTCTTGATAGTTTTATGGGATTTCTAAAGAACCTAGTAAACTTTACTTTACAAAGTGTCTAGTCTAATGGAGATGTGCAGTTAAGCAACTGGTACCATCTCTAGTGACACTTCTGGCCATGTTACACTTCCATGCTAATAACTATTCATTCAAAGAGAATAGTTTTATGTTATATATAAGTAAAAAAACTTTTGGTAAAATTCAAACAGCTTGTAACAAAATAAAATAAATATGAAACCCTCTTCCTTCAAAAATACTTCAAATAGAAGGGTTTTGAATTCCAAAAGATTCCTTGAGTTTGAATTGTTGAACTGCCAACTGCTTGATGTTATAAAACAAAAGTGTGGACAGACTTTAGGACAGATAAGATAAGATATAGATAGTATTATTATTATTATTCTATGATGAGAGAGAGAAGGCACATGACTGGGAAGTCATATGACATGATGTCATAAGGCCTAGAGCAGTCTAGAGTGGTCTAGAAGGATTGAGAAGAGTCTAGAGTTAGAGTGACATCAAGGGACACAGTTTCTCATGGTGTACACATGGTACACATATAGATGATGGAGATTAAGAGTAAGGTTGAGGGTATGACATCAGGGCACATATATATGGCATACTGGCCTTGGGATAGATGTATGGTGGATGAGTAATAGACATAAGGACAGGGCATGGACATTAGGGTAAGCATAGAGAAGTCATAGCATGGACCAAGAACACTTATATAAATAGTTGGTAGAATACTGTTGTGGTTCCCTGTTGAGTTCTCTTGTGAATACACAACTCATGTTCCTACTAGATATCCCTCCTGTGAGATTTACCATTTGTGCTGCTATTGAACACTAGTCTAGTAGTTACTACAACACTTGAAAGCTTTATATTATATTAGAAATAGAACTAGAAATAGACCAGCCACTGAACTAGTTATGCTAAAAGTGCACAATGTTAAGCTTAGCTTTGACATCTGGCTAGTACTATATATATACTTCATACTGTACTCCTAACAGTAGGCTAATTTATATAACTCAAAGTAAGAAAAATCTAATAAATGCTGATAGACTTGAAGTTTGCTACTTGAACAAATCTCAGAACTCTTGGATAATTCTATATCTTCTTATTATAAATCTCATAATTGTGCTCAACAAGGGATAGAGACTTGCTGAAAAATGCCACTAGATACTACTTACTGTCTTTCTTGAATTCTTGAAAGAAAACTGCCTCAGTTACAAAGTCTGAGCTATTTGCTTCAATGTAGAATAAAGCTTTAGTTATTATGACTTAAACTCAAGTGAGAGAGTAAAAGTGGAATCTTGTATTAGTCAACACAAGAAAACTCAGTAGAGTTTCTTGTACAGATATGTCTACTCTATATACCTCTAGTGCATGATCTGTGTACACTTAACATCTAGCCTACTTTAAATATTATAAATCATATAGATAAGAGTCATCATATTATATAATGTATAATATTACTCTTCTGATGTGTCTCATGACTTTGTAACTGCTACTATGACATGTGTGACTAACTTGTAACAGTCATCACACTGTTTTCCTTTACTAAGTCCAAAATAAGGAAGAGAAGAAAAGGAAAGAAAAAAGTCAAAGTAAAAATAGGAGAGATATAAATGATAGAAGAAAAACAGAAAAGGAACAAGTCTACAATTCTTGAGTCTGACATTATCCCCCCTTCCCCCCCCCCCCTTTAAGGCTTCTTCTCTAGAGAAACAGAATTCTATTTCTGCTAATTTCTCTCCAGCTTCCTTAGATATTTCTTTTCAAATTTTCTATCATTCTACTTATATAACATCTTCACTGTGTACTTCACTGGTAGCTTCCCTCTTCTAAAGTCTTGTTCTTCTGCTACTTCCAACTTTTTCTGTCTTCTACCTTTTGTGCTCATTCTTTTCTTGAAATCCACTACTACTTTTGCATTTTCTAAGTCTTCCTCTCTCTCCCATATATTATACTTTGCTGTAAACCCCTTCCAATATACCAAGTACTTTGTTACTCCCCTTATTTCTTGTTTATTTAATATTCTTTTGACCTTCCACTCTTCTTCTCCATTAACTTCTACTAGCTTAGATTCTTTCATCCTTTGTTCTCTTACTGGTTCTCTATACTTTACAACTTAACTCATATTCATAACTAGATGAATTCTTATTATAGTTGGCAGTTTGAGTATAACTACATTAGTAGATACTACCTCTTCAATGATATATAAATCTATATATTGGTCCACTAGTATTGTGGCAACCACTAGTCATTCTGACTAATAAATTACTAAGGTAAACTTATTGACAAAGTATCTCATAGAAATTACAAGAGAACTCAACAAAAAGTCTCCGATATATTCTTATATTATATATACTAGTATATATAGTCTGTGGTAACAATAAATAACTCTATCCTAATATTTATATGTTTGTTATAAGTGTACAATGTGTACCCTATATGTTACAACTCAAAGTCCTTAGAGTTGGACAGTAAGGCAAAAACCTTATAATAGGGTTTAACACAAGAAAACTTGATAAAGAACTCTGTACTGGACTATCTACCTTATATACTAAATCTTTATGGTCCATGCTACTACTACTCTAGCCTACTCTAAATAACTATGTGTTTGCCTTAAGACAAACATGAGTTATACATGCTGTATGATGTCATTCTTCCAGATCTTTTTACTTCCTTCTATTGCTACCTTATGATCTATGACCATTACTATGACTTGTGATCTATAACAGTATAACAGTGATGTCATGCTGATCCTAACCCCTGTTCCCAGAATAGAAGATCAAAGAAAAAAAAGATAAGAGGAAAATCAAGTCCAATGAAAGGTCAAAAGAAACTTGGGTCCAAACTTCATAAGTCTGACACTATAAGATAAACATACCATTGATATATCTTAACATCATTCTTCTAGCCCCTTCTTCCAGGTTCTAGGCCTATGACATCATGTCATATGATGTGTCATGTGACTATGATTATATACCTCTTCATTGTTCAAAAAATAAAGGTAAAATAAAAGGGGAATTAAATCAAAGAAAATAAATAAAAGGAAAATAAAATCAAAATAAAATATAAGAGTTCAAGCATACCATGACAACTAGATTCCTTACTAGTCATTTTATGAACACTAATGTTACAAACTCAAGTCCTTAGAGTTGGACAAGTGAATGAAACTTATATTAGATTAACATAAGAGAACTTGATAAAGAGCTTTTGTACAAATTAGTTTATCTTATATACCAAACTAGATGGTCTATGCTAACTACTTCTCTAGCCTACCCTAAAGACCATGTGTTTGCCTCAAGGTCAATGTATGTTCTACACATTATATAATGTCATTCTTTAGAACCTTCTATGTCCTTTCATATGTTTCATAACTTTGTGACTGTTACTGTGACCATGTAATCTGATGTAACTAATGTGTGACAGTGTGATGTTGTCACTCCAACACTAACCCTAGGTTCACAAAAGAAAAATAAATCAGAAAGAAAAAAGAAAAGAAGATTAAATGAAAAAGCTAGCATCTAGACTTCACATGTCTGACAACTAAGTCTTTGGTACTCAACATCATATTATTGCCTTTCTCTGATACTTCTGTCTCTTTCCTTTTTTTATCTGCTTGTTTCTTCATATTTTTCTAAGCTTTCTTTAGTGCTTTCTAAATTTTATTTATTTTTTCTGCAAATTCCATCACTTTTTTTACCTTCTCCTTCCTCCTGATATTTGTTTCTATTCTTAACTCTCTCTCATAATTTACTGTGAAAGGAGATATCTTTGTTGTCAAATATACTTTACTATTATGACTCAAAGATCTTAGAGTTGATTAATAAATAGAATCTTGTATTAGAGTTAATATAAGAGAACTCAATAGGGAGCTCAGTACAGGATTGTCCACCTTGTATATCTCAGACTACTAGTCGGTGCACTACTTTAGCCTACCCTAAATGACTATATATTTACCTTAAGGCCACTATACATATAATATATGGTATGATGTCATTCCTTCCAGAATTTTCTACCATTTTTCATCATGGCACATGATCATGTGATAGTGTGACCTATAACCTCCCACTGATTCTTAACTCTAGCTCTAAAAATAGAATATACTGAAAGAAAAAAAAAAGAAAAAAAAAGCAAATAAGATAGAGTCCAATCTTTATATTTCTAACATTTACTATTTATCACAAACTCTGTAAATGCCAGCTACTTAGGCCAGTTCTTCTATCTATAATCCATAAAGAACTGTAAATACTGTTCTAGTTTCTAGATTATATACTTTATCTATCTATCTGTCTGTGGATAGAAGGTTGTTGACAACATTGTCTCAATTTCTAACATATTGTTTAGCTTCTTCATCAAATCCACTACAAACTGTAGTTTCCTATCTGAAATGATGTTTTCTTGCAACTCATACAACTTCCATATGTTATCTTTAAACAATTTAGTTAACTTTTCTGCTAAGATTTCTTTTGTTATTGCCATAAACTAATTTTAATAATCTATTGTATACAACCAGTATCATATCCTTCTCTACCTGTTATAACTTAAGTTCTTAGATTAAGACAAAAAACACACTCTTGTATTAAGTAACACAAGAAAACTCAATAAAGTTTTTATTACAAACTAATTTACCTTATATACTATAGACTGTGGTCTGTATACATACTACAACTAACCTACCCTAAAGTCTATATACTTTTCAATATCAAGCTTAGCTTTGATATCTGGCTGGTATTATATATATATTCTTCATACTATATTTCTGATAGTTGTACAACATTATCTGTTTTAGAACCTTTTATAATTTTCTTTGTATTATGTAATAGCATAACCACCTTGTGATAGATGTCACAATTATGTCACACATAACATCACACTACATCTTTCACTTAAGTTTAAAAATCAAATAAATGGAAAATGGAAAATGGAAAAATAAAATAAAAAGAAAGAAGATAGAATAAAGTCAAGTTTATTATTCACAACTCTAATATTTCCTCTTCTTTAGGATTCCTCCTTCAGAAAAACTTAATCTAACTTCTTCTATCTTACTTAATTTCTTTTTAACTTTTCTAAATACTTATCTTTAAATTTTCTATTATTCCACCCAAACAATATCTTTTCTATATACTTCCTTAGTAACTCACTCCTCCTAAACTTCTCTACATTTGGATACAACTTCACCTTTCACAATTTTTCCAAATTTTTATTTCTTCCTACTCTTTCTTATCATCTAATCTTAGCACTTATTCTTCCTTTAAACTCTACCACAA
>Ga0157358_1000902_pt1 | contig 12772 bp, 10 predicted proteins | sample AttcapACBM2_FD_111484 | JGI IMG/M metagenome (GOLD analysis project Ga0157358, IMG submission 111484) | Fungus gardens microbial communities from leaf cutter ant in Botucatu, State of São Paulo, Brazil - Atta capiguara ACBM2 | ecosystem: Host-associated > Fungi > Mycelium > Unclassified ...
CAAAAACAACGGTGGTCTGACATAGAGAGGGCCACCTTCTCTTTCGGCTACGGGCTGATGGTAACGCCGTTACAGTTAGCGCGAGTCTACGCCACAATCGGCAGCTATGGTCTCTATCGCCCGCTGTCGATTACCAAAGTCGATCCGCCCGTGGGCGGACAGCGCGTATTTTCTGAAGAAGTGGTTCGCACCGTCATGCATATGATGGAGAGCGTGGCGCTGCCCGGCGGCGGCGGCGTAAAAGCGGCCATCAAAGGCTACCGCATCGCCATTAAAACCGGTACGGCGAAAAAAGTCGGGCCGGACGGGCGCTACGTTAACAAATATATTGCCTACACCGCCGGCGTTGCACCGGCAAGCCGTCCCCGTTTTGCGCTGGTGGTGGTGATCAACGATCCCCAGGCCGGTAAATATTACGGCGGCGCGGTTTCGGCTCCGGTGTTTGGCGCCATTATGGGCGGTGTATTGCGCACCATGAATATCGAACCTGATGCGCTACCGGTCGTTGAGAAAAACGAGCTGGTAGACAATAAGTGAGGGATCAAGTGACAGATCGTAATCTGCACGACTTACTGGCGCCGTGGGTGCCTGGCGCGCCCGCGCTGCCGCTGCGTGAAATGATCCTGGACAGCCGTTTAGCGGCTGCCGGCGATCTCTTTGTCGCCGTAAAAGGCCATACGGCAGACGGCCGTCGTTTTATTCCCCAGGCTATCGCGCAGGGCGTGGCGGCGATTATCGCCGAAGCGGAAGGCGAAGCGGAAGATGGCGACATCACTACCGTGCACGGCGTGCCGGTGATTTATCTGGCGCAGCTGAGCCAGCGGCTTTCCGCGCTGGCCGGGCGCTTTTACCAGCAGCCGGGCGAAAAACTGCGCCTGATTGGCGTGACCGGCACCAATGGCAAAACCACCACTACTCAGCTGCTGGCGCAATGGGCGCAGCTGCTGGGCGAAACCGGCGCGGTGATGGGCACCGTCGGCAACGGCCTTTACGGCCATCTGGCGCCGGTTGAAAACACGACCGGCTCGGCGGTTGAGGTACAGCAGACGCTGGCTTCGCTGGTGGAGCAGGGCGCGACGCTGGCCGCGATGGAGGTTTCCTCCCACGGTCTGGTGCAGCATCGCGTAGCGGCGCTGCCTTTTGCCGCTGCGGCCTTTACCAACCTCAGCCGCGATCACCTGGACTACCACGGTGATATGACGCGCTATGAGTCCGCCAAATGGCTGCTTTTCTCCGAGCACATGGTCGGCCAGGCCATTATCAATGCCGATGACGAGACGGGACGCCGCTGGCTGGCGAACCTGCCGGACGCCGTTGCCGTTACGCTGGAAGATAACCTGGAACCGGGCTGTCATGGCCGCTGGTTGAAGGCGACGGACGTGCGCTATCACGACAACGGCGCCGCTATCCGTTTTGACTCCAGCTGGGGCGGCGGCGAGCTGGAAAGCCGTCTGATGGGCGCGTTTAACGTCAGCAATCTGCTGGTGGCGCTGGCAACGCTGTTGGCGCTGGGTTATCCGCTCAACGAGCTGGTGGCGACCGGCAACCGACTACAGCCTGTCACCGGCCGTATGGAAGTCTTCAGCTCGCCCGCCAAGCCAACGGTAGTGGTGGATTATGCCCACACGCCGGACGCGCTGGAAAAAGCGCTGGAGGCCGCTCGCCTGCACTGTAAAGGCAAGCTGTGGTGCGTCTTCGGCTGCGGCGGCGATCGCGACAAAGGCAAGCGTCCGCTGATGGGCGCCATTGCCGAGCAGTTCTCCGACGTGGTGGTGATCACCGACGATAACCCGCGCAGCGAAGATCCTGCCGCTATCGTGGCCGACATTCTGACCGGCCTGCTCGATCCGGGCCGCGCCCGCGTGGTAGCCGGACGAGCACAGGCGGTCACTAACGCCATCATGCAGGCTAAAGAAGAAGATATCGTGCTGGTTGCCGGTAAAGGTCATGAAGATTATCAAATCGTCGGCAACCGTCGGCTGGACTATTCCGACCGCGAAACCGTGGCGCGTTTGCTGGGGGTGATGGCATGATCGCACTCTCTCTGCAAAAGCTGGCTGAGATCACCGGCGGTGAACTAATCGGCAGCGACCTTACCTTTAGCGAAGTGACCACCGATACGCGCAAGATAAGCGCCGGCTGTCTGTTTATCGCGCTGAAGGGCGAGCGTTTTGACGCGCACGAGCTGGTCGGCGACGCGATAGCGGCCGGTTCGGCGGCTCTGTTAGTCAGTAAGCACTTACCTGTTGCGGTTCCTCAGGTGGTGGTCAGTGATACGCGCATAGCGCTGGGCCAGCTGGCCGGCTGGGTTCGCCAGCAGTCGACGGCGCGCGTCGTGGCGCTGACCGGCTCTTCCGGCAAAACCTCGGTCAAAGAGATGACCGCCGCCATTCTGCGCCAGTGCGGCGAAACGCTGTATACCGCAGGCAATCTGAATAACGATATCGGCGTCCCGCTGACGCTGCTGCGTCTGAGCGCGCAGCACCAGTACGCGGTGATTGAGCTGGGCGCTAACCATCAGGGCGAAATCGCCTGGACCACCAACCTGGCGCGACCGGAAACGGCGCTGGTCAACAACCTGGCGGCCGCGCACCTGGAAGGGTTCGGCTCGCTGGCAGGCGTGGCCAAAGCCAAAGGCGAAATTTTTCAGGGGCTGCCGGACAACGGCACCGCCATTCTGAACGCCGACAGCAACGACGAGGCTAACTGGCAGCCGATGCTGAAGGGCAAAACGGTCTGGCACTTCTCTTCCCAACCGCAGGCCGAAAGCGAGTTCGCCGCCAGCGATGTGCAAATCACCAGCGCGGGCACCCATTTTGTGATGAAAACGCCTGTAGGTAGCGTAGCCGTTCAGCTGCCGCTGCCGGGGCGTCACAATATCGCGAATGCGCTGGCCGCCGCCGCGCTGGCTATCTCCGTCGGCGCTTCCCTGGAAGCGGTACAGCTTGGCTTAGGCCAGCTTGAAGCCGTGCCGGGCCGCCTTTTCCCGGTTCTGCTGGCGGAAAATCAGCTGCTGCTGGACGACAGCTATAACGCCAACGTCGGCTCGATGACCGCAGCGGCTCAGGTGCTGGCAGATATGCCGGGCTATCGCGTGATGGTCACCGGCGATATGGCGGAGCTGGGCGAGGAGGCCGAAGCGTGCCATCGCGAAGTGGGCGAAGCGGCGCGGCGCGCCGGTATTGATAAGGTGCTTAGCGTGGGCACATTAAGCCGCGCTATCGGCGAGGCCAGCGGCGTGGGCGAACATTTTACCGATAAGGCTGCCGTCACGGCGCGTCTGCGGACGCTGCTGGCGGAACAGCCGACGATCACCATTTTAGTTAAAGGTTCACGTAGTGCCGCCATGGAGCAGGTAGTACAGAGCTTACAGGAGAAAAGAACATGCTAGTCTGGCTGGCCGAACATCTGGTCGCTTTTTATTCAGGCTTTAACGTCTTTTCCTATCTGACGTTTCGCGCCATCGTCAGCCTGCTGACCGCGCTGTTTATCTCGCTGTGGATGGGGCCGCGCATGATCGCCCGCCTGCAGGAAATGTCCTTCGGTCAGGTCGTGCGTAACGACGGCCCGGAATCGCACTTCAGCAAGCGCGGCACGCCGACCATGGGCGGCATTATGATCCTGTTCTCCATTACCGTCTCGGTGCTGATGTGGGCCTATCCGTCCAACCCTTACGTCTGGTGCGTGCTGGTGGTGCTGGTGGGTTTTGGCATCATTGGGTTTGTGGACGATTACCGCAAGGTGGTGCGTAAAGACACGAAAGGGCTGATCGCGCGCTGGAAATATTTCTGGATGTCGGTGATTTCGCTGGGCGTCGCCTTTACGCTCTATGCGACAGGAAAAGGCACGCCGGCGACGCAGCTGGTGGTGCCGTTCTTCAAGGACATCATGCCGCAGCTTGGCCTGTTTTACGTGGTGCTCGCCTACTTCGTTATCGTCGGCACCGGTAATGCGGTGAACCTGACCGACGGGCTGGACGGCCTGGCGATCATGCCTACCGTTTTTGTGGCCGCCGGTTTTGCGTTGGTTGCCTGGGCCACCGGTAATATGAACTTCGCTAACTACCTGCATATTCCCTATCTGCGCCACGCTGGCGAACTGGTGATTGTCTGTACGGCAATCGTCGGTGCCGGGCTGGGCTTTTTATGGTTTAACACCTATCCGGCGCAGGTCTTTATGGGCGACGTCGGATCGCTGGCGCTGGGCGGCGCGCTGGGCACCATCGCCGTGCTGCTGCGTCAGGAGTTTTTGCTGGTGATTATGGGCGGCGTCTTTGTGGTGGAAACCCTGTCGGTGATCCTACAGGTGGGGTCGTTCAAGCTGCGCGGCCAGCGAATTTTCCGCATGGCGCCTATTCATCATCATTACGAACTTAAAGGCTGGCCGGAACCGCGCGTTATCGTACGTTTCTGGATCATTTCACTGATGCTGGTGCTGATTGGCCTGGCGACGCTGAAGGTGCGGTAATAATGACTGATTACCAGGGTAAAAAAGTCGTCATTATCGGTCTGGGATTGACCGGGCAGTCGTGCGTTGACTTCTTTTTAGCGCGTGGCGTCACGCCGCGCGTCATGGATACCCGACTTGTTCCGCCGGGCCTGGAAAAGCTGCCAGCAGAAGTGGAACGCTGGCTGGGTTCGTTGAACGACGACTGGCTGCAAAGCGCCGATCTGATTGTCGCCAGCCCCGGGCTGGCGCTGTCGCATCCGTCACTGACGGCGGCGGCGAAAGCGGGCGTGGAGATCGTAGGCGACATCGAGCTGTTTTGCCGCGAGGCGCAGGCGCCGATTGTGGCGATCACCGGCTCTAACGGCAAAAGCACCGTGACCACGCTGGTGGGCGAGATGGCTACAGCCGCAGGCTGGCAGGTCGGCGTGGGCGGCAATATTGGGCTGCCGGCGCTGATGCTGCTTGCTCAGCCCGCCCGGCTCTACGTGCTGGAACTCTCCAGCTTCCAGCTGGAAACGACCCACAGCCTGAAAGCGGCGGCGGCGACCATCCTGAACGTGACGGAAGATCATATGGATCGCTATCCGTTCGGGATGCAGCAGTATCGGGCGGCCAAGCTGCGCGTTTACGAACAGGCAGACGCGTGCATTGTGAATGCGGACGATGCGATGACCATGCCGGTACGCGGCGCGGATAAACGCTGCATCAGCTTTGGCGTCGATGTCGGCGACTATCACCTGACGCGCCAGCAGGGCAGCACCTGGCTGCGCGTTAAGGGCGAAAAAGTGCTGAACACCAGCGAGATGTCCCTGGTCGGCCAGCATAACTACACTAACGCGCTGGCGGCCCTTGCGCTGGCCGATGCCGTGGGTTTGCCTCGCGCCTCCAGCCTGAAAGCGCTGACTACCTTTACCGGTCTGGCGCACCGCTTCCAGCTGGCGCACGAGCGTAACGGCATCCGCTGGATCAACGATTCCAAAGCGACCAACGTCGGCAGCACCGAGGCGGCGCTGAACGGTCTGACCGTGCAGGGCACGCTCTGGCTGCTGCTGGGCGGCGACGGCAAATCCGCCGACTTCACTCCGCTGGCTCGCTACTTACAGGGCGATAACATCAGAATTTACTGCTTTGGTCGGGATGCGGCCGCGCTGGCGGCGCTGCGTCCGGAAAGGGCAGTGCAGACCGCAACGATGCAGGAAGCCATGCAGCAGATTGCCGCCAAAGCGCAGTCGGGCGATATGGTGCTGCTGTCGCCGGCCTGCGCCAGCCTCGATCAGTTTAAAAACTTCGAGCAGCGCGGCGACGTGTTCACTCGACTGGCAAAGGAGCTGGGCTGATGCGTGTTCCGGGTTTAAGCGTTGCCAGCTGGCTGTCAGAACGCCTGAAAGAGTGGGTGATGGGCTCGCGCGAGAGCGATGCCAGCACCATGGTGCTTTACGACCGCACGCTGCTCTGGCTGACGATAGGGCTGGCGATTATCGGCTTCGTGATGGTGACGTCGGCCTCCATGCCGGTGGGCCAGCGTTTATCGGACGATCCTTTTTACTTCGCCAAGCGCGATGCCTTTTACATCGTGCTGGCGTTCGGCATCGGGCTGGTCACGCTGCGCGTGCCGATGGCTTTCTGGCAGCGCTACAGCAACATTATGCTGCTGGTCACGGTGGTGATGCTGCTGATTGTGCTGGTGGTGGGCAGTTCGGTAAACGGCGCCTCGCGCTGGATTGCGCTCGGCCCGCTGCGTATCCAGCCTGCGGAGCTCTCCAAGCTTTCGCTGTTCTGCTATCTCGCCAGCTATCTGGTGCGCAAGGTAGAGGAAGTGCGCAACAATTTCTGGGGTTTCTGCAAGCCGATGGGCGTGATGGTGGTGCTGGCGGTTCTGCTGCTGGCGCAGCCCGATCTGGGTACCGTGGTGGTGCTGTTTGTCACCACGCTGGCGATGCTGTTCCTGGCTGGCGCAAAATTATGGCAGTTTCTGGCGATCATCGGCTCCGGTATTTTTGCGGTTTGCCTGCTGATTATTGCCGAACCTTACCGTATGCGGCGCGTCACCTCTTTCTGGAACCCGTGGGAAGATCCCTTCGGCAGCGGCTACCAGCTGACCCAGTCGCTGATGGCGTTTGGCCGTGGCGAATTCTGGGGCCAGGGGCTGGGCAACTCGGTACAGAAACTGGAATATTTACCGGAAGCGCACACCGACTTTATCTTCTCGATTATCGGTGAAGAGCTGGGTTATATCGGTGTGGTTTTAGCGCTGTTAATGGTATTCTTCGTCGCTTTTCGCGCGATGTCTATCGGGCGCCGCGCGCTGGAGCTTGACCAGCGCTTCGCCGGTTTTCTGGGCTGCTCTATCGGCGTCTGGTTTAGCTTCCAGGCGCTGGTTAACGTTGGCGCCGCAGCAGGTATGCTGCCGACCAAAGGCCTGACGCTGCCGCTGATCAGTTACGGCGGCTCCAGCCTGATAATTATGTCAACCGCCATCGTATTTTTGTTACGCATAGATTATGAAACGCGTCTGGCAAAAGCCCAGGCGTTTACGCGAGGTAGTCGATGAAAGGGAAGCGACTGATGGTTATGGCCGGCGGCACCGGAGGACACGTTTTTCCGGGGCTGGCGGTGGCACACCATCTGATGGCGCAGGGCTGGCAGGTGCGCTGGCTCGGCACGGCTGACCGTATGGAGGCCGATCTGGTGCCGAAACACGGCATCGACATCGATTTTATTCGCATCAGCGGCCTGCGCGGCAAAGGGCTGAAGGCGCAGCTGGCCGCGCCGCTGCGGATTTTCCACGCCGTACGTCAGGCCCGCGCAATCATGAAGGCCTACAGGCCGGACGTGGTGCTGGGCATGGGCGGCTACGTTTCCGGGCCGGGCGGCCTGGCGGCGTGGAGCTGCGGTATTCCGGTGGTGCTGCATGAACAAAACGGCATCGCCGGATTAACCAATAAGTGGCTGGCGAAAATCGCCAAAAAAGTGATGCAGGCGTTTCCCGGCGCGTTCCCTGATGCGGATGTGGTCGGCAACCCGGTACGGACAGACGTGCTTGCTCTGCCGTTGCCTGCTGAACGTATGGCCGATCGCAGCGGCCCGGTTCGCGTATTGGTTATCGGCGGCAGCCAGGGCGCCCGCGTGCTGAACCAGACGCTGCCTCAGGTGGCCGCGAAGCTGGGCGACAGCATTACGCTGTGGCACCAGACGGGCAAAGGCGCGCTGGCTGAAGTCAACGACGCCTACGGTAAGGTTGGACAGACGCAGCATAAAGTCACCGAATTTATTGACGATATGGCAGCGGCCTACGCCTGGGCGGACGTTATCGTCTGTCGCTCCGGCGCGCTGACGGTCAGCGAAGTGGCCGCCGCAGGCTTACCGGCGATCTTCGTGCCGTTTCAGCATAAAGATCGTCAGCAGTACTGGAACGCGCTGCCGCTGGAAAAAGCGGGCGCGGCAAAAATTTACGAGCAGCCGCAGTTTACGGCTGACACCGTGGCGCAGACGCTGGCCGCATGGGATCGCCCAACGCTGATGGCGATGGCGGCGAAGGCCCGTGCCGTGGCGATCCCGGATGCGACCGAGCGTGTCGCAGCCGAAGTCAGCAAAGCGGCGCTATAGCACAGGACGAGACTTGTCCCGGAACAGGGTGCCAGCAGGTACCGACAGGCAGAAAGAGATGAATACACAACAACTGGCAAAACTGCGTTCTATCGTGCCCGAGATGCGTCGCGTCCGGCACATTCACTTTGTTGGCATCGGTGGTGCCGGCATGGGCGGTATTGCCGAAGTGTTGGCCAACGAAGGCTATGAAATCAGCGGTTCCGATCTGGCGCCGAATGCGGTCACGCAGCATTTGAGCGCGCTGGGAGCGACCATCTATTTTAACCATCGTCCTGAAAATGTCAGCGATGCCAGCGTGGTGGTGGTATCCACCGCGGTGTCGCAGGATAACCCGGAACTTATCGCGGCGCGTGAAGCCCGCATTCCGGTGATCCGTCGGGCGGAAATGCTGGCCGAGCTGATGCGCTTCCGTCACGGCATCGCCGTCGCCGGGACGCACGGAAAAACCACGACCACGGCCATGGTATCCAGCATTTATGCGGAAGGCGGCCTGGATCCGACCTTCGTTAACGGTGGCCTGGTCAAAGCGGCCGGCACCCATGCGCGTCTGGGCAGCAGCCGCTATCTGATTGCGGAAGCGGATGAAAGCGATGCGTCCTTCCTGCACCTTCAGCCGATGGTGGCTATCGTCACTAATATCGAAGCTGACCACATGGATACCTATCAGGGCGATTTTGAGAACCTGAAGCAGACCTTTATCAATTTCCTGCACAACCTGCCGTTCTATGGCCGCGCGGTGCTCTGCGTGGATGACGCGGTGATCCGCGATCTGATCCCGCGCGTAGGCCGCCAGATCACCACTTACGGCTTTAGCGAAGATGCCGACGTGCGTATCGCCAGCTACGAGCAGCACGGCGCGCAGGGCCACTTCACGCTGGCCCGCCAAGATAAGCCGCTGATGCAGGTGACGCTGAACGCGCCTGGCCGCCACAATGCGCTGAACGCCGCCGCCGCGGTAGCCGTCGCGACGGAAGAGGGCATTGACGATGCAGAAATCCTGAGCGCGCTGGAAAGCTTCCAGGGCACCGGTCGTCGCTTCGATTTCCTGGGCGAGTATCCGCTACAGGAAGTGAACGGCGTGCAGGGCACCGCGATGCTGGTTGACGATTATGGTCATCATCCCACGGAAGTTGACGCCACGATCAAAGCGGCCCGCGCGGGCTGGCCGGACAAGCAGCTGGTAATGATCTTCCAGCCGCATCGCTATACGCGCACCCGCGATCTCTATGACGATTTCGCGAACGTGCTGTCTCAGGTGGATGTGCTGCTGATGCTGGACGTTTACTCCGCTGGCGAAACGCCGATCCCCGGTGCCGACAGTCGCTCGCTGTGCCGCACCATCCGTGGGCGCGGCAAAGTGGATCCTATCCTGGTGTCGGACCATGACGCCGTGCTGGAAATGCTGGCGCCGAAGCTGTCCGGCAACGATTTAATTCTGGTGCAGGGCGCGGGCAACGTTGGCCGTATTGCCCGCACGCTTGCTGAAAATAAGTTACAACCGCAGAAAGAAGGTAAACATCATGGCTGAGAAAGTAGCGGTATTGCTGGGTGGCACTTCTGCGGAACGCGACGTTTCCCTGATGTCGGGCAACGCCGTGGTGAGCGGACTGCTTGAGGCGGGCATCGACGCGCATGCCGTCGATATCCGTGATTTTCCGGTAACGCGCCTGAAAGAAGAAGGCTTCGATAAAGCTTTTATCGCGCTGCACGGTCGCGGCGGCGAAGACGGCACCCTGCAGGGGCTGCTGGAGTTTCTGGCTATTCCCTATACCGGCAGCGGCGTGATGGCTTCCGCCATTACCATGGACAAGCTGCGCACCAAATGCCTGTGGCAGGGCTGCGGCCTGCCGGTATCGCCTTACGTGGCGATTACCCGTAAAGAGATGGACGCCGGGCTTAACGACGAGATCCGCGCCCGTATCGCAGCGCTGGGCCTGCCGGTTTTCGTTAAGCCCAGCAGCGAAGGCTCCAGCGTCGGCATCAGCCGCGTTAACGACGCTGACTCGCTTCAGGCTGCGCTGACCGAGGCTTTCCGTCACGACGACGACGTGCTGGTAGAGGCGTTTCTGAGCGGCCCGGAATACACCGTAGCGGTGATCGGCGACGATATTCTGCCTTCCATTCGTATTCAGGTGGCTTCGGAGTTCTATGACTATGAAGCAAAATACTTTTCTGACGAAACGCAGTACTTCTGTCCAAGCGGTTTATCGGCCGAGCGGGAAGCGGAACTGAGCGAGATCGTGATTAAAGCGTGGCGCGCGCTGGGTTGTAGCGGCTGGGGACGCGTCGATCTGATGATGGGCGGCGACGGCCAGTTTTACCTGCTGGAGGTGAATACCTCGCCCGGCATGACCAGCCACAGCCTGGTGCCGATGGCCGCTAAGCAGGCCGGCATGAGCTTTTCGCAGCTGGTAGCCCGCATTCTGGAACTGGCGGACTGATATGTCCCAGGCTGCTCTGAATGTTCGCAATCGCGAGGCGCAGGAAAAAGCGCGCACCGGCCGCAGCAACGGCTCGCGGCTGGCCGGCATTCTTTTCCTGTTGATAGTGCTTGGCGTGATGTCGGCAGGCGGTTACGTAGTGGTACGCTGGATGAACGACGCGTCCCGGCTGCCGCTGTCCAGGCTGGTGGTGACGGGGCAAATGCACTACACCACCAACGACGATATTCGTCAGGCTATCCTGTCGCTGGGCGAGCCTGGCACTTTTATGTCGCAGGACGTGGATGTTATCCAGCAGCAGATCGAACGGCTGCCCTGGATCCAACAGGTCAGCGTGCGTAAGCAGTGGCCGGACGAATTAAAGATTCATCTGGTTGAATATGTGCCCGTTGCCCGCTGGAATGACCTGCATCTGGTTGATGCAACGGGAAAATCGTTCAGCGTGCCGGCTAATCACCTCGGCAAAGAGAAGATGGTGATGCTTTACGGGCCGGAAGGCAGCGAATCCGAAGTGCTGGCAGGCTACCATCAGATGGACGCTATGCTGGCCGCCGGAAAATTTAAGCTGAAGGCGGCGTCAATGACGGCGCGGCGTTCATGGCAGCTGGTGCTGGATGACGATACGCGTCTGGAACTGGGACGCAACGAGGATATGAAGCGGCTGAAACGCTTCATTCAGCTCTGGCCGACGCTCCAGCAGCAGGCGCAAGCGGAAAATAAGCGGATCGGTTATGTGGACCTGCGATACGACTCTGGCGCGGCAGTAGGCTGGGCACCGCCACTTATTCAGGCCACTGACGGTAATAAGCAACAGAATCAGGCACAGGTTAAACAACAATGATCAAGGCGACGGACAGAAAACTGGTAGTTGGACTGGAAATCGGCACCGCGAAGGTCGCCGCTTTGGTAGGGGAAGTTTTGCCCGATGGTATGGTCAATATCATCGGGGTGGGTAGCTGTCCTTCTCGCGGCATGGATAAAGGCGGCGTCAACGACCTGGAGTCGGTCGTCAAGTGCGTACAGCGTGCAATTGACCAGGCCGAACTGATGGCGGACTGCCAGATTTCGTCGGTTTATCTGGCACTGTCCGGAAAACACATCAGCTGTCAGAACGAAATAGGGATGGTTCCTATTTCAGAAGAGGAAGTGACCCAGGAAGATGTGGAAAACGTGGTGCACACCGCGAAATCCGTGCGTGTTCGTGACGAACACCGGATTTTGCACGTTATTCCGCAAGAATATGCGATCGATTATCAGGAAGGGATCAAAAATCCGGTAGGCTTATCGGGCGTGCGTATGCAGGCGAAAGTCCATTTGATCACCTGCCATAACGATATGGCGAAAAACATCGTTAAAGCGGTTGAACGATGCGGCCTGAAAGTTGACCAACTGATTTTCGCCGGTCTGGCCTCCAGTTTCGCCGTGCTGACCGAAGATGAACGCGAGCTGGGCGTTTGCGTTGTGGACGTCGGCGGCGGCACAATGGATATCGCGGTCTATACTGGCGGGGCGCTGCGCCACACCAAGGTTATCCCGTATGCGGGCAATGTGGTCACCAGCGACATCGCCTATGCGTTCGGCACGCCGCCGACCGATGCGGAAGCCATTAAAGTGCGTCACGGCTGCGCGCTCGGCTCCATCGTCGGCAAAGACGAAAACGTCGAGGTGCCGAGCGTGGGCGGACGGCCGCCGCGCAGCCTGCAGCGCCAGACGCTGGCAGAGGTCATTGAGCCGCGCTATACCGAGCTGCTGAACCTGGTCAACGACGAGATTTTACAGCTGCAGGAGCAGCTGCGTCAGCAGGGCGTCAAGCATCACCTGGCCGCAGGCATCGTCCTGACCGGCGGCGCAGCGCAGATTGAAGGCCTGGCGGCCTGCGCGCAGCGCGTGTTTCATACGCAGGTGCGCATCGGCCAGCCGCTGAATATCACCGGCTTAACAGATTATGCGCAGGAGCCTTACTACTCGACGGCTGTCGGGCTGCTGCACTACGGAAAAGAGTCTCATCTTAACGGTGAGGCGGATGTGGAAAAAAGAGCGTCAGTGGGCAACTGGTTCAAGCGAATCAACAGCTGGCTGAAAAAAGAGTTTTAATTTAGAGAAAAGGAGATCATGCTAGGCTTATTTTATGATCTCCAGGCGACAGGCACATAACGGAGAGAAATTATGTTTGAACCTATGGAATTAACCAATGACGCGGTGATTAAAGTCATCGGCGTCGGCGGCGGCGGCGGTAACGCCGTAGAGCATATGGTGCGTGAGCGCATCGAAGG
>Ga0157358_1000905_pt1 | contig 12728 bp, 5 predicted proteins | sample AttcapACBM2_FD_111484 | JGI IMG/M metagenome (GOLD analysis project Ga0157358, IMG submission 111484) | Fungus gardens microbial communities from leaf cutter ant in Botucatu, State of São Paulo, Brazil - Atta capiguara ACBM2 | ecosystem: Host-associated > Fungi > Mycelium > Unclassified ...
CCTAACCCTAGTTCTAAAAATAGAATAAAGGAAAATAAATCAAAAAGAAAATAGAAAATGAAAATGAAAATGAAAATAATTAGAGTCCACTGCTTTTAATATATAGGTCAGTTAGTTATATTATATATCAGAGTTGTGAATAATAGACTTTATTTTATTTTATTTTTAAACTTAAGGTTAGGGTTTAGCATGATGTCACATGTGACTGTCACACAATCACATGACATAAGAGAAAAATATAGAAAATTCTAAAATAATGATGTTATATATATAGTGTTTTATATATACTAACCTTATGGATAATATATACTCTTTAAAGTAAACTAGGTTTAGTGTAGTATAAACTAACAGCCCAGTTGTCAAAACTAAAAGTAGTGAACTCTAAATTATTTTCATTTCATTTCTATTTTTATTTTCTTTTTCTTTTCAAATTATCTTCCTTTCTATTCTTAGAACTATGATTAGGGTAACCAGATCATGTGGTCACACATCAGTCACATCAGATGACATGGTCACAAGTCATGAGATGCATAGAAGGTTCTAAAAGAATGATGTCATATAATATGTGCAATATATAACTGTTTAGAATAGGCTAAAAGTAGTTAGCATGAACCATGAGGTTTTAGTATATAAGGTAGACTGTCCTGTACAGAGTTCTCTATTGAGTCCTCTTGTATTAACCCTAATACAAGGTTCTTTCTCTTAATCAACTTTAAGGTTTGTAACATTAGTATATATAAGATAAATACATTATACTTAAGAGCTCTATTGAGTTCTCTTATGTTAACTTTAATATAAGATTTCTTTCTTAAATTCATTTTTCTATTTATTTTAATTTTAATTTTAATTTTCTTTATTTTTAGACTTAGACAAAGAATATAATATAATATTATATATAATATTCATATAAGTTATAAAACATGACAGAGATATGACATATGTCACAGGGTAGTCACATAGGTCACAGTCATAGGTCACAAAATTATATATATAATATAAAAAAGAATATAGAAGATTTTGAAACAGATGATATTATATAGCATAGCAACAGTATGTTAGCCTTCTGAAGTGTATATAGACTTTAAGATAGGTTAGTTATAGTGTATATATAAACTATAGTCTGTAATATATAAGGTAGATTAGTTTATACTTAGAACTCTATTGAGTTTTCTTGTGTTACTCAATATAAGAGTTGTCTTTGATTCTATCACTTGAATCTAAGTTATTATAGTATGCTTGAACCCTTATATTTTATTTTGATTTTCTTTTCTTTTTATCTATTTTCTTTGATTTGATTTTCTCTCTTTTCTTGGACAATAAAGAAGTACATGCTTATGGTTATATGATATATCATATGATATAATGTCATAGGTCTGAAACATAGTAGAAGGAACTAGAACAATAATATCAAGAGTATAGTTACAGTATGTTCACCTTGTAATAATAGTATAGTAGACTCCTAAATAACACATATAATTTAGGGTAAAACTTGTACTAGTAGTATATATAGGATAGGAATACATTGAAAACTCCTTGTCAAGTTCTCTTGTGATCCCCATAAGATACTCAGCCTATAAGTTTACTTAGTAGTCTATTGGTCATCTTGACTAGTAGTTACTATAACATAAGTTACAATACTGGAATTGTTATAATATTAGGCTTAAGAGTAAGAACAAAAAAACAATCTTGTATTGGGTAACATAAGAGAACTTGATGGAGTCCAAGTACAAAGTGTCTATCTTATATATATCAATGGCATATAATATGTATAATTTTTAGAATAGACTAAGATTAGTGTAGTATAGACCAGTAGTCTAGTATATATATATATAAAGATATTATTGTTCTAGAACCTTCTATGTTCTTCTGTGACATGTGATTGGGTGACTCTGATATGTGACTGTCATATGTGATATTATACTAACCTCCAACTCTAAGTTATTAGAAACAAATTTGTTAGAGTTGAAGATAGTAGATACTAACTATTTTTCTTTTTCTTTTTTATCTTTATTTTCTATTTTGGGAACTTAGGATTAGGATTAGTGTGACATCACACTGTCACATATCTGTCACATATCACATGATGCTGTCACAGTTATGATCACATGATCACATGTCACACTAAAAGGATGATGTCATATAGCATGTATAATACATGCTTGTTATAGCAATTACTAGACACAAAGTCCAATGATAATATAAGCAGTAAAGCTCTCAGTTAAGCAATCAAGTGGGGAAAATTACAAGAGAACTCGACAAGGAGCCTCTGCTAAATTAGAGTCCTATTTATATTTATACTGTTACAGGTTAGTCTATGCTACTACCTTATATTTGCCTCACATCTTACTTAAGGCCACTATATATATACTATGTGCCCTGACATTATCTTCCAGATTCTTCTACCATGTTTTAGGCCTATGACATCACCTGTCATGTGACTGCAATATCATGTGCCTCTTCATTGTCAAAAAGAAAAAAAAATTCAAAAGAAAATAAATATAAAATCAAGAAAAATAGATAAAAGAAAAATATTAGTGTCCAAAGCATTCTATAACAATGCTGACCTTAAGGTAAATACATGGCTGTTTAGGGTAGGCTAGAACATAAACCATAGGGTTTTAGTATATAATATAAGGTAGACAATTCTATATAGAGTTCTCTATCAAGTTCTCTTGTATAAATCCTATACAAGGTTCTTTTTCTTGACCCACTCTAAGGTCTGGAGATTGTAATAAGACCAGCTACTGAACCAGTTATACTAAAAGTGCACAATGTTAAGCTTAGCTTTGATATCTGGCTGGTACTATATATGTACTTCATACTGTACTTCTGATGTAAGTCTAGAAAATAAAATAAAATGAAAATGAAAATAGAATGAGAAAAGAAAATAGAAATAAATAGAATTCACTATTTTTAATTCTGACAAGAATTGTAATGTTATGTGCCAGAATAGCTAGAGCCATACTCCTATTAAGAAGTATAGACAATACTTCTTCTCTACAGAGTATACCTAATATCTATGTAACTATTTCCAGATAGAAACATGTTGATATATCTTTACAAACTATTTTAGATTTGCTTACAGTATCTTGATTGATTCATTTCTGTCAATAAGAGACTTTGTCAACTTCTTAAAGGAATATTCAAGTATCTTTGTCTTCTCTTCTCAAGAATATCTTCCTCCTCTCTTTAAGCCTTTATAAGTATTCAAATAGTTTGTTTTTCTGTTTTTGTAGATATTTTTCTCAGTTCTATCTCTCTCAGTTCCTTTTGACTCTGTATTCTTAGTATGATAGGTCTGTTTGTGAACTTAGATGTCAAAGCTGAAAGTAGTGGACTTAACTTTTTCTTATTCTCTTTCTCATTCTTATTTTCTCTTTTGATTTTCTTTTCTATTTTCTATTTTTTGAACTAGGGGTAGGGTTAGAGTGATGAAATCATGCTGTCACACATTAGTCACATCAGGTGACATGGTCACAGTCACAAGTCACATGATTCATGGAAAGATGAGGATGTCATACAATATGTGCAACATATGTTAACCTTAAGGCTAGCTGTTTAAAATAGGTTAGAAGTAGCTAGCACAGACCATGTAGATTTAGTATATAAGGTAGACTATCTTGTACAGAGTTCTCCATTGAGTTCTCTTGTGTTAACCCTAATACAAGATTCTTTCTCTTGATCAACTCTAAGGTCTTGAGTTTGTAACATTAGACACATAATTAATAGGTAGATTGGTTATAAGCAATCTTTATCTAGATTTCTCCTTGATGTCTATTAATTTTAATAGAGTTTTTCTTTGCCTATAAAGAAAGTTATTATCTAAGAAAAAATTGTAGGCTATTTGTTGTAAATAGTCTACTATAGACTGCAATTAAGCACTATGTAATAAATTGTTGATCAAAAAACCTATAACTATCAAATGCTTACTCAAAGTTTCAAACATTATAGTAACTTTAGTCTGGTTCTAAAATAGAACAACATCTATTTGCCAATAATATAAAATAGATGTTCTTGAAGTAACAATCAAGAGTTATATCAGAGAATACTAGCTGTAGGTAAGTCTAGATCTACTCTATGAAGCAGTTTAGTTATACTTCTAAGCTAGTCACTATCTAGATTAGCTCCTGATTGTCATAATACACTCCAAATCCTTAAAATTTTTTATAATGTCGCAAACCATATGATAGATGATAAAATAAAAGGTGTTAAAAATAATAATAAAGCATATATGTTGTTCTCATGGTAGATATATGAACTTAAGGATAGGATAATTTGAGTATGTGTACAGACTATGTACACTAGTGTCTATACAAGTTTCAGTCTTGAACTACCATAACTTATAGTTACTATACACTAATAAACTAATAATCACTCTCACTATCCTGATTCTTGTTGTTGTTAAGCATAGTTTATGCTTAGAAGAGAGAAATAATTCATGGAAAATTTTCAAAAGAGATCAGATCAAGTGTGGACACTTATATATATGATATCTGAAATATAAATCTAAAACAATCTTGGCTCTAGCTTATATACTATGTTTCTATATGTTATATCAGTCACATTATTAGAAAAAAGACTATAAAAAAACTTAACTTTTCACCATGTTCACCCAAACAAGGTCTCTTACTCCCTTATCCTGTCAGAATTAAGAATAGTAAACTTAGTTTTTGTTTGTATTTTTTTCCTTTTATTTATTTTATTTTCAGTTTTTATTTTTTAATTTAAACTTAGCTAAAGAGGTTGTGATGTAATATTACATGTGACAGTCATAGTCACAACATCATATAACTAGAAAAAATTTACGAAAGGTTTTTTAATATATTGATCTTATAAATAATATATAGGCTTTAGTATAGATTAGTTATAGTATGCACACAAACTATAGTTTGTAGTATATAAGATAGACTAGTTTGTACTGAGAACCCTATTGAGTTTTCTTATGTTATTTAATATAAGAGTTAGTCTTTTATAATATACTCTATACATAACATACTGGAATTACATCTCAAATACTACCAAATTCTGTACTCAAATTCTATCACTTTGTAAAAAATTCCATAATTATTACTTGTTGTTCTTTATTGTCATCAAGTAGGCTTCTATTATGATTGATACCTCAAGGATGCAGCATGGACTTAGGTCAAGGGTAATGATAACATGATCAGCTGTGCTACAAAAGTCTCAGTCAGCACCTCATATAGTAGATGCTATATCCTTGCTCAATCCTCATGTATTATGACTTGTCTTTCCTCATATACTATGGATGATATCCTTATGTCTGATTTATATATATAGCATAGATACTATCCTGTATCCTTATACTTTACCACTTATACATCTACTCTTCTCTCTTCTCAAGTCTTTGCCTAAGTGCAACTTGAGCTCTGAACTAAGATGATAACAGCTTCTGTATTTTTAGGTAATATTCTAGATATTTTTACCTAGATTTCTAACTATCTAAACAATAGGTTAGCTCATAATTGTTTTATTAGATTTTTCTGAAGCTCAAAGCATAAATTCTATGCCTTTACTATAGTTGCCCTAACAGCAAAACAAAATTTTCTCCAAAGACTCCAGTATATTTCTTAACTCAACAGTCTAATTCTGCACTTGTAAAAAAACCCATCACTTTGTTTAAACTCAAGTCTCAAACACTGCTAAAACTTATAGCCTTTTCTCTTCCTTACTCACAAGCCTCAAACACTATTGCTAACTGTGTAGACTTTGCTAAGTAGACATCACTGTTCTAGCCCTAGAACTCCTTCAGATACCATCTTTGTTATGACTTAAGTCTTAGGATTTGGACAAAAGAGAAAACTTGTATTGTTCAACTCAGTAGAGTTTTTAGTATAAATGTGTCTACTTTATATACTTCTAGTGCATGGTCTATGTGCTCTTACATCTAGCATATTCTAAATGTTCTAAGTTATGTAGATAAAAGTTATTATCTTATATGATGTATGATATTATCTTTCTGACATGTGATGTCATATTGTTCCTTCTTTACTAAGTCCAAAATAAGAAAAGAAAAGAGATAGAAGAATTGGAAAAAATAATAAAGACTTAAATAAAAGAAGAGAAACAGAAAAGAAACAAGTCCACCATCTTTGATTCTGATATTAAGGTAGGTTAGATATATATAGACTAGCTTCTAGAGGTATATAAAGTAGACTACTCTGTAGTAGGAACAAAAAGTACAATTCTTATATTGAGCAATATAAGAACTTGATAAAGTTTCCAGTATAGACTAGTTGTCACATTCCATCTTCTGACCACATCTGTCCCAACCCACAGTGTTATGCCAGAAAATGCTTTTTCATGAAAACATATAATCTTCTAAGATTTTTGAGCATATAAGACCTCTTTGAAGATATTAATGAGAAGATCTTACACTTCTAGATGATGTCTTAGGTTCTCTTGAATGAATAGCAGTTAAGGGGTGGTGTGGTAGCTGTTAACAAAACCAGATCTCAAGTAGAGAGGGTTTCTAGGATCAAGAAACACCACTCATAAATGATTAGCTACAAAGTGTATGCACTCATGAGAGAGTTTTACCAAGTTACACATGTTCAGACAGTCAAATAAGGCAGGAACTTGTCAGATCAAAAGCTAACAGAGTCCAGAATAGAGGAAGAGGAAGGAGTGGCCATGGAAATAGTAAAAGGAAAAATATAATGTGCTCTCACAATGACAGGGATCAAGCAGAAAAAAGGTTATGCTAGGGTACAACAAGAACTATGCAATACTAGCCCTTAACTGTATGCTAAAGAATTCAGAGAGGACAATATCAGTGTCAGGAATATATAGAAGAGATAGAAAAAAGAATATAATAGTAGAAAAGAACACATAAAAATCATATAAGGGTACTCATGAATGTAGGAAGATATTGTTAGAACAATTGTGAAAAGAAATAGATGAAGAATATCCACTCATGGACATGTTCCCTTGCTAGCACACTTCTAAAATGTGAACCTTACACTGTGTAACAAGCTCCTTTAGAAAATCTAGTAAATAGATTGGATAGCTTCTTGAGAGCCTATCACAACAATATCCATCCCAAATGCATCTGATGTATCCTGAAGGCACTCCTCAAGTCAAATCTTATAACTGATGATACCAACTGATACTCACCTTACTAGCCTTTCCCAGATTATTAGAACTCTCCAAAACTTGCCCAAAAGTAATAGAAGATACTAAAGACACTTACTTAATAAAATAGAAGTTAAACTGCTCTCAAGTGGAGGTATTCAGATAGGGGTCCTCTCTTTTACTCCTCTCTACTCATGGCTTATGTATTAGTCCAAAAATACAGAGAATGGAACTAGAGAATGAAGACCAGAACCATAAGAAAGCTCTCTGAGATCTTGAAAGCATATAGTTCTCTCTCCATTTACAACCCAAAATCTGCCTAATACTTTTTTTCCTGCTCACAAGTGCTGATTCTTTCCAGTTTTTCTAACAGTTGTTTCTACTTGAGAGTGCATTCCTGACTCTTCTAACCTCTGACCAGTTGTGTTCCTACCTTATTCTACTGTTCAAATTGTTTGTGGTTATATCAATTGTGCTCTTGAGTGCATATTTCTTGTAGCTAGTCTTTCTCAAGTGGATAACATTACTTTTTAGTATAATTCTAGTGTTCTTATTCCTTTAGCAAGTGGATAACATCAATTTCTCTATAGTTCTCCAGAGAACAGTATTATGGCATGTTTTCATCATCACCAAGTGGCTTCTGTGTAGATATAAGCTGAAGTAGTAGATAACTAGATATTTCACAATACTTTGCTAAGTCTGTTCTAATAGGCTCCAAGTCTAAAGTCTAGTTTGTTTAATGGCTACCATACTATTTCTCTAGTTAGTATACACTTGAGAGAGTCTAAGACATCATCTAGGAGTATAAGATCTTCTTGCTAATACCTTCAAAGTGTTGTAGCAACCACTCACCAGAACGGCACTCGTAATATGCTTACTTCAGCAAAGCTCTCAGTAGGCTATCTAGTAGTGGGGATTACAAGAGAACTTGATAAGGAGCCCTTGCTGTATTGCTCCTCTATTTATATAAATTACATGTGGTCCATGCTACAACAATATCTACCAGCCCTTAAGTCCATGCCACTACCTCATGTCCATTACTCATTCATATATGTTTTCCTTAAGGCCACCATGCTTCTTACATGTGCTCTGACATCATACTCTTAATCTCTGCTGTACATATGCACACTATGTGTACACTATGAGAAACCCATGTCCCTTGACATCATCCCTAACTCTAACTCTAATCTAGACTCCTCTCGATCCTTCTAGACCCTAAGTCCTTCCAGACTGCTCTAGACTCTGTCACATGACTTCCAAGTCATGTGCTCTTCCTCCTATCTCTCTTCTGTTATAGACTAATAATTATAATACTTAACCCTAACCTTAGTCCAAGTCTGTCCACACTCTTGTCTTATAACACAAAGAGGTCTTAGATGCTTCAAAATCTTATAAGATTACTTGTTTTCACAGAAAAGCATTTTCTGGCATAATAGCAAGTGGAAATCAATTATTAGATTGATATCAGGCTACAAATGAAAAAATTGCCATGTGCTCATGAGACCTTAGAGAGCTTCATTATGATTTCAGTTTTTATTTTCTAGTTTCACTCTTTGTATTTTTAGACTAATATATAAGTTACAAGTAGAGGAAAGTAAGAGAGAAGACCTCTATCCAAATATCCTTACTTAAGAGTAGTTTTAACTTCTATTTATTGAGTGAGTATTGTTAGTACCTACTATCACTTTTAGATGAGTTTTAGAGAGTTCTAGTAGTCTGTGAAAGGTTGGAAAAGGCTAGTAAAATGAGTATTAGTTGGTATCTTCAGTTGTAAGATTTAACTTGAGAGGCATCTTTAGGATATATCACCTGGGATGAATAGTGTTGTTGGAGATTCTTAAAAAGCTTTGCAATATATTCACTAGATTTTCTAAAAAAAACTTCTTACACAGTATAAGATTCACTGTTTAGGAGTGTACTAGCCAGAGAAAGCATCTGTAAGCATATGATACTTGTATATTCCTTCCTAACTTTATTCTTTTGCATTTATAAGAGCTCTTTTGAGGGTTTTATATGTTTTAATCATTTTCTATATTGTTGTTTCTATATATTTTATTAATTTCTGATGTTAATAATGACTTCTTTGAATTCTTTAGTATGCAGTTAAATGCTAGTGTTGCATAGGCTAGTGTTGCATAGTTTTGGTTGCACTCTAACATAACCTCTTTTCTGCTTGACCCTTATCAACAGATAACCTTCTTCTCCTCATCTGCACTCTATAAACTCTATTCCCTAACATATGAGGATCACTAGTATCTAAGGTACTCATTTAGCAGATTACATTCCAGATAACTATCCTAGGTAGCATACTTAGTATATAATCTGGTAGTTTACACTATACTAGCTTATCCTGAAAATTGACTAAAACTAGTACCTACTTTCAGTATTGGTAACAACACACCTCATTACACTCTGGTGGTTTTCCACCCACTAAGTCCTCAAGTCCCATTTTGAAATATGTAACCTATATGACTAGTAGAAATATAGCATATGAGCTGAAGCCAAAGGTTATTCTGACCTGCCTTTTATGTTCTCAGATAATCTATAAGACACTTATTTTGAACTTCTGAGATGTTCTATCAGATCTCAGATAATGAGATGTGAACCATGTTTAACACTAGTCTATTATATACTATAGACTGTGGTTTGTGCACATACTACAACTAACCTATTCTAAAGTTCATGTGTTATCTATACTATAGCCATATTATATAATATTATCTGTTCTAGAGCATTCTATAACTTTCTCCCAGTTATATAATGTTATAACTATGACTGTGACAAATATCATGCTTCTGTCATACTTTGTCACATATAATCATCATAATCTCTTAGCTAAGTTTAAATAAGAAAAATAGAAACTAAAAATAAAGATAAAAAAAAGAAAAAGAAAAGAAGTCAAGTTTTGAAACTCTGATAACTAGAGTTTAGCATCAAGAATAGTTGTAGTTGATTATCAGACTGAAAATTACAGAGTATCTACTAGTGTTAGGTATAATTTATACCTTAGTAACTAAGATCTATAGCAGACTTTCAGAAGATAGATAAGTGGTATACTTATCTGAAATATGAAGATTATTCCACTCAAAGAGTAGAAAGATCTATTACTACTAACATTGAAATATATTTAGTTAATTTTCAGAATAATAATTATAGTATAATATCACATACCTGTCCAAATATATTTAATCCATTTGACTATATTATGAATAATATTTGTCAGAGTTGAAGATAGTAAATTCTATTTATTTTCATTTTCTAATTTTCATTTTCTTTTTTATCTATTATTTTTGGACTTTGGGTTAGAGATTAGTTATATCATATGTCAATAGCATATAGTACATATGTCTTTTTAGAGTAGACTAGGTTAGTGTAGCATAAACCATCAGCCAAGTATATATAAGGTAGACACTTTTTAAATAGAACTCTATTGAGTTCTCATATATTAACTCTAATACAAGGTTCTTTTCTTGACTTTACTCTATAAGTCTTAAATTGTAGTATTAGAACTCAATACTAATTCTTGAGACTGCCCAACACTGGGCCTTCTCTTTCTTCATTCTTTAGTTATCCTTAACCAGTGGTCAATGTGATTGCTAGTCACCCTTAGTATAGAAGCCAGACCTCAGATATAAAGGAAAGCTAAGTTATTCAGTATAAGCAGTCATCAATAGTAATAACTAGACTCAGGCTACTATTTAGACATACTCATTGTTTAATTAGGTGGTGTTGAAGTAGTTACTTATATTCTTTTGTGTAAGGGCTCTGTACTATAGTGTTTACTTGTGACCTATATATGCAGAAGAATATTAAGTGTTCATAGAATCCTATCTAGAGTAAAATAATCTTCTTAGACTAAAATCATTTACATTTCAATTAGGGTAGTAGTCAGTAGTTGAGGTAGTTAGTAGACAGTGCAAGGTAAGACTTGAAAAGTATTACAAATTTAAGATCTTAAAGTGGGTCAAAAGAAAGAATCTTGTATAAAAGTTTACACAAGAGAACTTAATGGAGTTTTGAGTACAAAGATGTTTACCTTATATATGCTAGACTACTAGTCTGTGCTACACTAACCTTAGCTTACCCTAAAGGCCATACATACTACATATCATTGATCTAGAACTTTCTTTGTCCATTTGTGTGACATGTGACAGCATTATGTGACAGTTTGTGATATCACACTAACCCATAACCCTAATTTCAAAATAAAAATAAAATAAAATAAAAAATTTGAGTCCACTGTCTTCAGCTTTGACAAAGAGAGCTCACTAATACTTACAGAGATTGAGTCTAGTTCAGATTATGAATTAGAGGGGGAGATCAGCACTAGCTCTCTCCTATTTCTTTACACATTTTCATCTCCTATAGTACTACCACTATTATCATCTACCAAATTCCCACCACTTTATAATATTATAAGTCAACTTAACCCAATTCAGATAGAGCAGATTATCTAGCAATATCAGAAGCAAATAGCTACTATGAAGACACAGCCTTAGGCATTGATAGGAGCTGAAGTAGATGTAGAAGTAGCTAAGCCACAAACATTCAATAGAGAGACAGGGAAGGTTTCAGGATTCTTGACAGCATGCAGATTATATATTAGAATGAGGATAAGAGAGGTAATAATAGTGGAGCAGATTCAATGGGTTTTGTCATATGTATAGGGAAAGTCAGTAGATATTTGGAAAGGAAACATTTTAGAAGATTTGGAAGCAAGAACACTAGAATATACAATGGTGGGAGAATTTTTGGTAGATTTAAAGAAAGAATTTGGTGGAGGAGATGACAAAACAATTAAGGTGGCAGAGTTAAAAAAGATAGAGCAGAAAAATAGAAAAATGGAGAAATTTGTTCAGGAGTTCAGAAAGATAGCAAGAGAAAGTGGATACAAAGGAAGATCATTGGTGGAGAAGTTTAAAAGAGAGATGAACAAAGTGATTAAGAGGAAGCTCATGGAGGTAGAAAGGCCTCCAATGAGCATTGAGCAGTGGTATGAGAGGGCAGTGAATTTAGACAGGCATTTGAGAGAGAGTAGGCAAGAAGAGAAGAGGTTGAGAGGTAGGAGAGAGATAGAAGCTCAAGCTCCAAAGTTAAACACACCAGAAAACACTAATGAGAGACAAGAACAAAAATTGCCTCAGTCCCAAGTTTGGCCCAGGAGGTAGGAAGTTTAACAGCAAATGTGTTACAAACTCAAGATCTTAGGGTTGATCAAGAGAAAGAATCTTGTATTGGGTTAACACAAGAGAACTTGATAGGAAACTCTGTACAAGATCATCTACCTTATATACTAAAGCCTCATGGTCCATGCTAACTACTTCTAGCCTACCCTAAACAGCCATGTGTTTGCCTTAAGGTCAACATGTGTTGCACATATTGTATAATGTCATCCTTCCAGAACCTTCTATGCTCTTCTATGCATCTTGTGACTTGTGACTGTTACTGTGACCATGTTATCTGATGTGACTGATGTGTGACAGCATGATATTTGTCACTCTAACCCTAACCCTAGTCCTAAAAATAGAAAATGAAAAAGAAAATAAAAAGAAAATAAAAATAAGAAAGAAAATAAGAAAAAGTCAAGTCCACCACTTTTAGTTTTGACAAAATGCTAGTAAGGCCTGCTCTAATAG
>Ga0157358_1000906_pt1 | contig 12727 bp, 9 predicted proteins | sample AttcapACBM2_FD_111484 | JGI IMG/M metagenome (GOLD analysis project Ga0157358, IMG submission 111484) | Fungus gardens microbial communities from leaf cutter ant in Botucatu, State of São Paulo, Brazil - Atta capiguara ACBM2 | ecosystem: Host-associated > Fungi > Mycelium > Unclassified ...
AAAACCGGCATTCCGGAAGCGGATAACTATGCAGGCTTCCCGGTTGGCGGCTCTTTCCTGGTCACTGAAAACCCGGCCATTACCAGCCGTCATCTGGAAAAAGTGTACGGTCAGGCTTCCGTAGGCGCTCCACCGATGTCCGTTCCACATATCGATGCGCGTAACCTTGACGGAAAGCGTGTGGTGCTGTTTGGCCCGTTTGCGACCTTCTCTACCAAGTTCCTGAAAAACGGTTCGCTGTTCGATCTGCTGAGCACCACCACCACCAGCAACTTTAAGCCAATGACCCATGTAGGCATGGACAACTTTGACCTGGTGAAATACCTGATTGGTCAGGTTATGCTGAGCGACGACGACCGCTTTGCCTCGCTGAAAGAGTACTATCCGGACGCGAAAAAAGAGGACTGGAAACTGATCCAGGCCGGCCAGCGTGTGCAGATTATCAAGAAAGATGCGGATAAAGGCGGCGTGCTGAAGCTGGGTACAGAAATTGTGACCGATCAGCAGAAAACCGTGGCGGCCTTGCTGGGAGCATCTCCAGGCGCGTCTACTGCGGCCCCTATCGCTATCAACGTGATGAAAAAGCTGTTCCCGGAACAGTTTAACTCGCCGGAATGGCAGGAAAAAATCCACAAAGTCGTGCCGACTTATGGCCAGACGCTGAACGGCAACACCGCGCTGACGCAGCACGTGTGGGATGATACCGCGGCCACCCTGCAGCTGACCAAACCACCGGTCATCAACATGCCTGCTCAGGAACCTGCACAGTCAACCATTACCGGCCAGGCTGAGAAAACGCCAGCCGGTCACGATATGGCACTGTAAATCCTGTTTCCCGCGCCGTCCGGCGCGGGATTCTTTCCATGATGTATCACGTTATCCCCTCCTTCTGATAGCCTGCCTTACCAGACATGGCGTTATTTTATTCAAAAAATATCAAAGCGAAATGCCCTGCTTTCACCTCCTTATTTTTAACACCACCAGCCAAATGATTTTCCTAAATGGTACAGCGCGTTTCCTGACGCAGCGCCCATGCCGCCGCTTTGCCAGCCATAACAGTCATTAACGCAAGCACGAGTCATTAACGTGGTGTCCGTGTGATTCGAGCCAGCAGGCGTCGCTTCGCTGCTCCCGCTGACATAAAATAATTCTGCATCTTTAAGTAACCTCATGGAAATACCCTTTTTAATGCATTGAAATAATTACCACAGGCTCAGGCTCAGGCTCACGCTCACGCTCAGGACAAAGTTATCACTGCGACCTAAGGCACGTATAACAAATCTGACGGAAAATTAAGCAAGCCAGTTAAATGTAAAAGTAATGCTGCTTGGTTTATTTGTGAGGCATAAAAATAAGTATTTAATTAATTAATTTGATATTTAAGGTGAGGCTTCTATTTTAATCAAAAGAAGGAGTTATTTTAGCTGAGCAAGACCAGTTTAAAATTTAGTTGTCAGTAAAGTGCACATTTAAAGAGGATGGCCTGCACCAGGGGGGAGCTGAGTAGATATTTATAACTTATTATTCATAAATATAATTATAGCGATTAGAAAATACAGGGCTAACCCATAATACATTTGGATTTTTTCGGAAACATGGAAAGTGACTAGCAGAAACAGGGATATTAGTCAGTAACAGAACCGCTGCTGGCGCGTGTTTTACAAGGTATTTAATTAAGAGTGTATTATCTATAAAAAGAGCAAGGCGAACGCTGGTATGTATGCAATTAAATACACATCCGGGATGAATTATCGTTAATTTTCATGCTTTATTTTGTAAATACGTTAAATTCCTCGGGTGATGTTATCAATACATAAATAGCGGGAGAGGCACCCTGCCTCTCCCGCTTAGCGTTAACGCAGCGTGCCCGAGGTCTCAGTGGCTTCCGCATGTTCCAGCATGACCGGAATACTTTTGTAAGCCGGAATACCGCTTTCGGTATCGAAGCTGTCCAGCGGCACCAGCACGTTAGCTTCCGGATAATAGGCCGCAACCGAGCCTGGTGCCATGTCATACACCACGATCGTCAGGTTATCCAGTCGCCTTGACGTCTGTTTGCCATCCGGATCGAGTGCCACCATATTCACCTTATCACCAACCCGAACGCGGCGTTTTTCCGCCTCATCTGCCGAGATAAACAGCACGTCTCGCCTGCCGGTTACGCCACGATAGCGGTCATTCAGACCATAGAGCGTGGTGTTGTACTGGTCGTGACTACGCAGCGTCGTCAACACCAGATCGTGGCATTTCAGGGAGCGTGGATCTTCGTTAATCCCCTGCATAATTTTGAACTGCGCTTTGCCCGAAGGCGTCAGCCATTTGCGTTCCGACGCGGCATTATAGAGACGGAAACCGCCCGGCTGCAGAATTTTGCGGTTAAAATCCTCGAACGCCGGGAAAACACCCTCAATGGCTTCACGAATAAAGCTGTAGTCGCCGATCATTTTGTCCCAGTCCACTTTGCTGGCTGGCAGCGTCGCTTTCGCCAGCCCGGCGACGATAGCCGGTTCCGATTTCAGCCAGTTTGAAGCGGGCTTCAGCGTACCGCGCGAGGCGTGCACCATTGACATGGAGTCTTCCACGGTGACGCTCTGTTCGCCCGACGCCTGTCTGTCGATTTCGGTGCGGCCGAGCACCGGCAGCAGATAGTTATGTTTGCCCAGCAGCAGATGGGAACGGTTCAGCTTGGTGGCCATGTGCACGACAAGATCCAGCTTGCGCATCGCCTGGAAGGTTTGCTGCGGATCGGAAATCGCCTCCGCCAGGTTACCGCCCAGGCAGAGCAGCGCTTTGGAATGCCCGTCCCGGATTGCCTGAATGGCCTGGACCGCACCGTGTCCGTGTTTTTGTGGCGGTTTAAAGCCAAAAACCTTTTCCAGTCCGTCCAACAGCGACTGCGGAGGGATTTCAGTGATGCCGACCGTCCGATCGCCCTGCACGTTAGAGTGCCCACGCAGAGGACAGATCCCCGCGCCTTTCTTGCCGATGTTACCCCGCATCAGCAGTAAATTAGCGATTTGCTGCACGTTTTGCGTGCCGTACTGATGCTGCGTGATGCCCATACCGTAACAGATAATGGTTTTTTCGGCTTTGGCGTACAGGTGAGCGATATTCTGGATTTCTTCAAATGCCATACCGGATACTTTCAGAATATGTGGCCATTCTGTGGCATCCAGATCCGCTTTCAACGCGGAAAACCCTTCGGTATGTTCGCTGATAAAACTTTCATCCAGCACACCGGGTTTACCGGCTGCCAGCGCCTGGTCGTGCAGGGTGAGCAGGCATTTCATCACGCCTTTCAGCATGGCGGCATCACCGCCGACACGCACTTTATAGTAGGTAGAGGCCAGCTCGGTCGAGCTGAGCGACAACATCTCCACCGGGCTTTGCGGAGAAGTAAAACGTTCAAGTCCTCTTTCCCGCAGCGGGTTAATGGCCACGATTGTTGCGCCGCGTTTAGAGACTTCACGTAACGTACCCAACATTCGTGGATGGTTCGTGCCGGGATTGTGGCCGATACAAAGCACAAGGTCGCAATGATCGAAATCGTCCAGCTCGATAGTGCCTTTACCTATGCCGATAGACTGCGGCAGGCCAACGCTGGTCGGCTCGTGACACATATTGGAACAGTCAGGAAAGTTATTGGTGCCGTATTCACGCGCAAACAGCTGCCAGAGGAAGGCGGCTTCATTGGAAGCGCGGCCTGAAGTATAGAATTCCACGCTGTCGGGATCTTCGTAGCTTTGCAGCTTTTCACCAATTTCGCGGAAGGCCGTTTCCCATTCGATCGGCTGGTAGGTATCGGTGGCCGCATCGTATTTCATAGGATGAGTCAGACGGCCTTCACCTTCCAGTTCAAACGCATTTCGCTGCCACAGCTCGCTGACGGTATGGGCAGAAAAAAACTCCGGCGTGGTACGTTTGCTGGTGGCTTCCCAGGAAACGGCTTTGGCGCCGTTTTCACAAAATTCAAAAGAGGAACCGTGCTGAGGATCGGGCCAGGCGCAGCCGGGGCAATCGAAACCCTGCGGCTGGTTGACTTTAAACAACGCGATCACATCCTGTTTGACCGACATCTGGCCGCGGATCGCGTCGGCAACGGCCTTTAATGCCCCCCAACCGCCCGCTGAACCGCCGTAAGGCGCTATTCCAATAGTCTTATTCTGTTGTTTCATACGACTCCACATCACATTACAAACCAGCCTTTAGCTTAGAACAGCGTGCGCTTTCCGACCTTTTTTTTGCTTTCAGAATGTTACCGAATAGCGTTAAAAATAACCGTTAGTCCCCTGCGCCACCCTTAAGCGAAGCTGATAGCGCGCGTGACAATGCGAGCCGGCCACGGGCTGCCGCTGGCCCGAATGAGCACGTTGTCCGATTTGCGCAGGAAAACTATCGATTACTCTATCAGTGGTATCAAACAGGCTACGCTGGCCATCATGCTGACAGCACGAGTAACGGCAAAGTAGCGATGTCAGGCTGGTTAACATTAATTTTCAGCTGGCCAGTGCGTTACTGACCGGCAAAGTGGACGGAGTAATCGGCGGTTACCGTGATATCGAAGCGCTAAAGATAACGCTTCAGGGCAAGCACCCGTGGTTTTTAACGTCAAGGAGACCAGCCTGTGATGCGGATCCGGGTGGCGAATCGAGCCAGCGTGAGCAAACCTGCGATCAAAAAGTGTCTGAACGCACTGCCGCCGGGCGACGACTATTTACAGGCGCATTCTGAAGAGAGCTGGCTGGCGTTGGCAAAGCGGCATCCTGAGTTGAGCACCGACAGGCGTGGAGGAAAACGCTGCCGCTGTATGCCCGTAACCCGGCACGACTGGAGCACCAGCGCTAACCGCAGGACGTTTAACAATCGGCTGATTAAAAAAATTACGCCCGTTAACGACTATGTCGTTGAAATTGAGTAAGCTCGTGCCCTGACGTGACATATTGAATGTTAATCGATTTCAAATTGCGCTGGACAACACCGCAAAGGCATCTGGTAAGGTATGCACAAAATAGCGAAAAATCTGGAATCCCCCATGCTGTCAACCATCATCTATCGTAGCCATATTTCCGAGGATGTCCCTTACAAAAAGCTTGGAAAACTGGCCGAACAAGCTAATCAGGTCAACGAATCACACAGCGTGACGGGCATTTTACTGTTCAACGGCACCCATTTTTTCCAGGTGCTCGAAGGCCCGGAAGAGGCCGTGCTCGCTATTTATGAGGGTATCTGTGGCGATCCGCGCCACCATAACCTGGTGGAGCTGATGCGCGATTACGCGCCAGCCAGACGTTTTGGTAACGTTGGTATGGAACTGTTCGACCTGCGTGAATACGATCCGGAAAACGTGCTGCAGGCCGTGTTGGATAAAGGTACCTCTAAGTACCAGCTGACATATGACGACCGCGCACTGCAGTTCCTGCGCGTGTTTGTTGAGGCGACTGAACGGGAAAACTACTTTGAGATCCCACCGGGCGACTCTTGGGAGTTTGTTGTGGATGACGAGGAAGCCCGCCCTCATGCGGCGATTCCTCCCGCCACGGATGACTACAGCTTTGCTTTTCAGCCGATTATCGACCCGCTTTCTCGCCAGATTGTTTCGCTCGAAGCGGTGATGCGCCCAACATCGGGCCTGTCGGTGACCGATTACCTTGCCGGCCTGCCGCGCAACGAAAGGTATAACGTCGATCTTAAATCCAAGCAGCATGTTTTTGCGATGGCGAAGCAGCTGGGGATAAATGGCCTGACGCTGTCGATTAACCTGTTGCCGATGTCGCTGGTAATCGTTCCGGATGCGGTCGATTTTCTGCTGCATGCGATCCACGCCAACGGCCTCGTACCAGAGCAAATTGTTGTTGAGGTAACGGAAAACGGCACGGTTTTCCGCGCGGACGAATTCGAAGCGGCGATAAAAAAACTGAAGGCATCCGGGATCAGCCTGGCGATTGATGGCTTTGGTGCCGGTTCTGCGGGTCTGGTCCTGCTGACCCAGTTTCAGCCAGACAAAATCAAGATCGACCGCAATATTATTGTCGATGTGCATAAAAGCGGCCCGAAACAGGCTATCGTGCAGGCGATTTTGAAATTCTGTTCCTCATTGCAGATCGCCGTGATTGCCGAAGGCGTTAATAAGCCGGAAGAATGGATGTGGCTGGAGTCAGCAGGTATCTGCAACTTTCAGGGAGCGCTTTTCGCGCCCTCCACGCTGAACGCTTTTCCCGTAGTGGCCTGGCCAGAAAAAATCGACAACGATTGACGATGTCTGCGAACCGGCAACACGCTGTCGGTTCGCGCTTGCTTCCTTTCTCCTCATGCAAATTTTTTCGCGCCTGCTACACAAATCAGGGCGGCCGACGCGCACGCCAGCATGGCGCCGTCGATGCTTTCGTGCAGGAACAGCGCCGCAAAGCCAAAGCCGATAAAGGGTTGCAGGAGCTGTAACTGCCCTACCGCCGCCGTTCTGCCCTTCGCCAGGCCGTGATACCAGAAAATAAAGCCGATCAGCATACTGAACAGCGAAACGTAGCCTAATCCCATCCATGCAGAAAAAGCGACCACCTGGAACGAAACCGGCCAGGTCAGCACGGCCAGGGGCAGCGCCGCCGGTAAAGCCAGCGCCAGCGCCCAGGCAATGGTTTGCCATCCGCCCAGCCTGCGTGCCAGGCAAGCGCCTTCCGCATAGCCCGCGCCGCAGATAATTACTGCCGCTATCATCAATAAGTCTCGCCAGGAAGCGTGACTTTCTTTAGCGGCCAGCGCATAACTGGCGACCACGGCGCCGCCAACCAGCGAAAACAACCAGAATGCAGGTTTTGGTCTGCGTTCGCCGCGCAGGACGCTAAAAGCTGCGGTACAAAGCGGCAGCAGGCCAAGATACATCAGCGAATGGGCAGCGGAGACACCCTGTAAAGCAAAGGCTGTTAGCAACGGAAAACCTATTACCACGCCCAGCGCCACTATCGTCAACGACAACAGATCTTCGCGCTGCGGCATTCGTTGGCGACAGACTGACAGCAGCATTAATGCTACCGTCGCCGCAAGACCGGCACGGGCGGAGGTCAGGAACAGTGGCGTAAAGTCCGCTACTGCCAGTCGCGTCGCCGGCATTGACCCGGCAAAAATCACCACGCCAGCCAGCCCACTGGCCCAACCACTTGCTTTATTTTTCATCATTCCTCCTGGTTATTGTTGCCCAGTAAAGCATTGGCAGGATCGCAGATGCCAGATACAATCCAGTACAATTAACCTGAACTGTACTGGAAAAAAAGGCAGTACAGCCGGAGGAAGACCATGCCGCGTAGCCAGACACGCATCGCTTTAGTAATGGAAAACGTGCGCAAACAGATAGCCACTCGCGCTTATCTTCCCGGCGCGCGCTTGCCTTCCCTTCGTCAACAAGCACGTCTGTCCAACGTGTCGATCTCTACCGTAGTGGAAGCCTATGAAAGGCTGGTGGCGGAAAACGTGATTTCAGCCCGACCGGGTGCCGGGTTCTTTGTATCGGGCCCGGCGGCTCCGCTCGATTTAACCCGGCAAACGGTGGATAAAACGCGCGACATTGATCCCTTATGGATCTCACGCCAGGCGCTGGAGGCCGATCCCCAGCTCCTGAAGCCAGGCTGCGGCTGGCTCCCGCCGTCATGGATGTACGAAGAAGGCATACGTAAAGCGATGCGTGTGGCAGCGCGAGCGCAGAATACGCTGTTGACTGACTATGCCACGCCTTACGGACACGTTGAGTTACGGCAGCTGCTAGGTCGAAAACTGGCAAAAACGGGAGTCAACGCGACGACAGATCAAATCATGCTGACAGAATCGGGCACCCAGGCCGTGGATCTGATCTGCCGTTTTTTGCTCCAGCCGGGAGACTGCGTGCTGGTTGACGATCCCTGCTATTTCAATTTCCACGCGCTGCTTCGCGCGCATCCGGTAAAAGTTATCGGCGTGCCTTTCACGCCACAGGGACCGGATCTGGCGGCTTTTGCCCATATTCTGCAAACCTGTTCGCCGCGGCTCTATATCACTAATGCAGGCATTCATAATCCTACCGGCGTATCGCTGACGCCAGTGGCGGCCCATCAGATGCTTAAGCTTGCAGAGGCGGCCGGGCTGATTATTGTTGAAGATGATATTTTCGCCGATTTTGAAACCTCTCCGGCGCCAAGGCTGGCAGCTTATGATGGTTTACATAACGTGATCCAGATTGGCAGTTTTTCCAAAACGGTTTCGGCAGCGGTTCGTTGCGGCTATATTATCGCGCGGCGTGACTGGATGGACAGCCTGGTCGATTTGAAAATCGCGACCAGCTTCGGTGGCGGTCAGCTTGCCTCAATGCTGTTGTTTAGTGCCCTGACAGGCAGTGGCTATCGACGACATATGGAATCGGTGCGGCTCCGGCTGACGGTAGCGATGCAGGCTACGCTGGAAAACCTGGCGTCGCTGAATATCAGGCCATGGCACACTCCCCAGGCTGGTATGTTCCTCTGGTGTCGTCTTCCTGACGGCGCCGATGCCGCGCAGATAGCTCGCGCTTGTTTAAAACAGGGCGTCGTGCTGGCACCCGGTAACACGTTTAGCCAGTCCGGGTCGGCATCGGATTTTTTGCGATTTAACGTCTCGCAGTGTAACGATTCTGCCATCTTTTCTGCGCTGAAAAGCGCCCTGAAGCCGAGTTAATTTTATTTTCAGCACTCACTCCGGCAGCCGCGTAATTTTTTCTTTTAATATCCTGATTAATCAGGATACTTTGTGTACGTTGAGCGAAGGCTTCTCACCGTCCTGTGAGGGGCGCCACCCGGCTATAAGGATCTCTTCCGTATGCAATTTTCCAGCGGTTTTTTTCTCAGCCTGTCGCTCTGTCTGGATATTGGCATTGCCAATATCGCCATGATAACCCTGGCCATGCAGCGCGGCTACTTTCACGGTTTCTGGCTGGGCATCGGCACCTGTGTCGGTGACCTGGCGTACGCGCTGCTCGCGCTGGCCGGTATGACGGTGTTGCTGCAGTTTACTGCGGTACGCTGGGTGCTGTGGCTTGGCGGCGGCGCAATGCTGCTGTGGTTCGCGCTAAAAATGACGCTGGCTGCGTTCCGCCGTCAGGACGAATTGCGCACTGACAGGCAGCAGCAGGCCAGACCGCTAAGCAGGGAGTTCGGCCGCGGCGTGATGCTTGCTATGTCCTCTCCTACGGCAATCCTGTGGTTCGCCACCGTTGGCGGTGCGCTGATTTCCCGAATGGGCCAGCACAGCGCAACGGATGCGGGCTGGTTTCTGGGTGGTTTTTTTCTGGCGGGCGTGTTCTGGACCTGCGTGCTGTGCCTGGCAGGCAGCTTCGGCGGCAGGCTACTGGGCGCACGCCTGCTGAAATATTCCTACATGGCCTCTGCCGCCATCTTCAGCTACTTCGCGATTTACGTGATTGTTTCAGGCTATCGCGAGTTTATTGCAGTCTGAATAGCCGCGCCGATAACCGTAGAGGCTGGCGGCGCGGCGTTCAAAGCAAAATAATTCAGTGTTTGATGTGATGGAGGTCGTCCGGCGACAGTCCGGTCACTTCCATAACGGCTGCGCGGTCAAAACTTTTCGCCAGCATGTTGCGGGCGGCTTCGCGTTCACCCTCCTGATGGCCCTTGCTCAAGTCCCTGCTTCATTCCCTGCAGCATTCCCTGTTCTCTGCCCATCTCTTCAAGCCTTTTTGCTATGGTCATCAGTTCATCCTTATGCTGTGGCAACGCCTCTGCCAGTTCATGGAGAAATCCTTTTACATCGGGCGTTTCTCCTGCCTGAATCATATAGTTTATCAGCGCGGCCTGCTGTTGATCGCTCAGATCGTTATCCTGCATCAGCTGAGCGATAGGGATAAACAGTTCGTGCAGATCGCGAAGGCGAATATGTTTTTGCAGCAGCGTCAGCAGAACCATTTTGCGGTGCTTTAAAATTTCATCATCCGGAATAAGAGGAATATCGACCAGCGGAAAATGGCCGCTGTAAAGCTGTGCTGCGTGCCTGGGTTCATTAAAAAGATCCAGCCAGTTCTTGCTGTGATAAGGCGATCGGCCGCCCTGGAAAAACAACACGGGTATCACCAGCGGCAACATGTTATGTCCGGCATCCAGATGTCGTTGCATAGCTGCAATGGCATACCGCAACAGGCGGAAAGGCATCATTTTGTCTGGCGAACTCTGATGCTCAATCAGCACGTAGACATAGCCGTCGCCGCGGACGGTCTTAAGGGAGTAAAGGATATCGCTGTAGCAAGCTCGCAGGTCATCATCGACAAAACTGCCCGACTCAAGCCTGAGTGTCTTTAAATCACAGATTTCCCGTAGTGACTCGGGCAGATACAGTTCCATAAAATCCTGGGCGTGCTGCGTATTGGACAGAAAAGTTTTAAAGATTGCGTCATGCGGTGTAGGGATACTGTTTTGCATTTGGGCCATCCTGTGCCGTAGTAATGAAAAAGCCTGCAAATTGCGGGTGCATTACAGGCCAGGGGCGTGAAGCTGGCGCTCGGAGCCAGCCTCTATGACCCGTCAGACGCGATGGGGAAAATGTTTTTCAACGTGCTGGCGACCTTCGCAGAATTTGAAGGCGACCTGATACGCCTGCGTACCCGGGAAGGAATGGCCATTGCCCGGGCAATAGGGAAATTACGGGGGAAACAACCAAAGTGGTCAGAAAAACAATAGAGAGAGCTGTGCCGGATGCATGAAACCGGCCAATACTCGATTAGCGACCTGGCTGAATTATTTTCTATGTCACGGCCAACAGTATACCGGACGTTAATACGGAGTCGGACACTTCCGGAAGGGAGTAAATAAGCGAAAGGATTGTTAATTGAAAGTAATACAGGCACAGATATGCAATATAAGTCATTTTTACATGGACCAGGACTTAATCATGCCAGTATCAGCGTTGCAGCACAGAGTTACAGCCGGAGCTTATCAGAATAAACTTCACGATAATATCAGGGGAAGCTCCACAACACCGGCTCAGGGCATAAACCGGGACCGCTCTGCCATCCCGGATGGAATACACCATTTAGGAAGCAGCATTAACAGAGCAGTCAATTCTCACGCAGAACTGAGCAGGCCCCAGACTACATCTCCGCGACAAGGCATAGCCGCACCGCTGTTGATGCTGTTGAGCCAGGCTCGGTTCGCTGATTCCCCCTTAGCTGCAGCTGGCAGAACAGCCGTATCCGGGAGCGAAATGAAACATCCAGTGTCTGAAAACGTTGAGCAATCGGATAACGATAATAATTTACTCAGCACTCTCTGGAATCCTATCCCACAAACCCTGTCCAGGGCGGGTGAATTTATGCTTCAACATGACCCTTTGCGCTTTCCAGAAGCCAGTGCCTTACCCGCAGGAGGATACCAGAATAAAGCAATAAAAAGATTTCCCAGATATGCGGTTTTTCAACCGAAAACAACAACTTCCTCCCCTGTTCCTGATGATGTTAAAATCGAAAAGCTGGATTTTTCGTGTATTGAAGAACGGCAGAATTTATCTATTTCAGATTTGTTCAGACAGATTGGAAAAACTTTAAGCAATCCGGTAAGTGAACTTGCAAAAGAATCTCAGGTTATTCATTATTATAATAATCATCATCGATGTCCAACCAAGAAAGAAATATCTAATCTTTTATCAATAACCTCAGCGGTAGATAAAACGATATCGATTATTACAGCATTAATTCCTGGTAGTCAGGCACTGGTGGTTACGCAAAGATTAGGTGGGCCACTATTCAGAATGATAGCTGACAGCATAGATAATAAACAATTGAATGTAGATGATTTATCGGAAGCAAATGATCAACTTCTTGCTTTGGGAAAAAGCATCGTAGATACCTCTCCGAAAAACTCAAATGGACAAACAATTGAAGATCAATTAAGGGTGCCTGATGGCTTGCTTTTTAAAAACAACAAATTATCAGTTAATATTAAAGGGGTAGATAAAGGGTTTGCCATTAAAAATGGTGACTATTTTGCTAACGGCAATGGTAAGCTCCGAAGAATATCTTACTCTTCTAAAAATAAAGAATGGACAAAAACTCACAGGTACATTAAAACTTCTGGAGATAAAATTTCCTTCCAGCATCGCATAGGCAAATTATTGAGTGGGAGCATAGGCAAAAAAACACTTTATTCAATAAATCCAAATCAGCATGGTATATACACATTAACAAATAAAAAAACTGCCGAGTCCTTTTATGCAATAAAAATTAGTGATAAGTTCTATCGTTACATTCCAGCAAGTGAAAAAAATGTGAGCTTAAGGGGTGTCATAAAAACTGACGATGCTGATATCAGAGTGACCCGTTTTGATAAAAGATATTTCATTGTCAATGAAAAGAAGAAATTCTCAGTAAACTATTCACCTTGTCGACTTGGACGATCACCGGGTTCATTGTGCTTACATCTTTCTGACGGACTGATAAGCAAGCTTAAAGAGAGCAGGGAAAATGGAATTCCCAAAAGAAAAATCAGGGGATTTAAACCATCTAAAAACAATCCTGGATTATATGAGTCGGCGAAAGGAACACTTTATCTAAAATATGACGACGTTTACTTCAAGTTAATCAGGTTAGAGGATGGGGTAGCTGACTCACAATTTATGGTTAGAGGTAAAAAAATATTTGGCAGTAAGGAAATAACTCCTGTTTGTTTTAGCAGGGAGCAAGGAGTTAACTATATAAACACTCCTCAAGAAAATATGATGGAAAGTG
>Ga0157358_1000908_pt1 | contig 12710 bp, 17 predicted proteins | sample AttcapACBM2_FD_111484 | JGI IMG/M metagenome (GOLD analysis project Ga0157358, IMG submission 111484) | Fungus gardens microbial communities from leaf cutter ant in Botucatu, State of São Paulo, Brazil - Atta capiguara ACBM2 | ecosystem: Host-associated > Fungi > Mycelium > Unclassified ...
AAGCCCCTGATTCCGCAAGGATTCGGGGGTTTTTCGTTTCTGGACCTAGCCACGCCCTTCCGTTCTGGTACACACGGCAGGTACACATGGCGATCCAGACTCCTAAAATCGTTGCCCCGCCCTTCCCTCGGTTCCGTGCTTTCATGGCCCAGCCTTTCAAGCATCCATCCACCGGCGTGTTCTACATTCGGCGCCGTGTCCCCGATGAGCTTCGCCCTGTCCTGGGGCGGGAATACAAACGGTCTCTAAAGACCCGTGATCCGCTAGAAGCCAAAGCCCTTTTTGCTGCTGAGTGGACGCGCTCCGAAGAGGCGTTCTCCCTCGCCCGTGCCCAGCTCGCTGGCGTGGAGGTTCTGACAAAGCGCGACATGCAGCAGCTTGCCGCACGCTGGTTCCGCCAGGAGCTGGAGGAGCTGGAGCAATCCGGTAACTTCCAAGCTTGGCTGCCGCCTGCCAGTGACGCTACGGCAGTCGAGACGCCGCACGGTTTGGAGGAGCATCGGGAGTACCTGACGATCCGCCAGGCATTAGCCGAGGGTGACGAGACGGACTGGCTATCGGTGATTCGGCCTTACCTGCTGCAGGCGCTGCGATCCGTGAACGCTCCCCCGCCTGCCGAAGGCACCGATACCTATGCGGAGCTGGCCGAGGCATTCCGCGATCACCTGTTCCGGCTATCTGATATTGCCATGCAGTGGGACTCGGGGAACTGGATGGCACAGGCTAACGTGCTGGAGCGTGAGCCCCTGAGCTTTGAGCGCCAACGGACTGAGGTGAAGACCAAGACGATCACTGAGGTGTTCGAGGCGTACAGCCAATCGCGCCTGCTCGATGGTGATAATCGCGCCACGCGGACCTCTCTCGCTGAGGCCAAGAGCATACTGGCTCGCTTCGTCGAGATGTTCGGTGATCTGCCTGTCACGTCGATAACGCGGAGCACGGCGCTGGAGTACCGGGCAAAGCTCACTGCCTCCCCTTTGCAAATGCCAGGGGCCTCCAAGCTCACCGCGAACGAACTGATAGCCCGCGCTCAAGCGGAGGGGCTGCCTACGCTGTCGGCTGCAACGATCCGCAATCGCCTGCGAACTGTTGGCGCCATCCTAGGCTTCGCCGTCCGCATGGGCTGGATTCAGGAAAACCCGATTGCTGAGTCCGGTGTAGCCAAGGCTGCTGGCGCTGCTGCCGGTAAGAGCAAGGGGACTCGCCGCCGCAAGGACTACACAGCCGACGAGTTGGGCACGATCTTCCGTAGCCCGCTGTTCACAGCGGAAGGCTGGCGCCCAGTACGGAAGGACTACGGCCAGGCGCTCTACTGGCTGCCGATCCTGATGTACTACACCGGCGCAAGGCGAGAGGAGCTGTGCCAGCTTCGCGCTAGTGACGTGCAGACGGATGAAGGCATTGCGTTCCTATCCATCCTTGGCCTAGCGGACGACGATGACGATGGCAGAACGGTGAAGACCGAAAGCTCTCGCCGACGTGTCCCGCTGCATCCTGACCTGCTGGCGCTGGGTTTCATGGATTACCACAAGGGCCTGCCGTCGAACGGGCAACTGTTCCCGTCGCTCCAGCGTGACCCCCGAGGTTACTACGGCAGGAACATCGGCAAGACCTGGCGCAGCTACCTGCAGGACGTGGTGGCGCTGGAAAGCTCGGCCATGCCCTCTCACGGGTTCCGGCACACCTTCAAGACCCTGAGCCGTCAGGTAGGCATCCCCGAGGACGTACACGACGCGATCACCGGGCACAGCGATGGCTCTGTCAGCCGAGAGTACGGCGGGATGCCGCTGAGCCGGATGCTTGAGGAACTCCAGCGGTATCCGTCGGCGCCTGGGCTGCTGATCCCTGGGGCTCGCTGATCGGCTACCGCCCCGGCCCTGCCGTACACCCCGTACAGGGGCGCTGGTAGGGCGCCAGGGATTCAAGGGTACGCTCGCACAGGGCACGCGGTATCGCCCCTGTAGTGCCCCTGTAGCGCCTCCTGGCCTGCCCTGCTACTGGCAGCCTGCCCGATGGTCGTGCCCTGCATTCCCTTCCCTGATGCTCCACGCCGGAGGGGTTCGCCGGGCTCCAGGCCAGCGGCGTCCCTGGCTGCCTGTACCTGCGAAGGCGGCACGTTAGCGAAGGTCTGGTACTCGGTGATCGCCTGCCCGAGTACGGCCCATGCAGGCCACCCTGGGAAGCGTGCAGCGAAGGTGGCAAAGCCTGTGCAGCCTAGGGCCTTGACGCGGCGTCGCTTGGGCCAGCCTAACCGGCGTGCTGCTCGCTTGAGGTGCAGGAGGTCAGAGCCTGGCACGTACCATGCGGGAGGCTGTAGGCCAGCGGAGGTGATGGCTCTGCGGAGATCGTCAGCGCTGGGCACGTCCTGCGTCAGGTGCTCTGCTGCCCATGCCCTGGCCTCCTGGGCTACCCGGCTGCGGGAGGCTGTAGCAAGGCGGCGCTGGGCCTCTGTGTTGATGATGCCTCTGCGAGCCGGGAGGCTGGTGCTTTCGAGCATACTGGTCCTCTCTTGATGGCAGGGTGCCAGGTGCGTCGGAATTACCGTCCCATTAGTAGGAGGTACGACTACGTCGTCCTGGGTCAGGGTAGGAAAGCATCCTCGCCTAGGGCGTGCCGAAGGGCTGCCAGTTCTACGGGGTCCGGTACGGGCATGTCGTCGAAGTCCGGGGTGGCCTGGGCAGGCTTTCGCTCGGTCGGCCAAGGGCAGGACCTCACGAGGTACGGCATCGCCATGGTCAGGGCGAGCAGGTATCGCTGAGCCTGTCTCTCGGCTACGCCTATCTCTTCGCTGATCGTCCTGGCGCTGATGACTTCACAGGATACGAGGATGCGGAAGAGACTAGCCGGGCTGGCGCTCTTGTCCCCGCTGTACGCTGCCCGAGCTGCGCCCGTTACGATGTCGTCCAGCCAGGGCACACTACGGTCGTGGATTGTGACGTGACCATACAGCGGGTTCCCTAGCACAGCAGGCTTACGGCCTCGGGTGCTGGTCCCCTTCACGGTTACGGCTTTAGCCTGGCGGGCTGCCCGCTTAGCGAGCGGCGCCTTGCTTATGAGGTCATTGGTCTGTGCTTCTAGACGATGGAACAAGGCGACTACCTTGGGGCTCAAGTGCTCGGCGTTTTGGATAACTTGCTGGCGCTCTGCTGCGTTGCTGATGTCCGGGCGGAACTGACGTGGCAAGTCTTGGGGTAACGGAACATGGGCATTCATACGTCACCGTCCTGGCCGATGATGTCGGCGACGATGTTCCGGGTGAGGCCAGTGCGTGCAGCGATACCTGCGAAGGTGTAACCGCTGGCGCGTAGCTCGCGGGCTTCGATAGCCAAGGGCTGCTGCTGGATGACGCCTAGCAGTAGCTTGCGGATCGCCGTTAATTCGCGGTCGTGCTTGGCGAGACGATCCAACATGCAGCGGTGCTCGTGCTTGCTGATGTCGGCAGGCGTGAAGCGGTCGGGATGCCCGGCATCACGATAGGAAGCGTGGATGTACATGGTGTTCTCCTGGTTAGGGTTGGCTGCTGCGGAAATGCGGGCAGCCGGAATCGCACGAGGCCGAGGGGCTTCGCGTCGGATGTAGGTAGGTGGGTCGGGAATGCCGGCGTTACGGCGGGACTGCGGGGATAATGCTGGTGCTGCTGACTACGCCGCTCGGGCGAACTCGTGATGCAACAGCGGTCGGACTTGCTCTAGCCAGTCCTGTGCTTGCTCAAGCGTGGGATAGCTCTTGGTAAACCGCTTGCCATCGAGCTTGATGCGAGCCTGGTAGCTGTTGCGGCGGCGGCTGATGCCTTTGGGCAAACCGTCAGCTTTGTCCTGGCGAGTTCTGCAGTTCCGGCAGTTGTCCGCGTGACTCGCTAGCCGGATGTTACTCAGGCGATTGTCCAGGCCGTTCCCGTTGACGTGATCGACTAGCATTCCTGCTGGGATGTCCGCGCCATGCGTCAATGCGTAGATGATGCGGTGAACTCGGTAGAGCCGATAACCGAAGCCGACTAGCCAGTACCCTTTGGAGGCTGAGCCTGCTGCTGCTCCTGCTTCGTTACGGTAGGTCTTCACCTTGTACCGCAAGCCTGATGGAGATGTGTCGTCCACATAGAATCTCTCGCGTAGTTCGTCGAGAGGTAGAGCGCGAGGTGTTTTCATTTTCTGTTGTCCACAAGGCTGCTCACGGTCTCTCGCTGTCGAGCCGTGGTCTGTGAGGTTGGTAGGTTGGTAGGTTGGTAGGTTGGTAGGTTGGTAGATGTGTAGCTGGAGGGGATGCTGCTAGCTGATCTGCTGGCGTGATCCTGCTGGCGATCTGCTGTGCTGGTGATCTGCACTGATCGTCTCTGTGATCGTCTCTGTGATCGTCTCTGTGATCGTCGCAGTGCTGATCCTGCTGGTCTGATCTTCTAGCTGTATCAGCTCGGCATTGGATCGCTCGGGATTCTTCCGAGCTTCCAGGCTTAGGTAGATTTTCCAGCCGAAAATGCTTCAGTTATCTATTCGCCCTCAATCACGAGAAGCCCTAAGCGCTGCAAAACACGCCCGGAAAATGTTTCCCTTTCCTTAGTGCCCTCAATCACGAGAAGCGCCACAAATCCGCTCGGAGAATGTTTCCCTGGGGAGTAGGCCCTTAATCGAAGGGACGCCTGCAAAACCGCTCGGAAAAGTTTTCTCTAGGGATGGACCCTCAGTCACAGGGAGGGGACGGAAGCGCTGCAAAACCGCTCAGAAAAGTTTTCTTTATGGATAGACCCTCAATCACGCGGAGGCATGTTCTCCTACCGATAGGGCTCCAGTTATCGGGGCATGGCGGATGCCGAAAACGAAGACAGGGCTCGGGCCTGCGTGCTGCTGATGCCCCGGCTACCTGGCGTCCCTGCCTGGGCTGCCCTCTGCCTGCCTGTGCGACGTTCTGAGCCTGGGATAACTGGCAGGGCGAGCGCTGTCGCTGCGTAGGCGAGCCCCTAGGCTGCCCTGGCGCCTACGGGAAGGGGATGCCCAAGCGCTGCAGGAGGCGGCTCGCTGCTGTCGCGGTAAAGCTGGCGCCCCTGGGCGTCTGGTGCCCGTGCTGGTTGAGGTGATCGGCCAGCCCCTGCAGCGTGCGGACGCCATCGAACATCGCGGCCTTGATGGCACTCGCCATGCTGATCGCGTACACGTCGGCCTTAGCCTTCACTGCCTGCACCGCTGCCCCTGTGCCTGCCGCATTAGCGGCTAGCCGGCCCGCTGTGCGGCGTTCCACCTTGGCCTGCGCCTGGGCATCCCCTGCTTCTGCTCGGGCCTTGAGTGACGCCAGGGCGGCCTTGGTGCGCTGGCTGATGAACTCCCGTTCCTGCTGTGCCAGGGCGGCGTACAAGTGGAGCTGGAAGTTGTCCGCCGTGGGCATGGTCGCCACCTTGAACTGCACGCGCTTGATGAGCCCCGCAATGTGCTCCACGTCCCGGCTGATGCGGTCGAGCTTCGCCACGACGAGCGTCGCCCCGTGCTTCCTGCAATGCTCCAGAGCAGCGGCACACTGCGGGCGTTGCTCCGGTGCGATGGTGCCCGAGGCGTGATCCTCAAAGGCTGCCAGCACTTCCCAGCCGTTCTGTTCTGCAGCGATGCGGATGTACTCCCGCTGGGCATCCAGACCAAGGCCGGACTCTCCCTGGCGTTCGGTGGAGACTCGGTAGTACGCGACAACTTTCATGCTGGGATGCTCGGCAGGACGTGATGCCGGCATGATTTATCGTGACGCTGACGCTTGTCAACGGTTTGATAAATCACAGTCGAGCGGTTTGATATGAGTACCCGGACCTAGGATTTTCCTGCCGCCTGGGCGCACACCCCGGCACCCGGCCATGGGGACCGGTGTACTCCTTTACCGTTCAAGGGTGCTCTCGCAAATCCAGAACGGATTTAGGTCCGGCAGTGCCCCAGCTACGTTGGGCTTAGCTATCGGCTTTCTTTAGCAAGGTGCCATAGAGCTGAGCATTTTTGTCGGCAGACTCTTCAAGCGTCATACCGCTTTCCATGTCCTTCTTGACTTGCTGGGCGAGCATCTCACCGACCATGCGGCCGTACTCTTCATCCTCGCGACGGTACTGCTCAGCAAGTCGAGCAGCCTTCTCTTTTTCATACTGGCAGTAGAAGTAAAGGGCGGCGACGCCCACGACCAGAATCAGCAGTTCCATTTGCACAACCTCCTTTAGATGAGGTGCGGAATCTAGCACCCTCAATCCACCGAATCCAGGCTGATCTAGTGGTCTGCCATTCCCAGCACGGTACGCAACCCTGGTACACTATCGGTTTAACGACCGGGCTGTAAGGCCCGTCATTACTGGGCTTGGCTAGTGTTGCTACGTGTCGGCGGTTCGATTCCGTCCCTGGGCACCAAGTATTCTTCCCTAGCAGTCCCTAGCGACTCGGGAAACCCAGAGAAACCGCCCGCTGAGGCGGTTTTTTTGTGCCTAGCGTTCCCTACCGTTCCCTTCCCAGCGCGAACGAATGTGAGTAGATTTGTGAGTAGGACGCGGTTCGGTCCTGAAATCTACTCACACGCACGCCGCCAGCCCATACCCAGAGCGGCGGCCAGGGAATGCCCCGTGGCCCTTACAGATACCGCCATCCGCACGGCCAAGCCGCGCGACAAGCTCTACCGCCTTTCCGATGCCCTGGGCCTGTGCCTGGAGGTCACTACCGCCGGTGGGAAGCTCTGGCGCCTCCGTTACCGTTTCGCCGGCAAGGCCAAGATGATGGGCCTCGGCGCGTATCCCGCCATCACCCTAGCCAAGGCCCGCGCCGCTCGTGACGATGCCCGCCGTGTTCTGGCCGAAGGGCAAGACCCGTCGCTGGTGAAACGTGCGGAGAAACAGGCCCTAGCCGCCCAGGTCCACACGTTCGAGCAGTTGGCCGAGGAGTGGTATGCCTACAGCGCGCCGCGGTGGGCGGAGAGCACCAGTCGCAAGGCCCGGCTCTACCTGGAAAACGACATCCTGCCCGACCTGGGCCGGCGCCCGGTGGCCGACGTCACCCGCCCCGACCTGGTGGCGCTAGTGCGCAGAGTCGAGAAGCGCGGCACCCTGAACGCCGCCGGCAAGATCCGGCAGTGGCTGGGCCAAATCTTCCGCTACGGCCTGGCCAACGGCACCGCCACTACCAACCCGGCAACCGACCTTGACGTAGTGGCCGCACACGCGCCGCGCGCTCGAAACCATCCCCATGTGCCCCTGGACGAGCTGCCGGCCCTCCTGCGAGCCCTGGAGGCCTCTCGGAGCGATCTGCACACCCGCCACGCGATCCGCCTCCTACTGCTAACGGCAGCGCGCCCTGGAGAGCTACGGCAAGCGCCCTGGGCGGAGTTCGACCTGGACGCGGCGACGTGGACCGTGCCGGCGGAGCGGATGAAGGCACGGCGACCGCATATCGTCCCCCTGCCCAGCCAGGCTGTGGCGCTGCTGCGCGAGCTCCACCAGCTGACAGGCACCTATCTCCTGGTCTTCGCCGGTAAGGCCCGCCCCGAGCGCCCCATGAGTGAGAACACGATCAACAAAGCCCTCCGGCTGATCGGCTACGGAGACCGCCAGACTGGGCACGGCTTCCGGCACCTGATCAGCACCGAGCTAAACGGCCGCGCCTACAACCGCGACTGGATCGAGCGGCAGTTAGCCCACGGTGACGCCGACGAGATCCGGGGCACCTACAACCACGCCCACTACCTGGAGCAGCGCCGCGGGATGATGCAGGCCTGGGCCGATGAGGTAGATGCCCTATGCGCTGGCGCTGACGTAGTGCCGCTCCGGAGGGCACGATGAGCGACCACGACCCATACGACTGGCGCAACTACGACCTGAGCGACTACCCAGAAGAGTTCGCGGAGGAGTTCAAGCGGATATTAGAGGTGAACCGGCAGCACGCCGCGCGAGACCCTGCAGAGGTTGCAGCGGAAGCCAAGCTACCTGCCCGCCGGAAGTTTGCGCCGATTCAAGAGGCGGTAGCCCCTACTATCACCAAGGCCTTCGTCTATGGCGAGTACGGCTCGTTTGAGGAGCTTCAAGGCAGTGCGGAAGTGCTTTTCGAGCCAGACCCCACTGACCGCGTGCTACAGCAGGCCTTCGCCATGTTCGAGGAGATTGCAGGCGACGACGAGGACGTATCGCACGATTTGCGGTATGCGCTGACCTGTTTGCTAACGGCGGCACTCAATGGCCAGACTAGATCGGTCTACCGACAGGCAGCGATCGAGAAGGCAACTTTACGGGGATTGAGCGCCAGGGCGGAGGCATCAGCGACAATTATCATGCGAGCCCAGGCAATAGCTGACGAACTTTGGGGCCGAGATATCACCCGATCAATCAGGGTCGGCGACATGGCTGATCTAGTCTATGCGCGCCTACTGGATGAGGCCTCAGCCCCTAGCCAGGTACCAGAGCTAGAGCGAGTAAGGAAGTGGATCAGGAACGTCGCTCCAGCCTACGCAAAGCGCCCTGGGCGACCCTCCGGAAAATCATAACCCTCGCACGATAATCATGATTTCCGTCGCGTAAATCATGATTTACGCAGCGAGCGCCCAATTTTTCGCCGCCCACCACCGCCGGACCATGTAGCCATTCCCCACAGCGCCCTTGGAGGCACTAAATGGCTACTGCAGAACCCCGCCGCTTCATCCGCCGCCATCAGGTAGAGGCGCTGACCAGCCTCAGCCGCACCCAGATCTACCGCCTGATCGCCCGCAACGAGTTCCCCCGCCAGGTAAAGCTAGCCCCCGGCCACGCCGTGTGGGTTGAGCAGGAAGTGGCCGCCTGGGTTGACCAGCGCATTGCCGCTGCCCGAGGGGAGGCCGCCTAAATGACCGACAAAAAAATAGGCCGCCCACAAGAGAGCAGCCCACAAGATACCGGCGTTCAAGATACCACCACCCAAGCCCAGCGCACACGTCTGCTGGATGCCCTAGAGCTGGGCCCCATCACCACGATGGATGCCCGCTCCCGTCTTAACATCATGATGCCCGCGGCCCGAGTGAAGGAGCTGCGCAGCCTCGGCCATCCCATCGTCACCCACCTGCGCGACCTATACGACGATCAGGGCCGCCGGCACTCCCGCGTTGCCGTTTACTACCTCGCCGGGCGTGGCCAGGAGGTCGCATGATTTCCCTTGCCATCCCCAGGTGTCCCGGCTATCGTGGGCCCGTCGCAGCAAAATCTGCGGCCGGGTTTGGCGACCCGACTCAAAATAGGCGCAGTGGCGCCAAGACTTCGAAAGCAGGCGCTTTTTTTGTGCCTGCGATTCAGAGTTATGGCAGCTGTGCGTGGGAGACCTTCGGGTCTGCCGGGTTCCTATTTGACCGGTTCGCCAACCCGCGTACAGCTGCCTCCCTTCGTTTGGCGACGAAGCCGGCAGCTCCTCATCAAATAGGAGCTTCGCCCATGATCCCTACCCGCAATCCGTCCGCAATCCGCGCACGTGCCGCCGCGCACCGCCAGATGGCGCTGTCCGCCCTGCACGCTGACTCCTCCCTGTCGACCCGCCTCCGTCGCTACAACGCTCATATGGCGATCGCTCGCGACCTGGAAGCCCAGGGGGTGAACCATGGCCAGCGCTAAGCAACCCTGCCTGATCCTCGACTGCGGCAAGGCCTGGGATGTCGCCATTACCGCCAACCTCGGCCCCTTCCCTAGCGTTTCCGACGCCGTAGAGGCAGCTGCCCAGCTCGAACAGGAATACCCGGCCCTTGTGGTGGATGTCATCTGGCGCGGCGGACTGGGTGCGCCCGACCCGGCGTCCATCGAGCGACAGCTGAGGAAGGCCCGCGCCTACTGCGGCCAGATACTGCCGCTGACCTCGGCGGAGGTGCGTCATGGCCAGTGCTAAGCAGCCCTGCATCTTGATCAATGGCGGGACGATTGATGGCGTTGCCCAGCTTGCACGCCTCGGTCCCTTTGCGGCCAACGCCCAGGCAACTGCCACCGCTGCCGACATCGATGCCGAGTACCCCGGCATGGTGGTGGGCGTTGTGTGGCTGGATCAGCAGGATGATGCACCGCTGGCTCGGGAGGCTGCAAAGGAGCGCGGCCTGGCCTATTGCAGCCGGATGCAGACCATCGCCACCAGCCGGCACTGATCCGCCATGGCCGGCAAGACGAAGGGCAATCAGAAGGTCAGCGGCCCGAAGCACTTTCAGACGCAGAACCGCATGGTTCAGTCGCCTGGGCATCGGGCGCTGAGCTTCGTGGCCAGGACCGTCCTGCAGGAGCTGTGTGCGCAGTACAACGGGCGCAACAACGGCGACCTGTCGGCAACCCGGACGATGGCCGAGGAATGGGGGATCGGCTCAGACAACACCCTGCGAAAGGCCCTCAAGGAGCTTGAGAGCGCGGGATGGATCATCCAGACCCGTAGCAGCCTGTTCTCTCGTCACGGCGCCCGCTGCGCGCTCTACGCGCTCGGCTGGCTACCGATCAACGAATGCGAGGGAAAGGGCCTGGAAGTGGCGCCGACGAAGGCACCGCCCCGGCAAATGACCGAGCTGATGGCTTGCGTTTGATCCTGCGCAGTTTCTGCGACTGTACGGCGCACTTTTTGCGCACGTAGACGGGGAAAACACCCCCGAAACAGGCCTTTTCAGGGCTCTACGTGCGCAGAAACTGCGCCATAAACACGGTTTTACGTACGCAGAAAGTGCGCACCCTTTTATACGTATACCAGGTACCCAGGTGAAACCATGGCAATGCTCATGCTTTTCCAAGGCTCCAAACACGATGAAAACAGGGTGAAAATGGCGGGCGGCCCTCGCGGCGCAAATTGCACCCCGCAACCTGCACCGAGTGCACCCCGTGAGATCCGTCCAGAAGTGGACGCATCGGCGGAATTTTCCGCAGGTCTCCACCAGCAGAAGGCCAATGGCGCAAATCTGCTCCATGGCTCGGATCTGAGCCATAATCCAGAACTGGATCATCCGAAACCCAAAGCAAAGCGAACGAAACCCAGTCGGTTACCCCTGGGTTATCTGGGTGGCCTGAACGCCAGGAGACCCCATGGTCCCGATCTGGGCCATCTGCAAATTCGCAGACCCCTCAAGCTGAAGAGTTGGGTCAACGCCGGCGCCGCACCCCCCCAGACAGGTGCCCAGAAAATTCTGGTCGCTAACGGTCGCGGCGTTACCCAGGCGTTAACTGCCGGAAAGCCGGTAGATCGCATTCGCCTGAATGACATCTCGACCGAGGTGAGATTTACCCACATCGGTGCCGGAAACTTTTCCTGTGCCTCAGGCAAAGCCGGAAATCTTGCTTTGGGTGACTTCCTCAATCTGAGGGGGTGTGCTCTGAAAAGGCATACCCCTCGGCCTGCAAAAGTTTTGCACACCCCTACCAGGGAGGTAGTGAAACGCGGCCCCCTTTGCCGACCCACTTCCGCCGTTTCAAACGGATCAACCGTGGTGGAAATCACCATGGTCGACATGCCGGAAATTTTCCCGGCATGTTCGAGACCGGCGGAATTTTCCGCTGATGTCCGAGCGCTGCTGGCGCCCAAGGAGTGCCGGCCGTGATGGACATCGAGCAGGACATTCTGGCGCGCCTGGCGCGTATGGGCATTGAGCCCCTGATCGGTGGGCTGATTCCCGAGAAGGCCGCAGCGCAGCTCCTGGGTTACTCGCCAGCCTACATGCGCCAGCAGGCCGCCCGGGGGCTTTCCCCGCTGCCGTTCGTGATGCGCGGTAACCGGCGCCTGTACCGCATAGCAGACATCAAGATGTTTGCGCAGGACGTAGCCTAGAGGCGCAGAAGATCGAAGGTTTGTTGGCGTGCAGCCCAAGGGACTGGGCCGCAGCATATCGGTAACGCCCACCCGGGCACGTCCAAAGCCAAGAGGCCCCGATGAATACCGCCGAACAGCTCCAGCAGATCGCCGCCCAGATCAACACCGCAACCGCTGCCGTGACCGAAACCAACGCCAAGACCAAGGAAATAGACACCCGTATCAGCGGCCTAGAGCAGGAGTTCGCCCGTCTGCCCGCTGGTGGCTTCAGCGCTGCCACTCCCACCAAGGCCAACCCCGTCGCAACCACCATCGTCGAAGGCGAGCACCTGAACGGCATTCGTGCTGGCGCTCCGTCAACCGGCCTGGTGAACGTCCAGCAGCCCCTCCGTGCTGCCATCAGCAACCCCGGCAGCGGCCAGGCTGGCGACAAGGCTTACCCGACGCCCAGCTATCGTGAGACCGATGTGAAGGGTATCCCGGCTGTACGCCTGTCGATCCTGGATCTGCTGCCCGTCGTGCCGCTCACCGAGAAGGTCTATGAGTTCGTGGTGCTTGATGGCTACCTGAACGCCGCTGACTATCAGGTCAAGGAGGGCGACCTCAAGGCCGGCACCGACCTACCCACCAAGCTGGCCCGCGCCGAGGTGGCCACCATCGCCCACTGGCTGCCCGCCTCGCTGCAGGTGCTGGACGATAACAGCGGGCTGGAAGGTCTGATCCAGCAGGTTCTCTCCATCGGCTGCCGCCAGAAGCTCGAGCGCGAGGTGCTGATCGGTAACGGCGGTGATGGCAAGATCAAAGGCCTTGTGCCGCAGGCGACCGTCTACAACCCGGCCGCCACCACCACCGCGGACCGGGTGGGCGCTGCCATCACCGACCTGAACGCCGCTGGATGGAACGCCAATGCAATCGTGATGCACCCGGACGCATGGTTCGCTATCGCCAGCACCAAGAACGACGTAGCCGAGTACACCCTGGGCAGCCCGC
>Ga0157358_1000909_pt1 | contig 12709 bp, 11 predicted proteins | sample AttcapACBM2_FD_111484 | JGI IMG/M metagenome (GOLD analysis project Ga0157358, IMG submission 111484) | Fungus gardens microbial communities from leaf cutter ant in Botucatu, State of São Paulo, Brazil - Atta capiguara ACBM2 | ecosystem: Host-associated > Fungi > Mycelium > Unclassified ...
GGATCGATCGACACGCCGAGTGTCTCGCGCAGACGCGCCTGCACCTGCACCACGGCGACCGAATCCCCGCCCAGGGCGAAGAAATGCGCCTGGGCGGTCAAGTCATCACGTCCAAGCACCTCGGCCCAGGCCGCGCGTACCTCGGGCAATACGGCCGGCGCCGCTACCGGGGACTCGCCCTGGGCCAGGGCGCCATCGCGCCATTCGGCGAAGCTGTCCAGGCTGCCCGCCAACCAACCGGCCCGGCAGGCGGCGCGTTGCAGCTTGCCGCTGGTGGTGCGCGGCAGCGTACCGGGTTCCAGCAGGGCAATGGCCCTGGGCGCCACCTGGAAGGCCTGGGTCAAGGCCTCCACCAGGGCGGCGCAGATACGTTCGGCCGGCACCAGGCGACGCACGTTACGGCTGATCTCCAGCGCCAGGCCGATGCCCTCGCGGCCGTCCTCGCCCACCAGGGCGAAGGCCGCCACCCGGCCCCGCCGCAGGTAGTCGGCCACCTGCTCTTCCAGCACCAGCTCCACGTCCTGCGGATAGAGATTCTGGCCGTTGAGAATGATGAGGTCCTTCAGCCGCCCGGCGATATAGAGCTCGCGCCCGGCGGCGATGCCCAGGTCGCCGGTGCGCAGCCAACGGCGGCCATCGCACTCCACGAACGCCGCGGCCGTGGCCTCTGGATTGTTCCAGTAGCCTTGCGCCAGGCTGGGGCCGGCGACCCACACCTCGCCGGCGCGGGTCTCGGCCAGCGGCTCCAGGGTCTGCGGATCGACGATGCGCAACTCATGGTCGGCATCGCACCAACCGCACCCGGCCAGGCGGCCGTGCTGCAGCGCCGCCTCGGCACCGGCGGCGCCGAGGGCGTCACCGGCGAAACGCTGGATACGGAATTCGTCGGTCGGCTCGTGGGCGCAGACATAGAGGGTCGCCTCGGCCAGGCCATAGGCCGGCGTCAAGGACTGCCGGCGGAAGCCCGCGGCGGCGAAGCGCTCGCAGAAGGCATCCAGGGTGTCCACCCGAATCGGCTCGGAACCGGAAAAGGCCATGCTCCAGCGACTCAGGTCGAGTTCGGCCAGGGCACTGTCGCTGATCCGCTCCACGCACAGGCGGTAGGCGAAGTCCGGCCCGCCGCTGACGGTGCCGCCGTATTGGCTGAGCGCCTGCAGCCAGCGCGCCGGGCGGGTGAGGAAGTGGTTGGGCGACATCAGTGTCAGGGTGCCGCCGTGGAAGATCGGCAGCAGCAGCCCGAGCATCAGGCCCATGTCATGGTAGAGCGGCAACCAGCTCACCCACTCCTCGTCGCGCCCGGTGAAGAAGCCGCGCTGCATGGCCTTTTCGTTGGCGATCAGGTTGGCATGGCTGACCATCACGCCCTTGGGCGCCGAGGTCGAACCCGAGGTGTACTGCAGGAAGGCCAGCGCCGAGGGGTCCACCACCTGGGGGCGGTAGGCCAGGGCCCAACTGGCCTCGATGTCTTCCACAGCCAGGCGCAGCGCGCCCTCGGGCAACGCCTGCGCCAGGGTGTCGGCATGGGCGGCGAGGCAGGCCCGCTCGCCGAGCACCACCCGCGGCTGGGCATCGTCGAGGATGCCGCGCAGGCGCTCGACGTGCATCTGCCGACTGTTTTCCGGCGGGAAGGCCGGCACGGCGATGACCCCGGTATAGAGGCAGGCGAAGAAGGCCGCGGCGTAATCCGGGCCGCTGGGCAGCAGGAGCACGCACCGCTCGCCACGGGTCTGCCCCAGCCGCTCCTGCAGGTAGCCGGCCAGGCTCAATGCCCGTTCGCGCAGTTGGGCATAGGAAGTCAGCTGCGGCGTCTCGTCGTTGGTCAGATGCCGCAGCACCACCTTGTCCGGCTGGCGCTCGGCGTAGAAATCGAGGACGTCGACGAAATGCTCGGCTTGATCCGCTCTGGAGGTCATGGCTTCACCTGCAAAAATAGAAGGCCGGACGCCGCCGTGGCGGCGTCGCGAAAAGAAAGGAGTGACGGGTGGCTCAGGCGGAACGCATCGCCACCGGCGGCGCGCTGGCCAGGGTCATGGCCTTGACCAGCTCGGCGGAGCGAATCGCCAGGACCGACAGCAGGGTGTCGGACAGCCCGTGGCTGACCTCGCAGCCGCCCTGCAGGAACACCTGCACCGCGCCGCCCGCCGCCAGCGGCAAGCGGTAGTGGCGGTCTGGCTCGCCGTCCTGCAGATGCTCGCGCAGGCCCGCCAGCAGGTGCTGGTGGTAGTCGCGGCGATAGCCGGTGGCCAGGATCACCACGTCGTAGCTCAGGGTGGCGCGGCTGCCGTCCAGCCGCCCTTCCAGCTCCAACTCCAGGCCCTGCGCGGAGGGCCGGCAGGCCACCACGGCACGCTCGCAGAGCAGGCGATGGCGCTCGTGGCCGCGTAGCTTCTGCAGATAGAACAGCTGGTAGATATTCTCGATCAACTCCAGGTCGACTACCGAATAGTTGGTATTACGGTACTCGGCGAACAGGCGTTCACGGCGCTCGGGCGACTGCGCATAGATCCGGTCGGTAAAGGACGGATTGAAGATCTCGTTGACGAAGGGGCTGTCATCGGACGGCTTGAGCGCCCCACCCCGCACGATCAGCGACGCCTCGACCTGGGGAAAGCGCTGGGTCAGGTCCTGGAAGATCTCGGCCGCGCTCTGGCCGCCGCCGACCACCGCCACCCGCCGCGGCTGGGCTGGATCGGCCAGCAGCGCCTCGATACGCCCGCGATAGGCCGAGGAATGCAGCACCCGCGGATCGCTCAGCTCGGCAAAGGCCGGTGGTACCTGGGGGGTCCCGCCGATACCGAGAATCAGGTTGCGGCCCAGGCGTCGCTGCAAGGTGCCCTGCCGATCGCGGGACACCACCTGCACGGCGGCCAGGACACCATCGCGGTACCAGGGCTCCACCGCCACCACTTCTTCGCCGTAGTGCACCTGCTCGGCGAAGGCGGCAGCCGCCCAGCCGAGGTAGTCGTTGTACTCCTCGCGGCTGGGGAAAAAGGTCTTGAGATTGATGAAGTCCTCCAGCCGCCCGCGTTCCTTCAGATAGTTGATGAAGGTGAAGCGGCTGGCCGGATTGCGCAGGGTCGCCAGGTCCTTGAGAAAGGAGATCTGCATGGTGCTGCCCTCGAGCAGCATGCCTTCGTGCCAGCTGAAGGCCGGCTTGCGCTCGATGAAGCATCCTTGGGGCTGGCGCTCGGGGGCCTGCTCGTCCGCGGCGATGGCCAGCGCCAGGTTGGAAGGCCCGAAGCCGATGCCGATGTAGTCGTGGACCTGTTCCATGCGAACCTCTCGTCGATAACCGGGTGGGATTGCCCTCGCGACACAGCACGACTGACAATCATTCTCACCTTCCTCGACGAACAGCCCCGACGCTTGTTCAGGGCTTTTTTGCCGATCCCTATCCAGATCGGCGACGGCTTCTCATCCTTAGCCGGCGATCTCCCGCAACGCATCGCGACTGGCCCGCTCGCGTTGCTCGCCGACCAGCTCCACCAACCGCCCGCCATCCATCTTCAAGAGCCGATCGGCCTGATCGAAATAGGCGTCGTCATGGGTGATGGCGAACACCGTCAACCCCGCCGCCTTCATCAGGGGCAATAGCTCCCGATAGAACAGCTGGCGAAACAGCGGGTCCTGGTCGGCTGCCCACTCATCCAGCAGGACGATGCTGCGGCCCTCCAGCATGGCCAACAGCAAGGCCAGCCGCTTGCGCTGGCCCTGGGACAACCGGGTATCACTCAAGCGCCCCGCCGCCACCCGCACCTTGAACTCCAGATGCAGGCGCCGCAGCCAGGTCTGCACCTGGGACCCGTCGGCGATCCCGCCAGCAGGCCCGAGCAGGCGGTCGAACAGATAGAAGTCGGTAAAGACCGCGGCGAACAGCTGGCGATAGGCCGTCCGATCGGTCACGCCCACCACCCTGCCGTCCACCGCGATCACGCCCCGTTGCGGCTGATACAAGCCGCTCAGCAGACGCGCCAGGGTCGACTTGCCACTGCCGTTACCCCCCATCAGGAACACCGTCTCACCGCGCCTGAGCGTGAGATTCAAGGGCCCCACGTCGAAGCCCTGTTCATCGCCCTGGGTGTCGTAGCGATACTCCACGCCACGCAACTCCAGGCGCTGCCAGTCGCTGGCGAAGGCCGGCGCCGGCTCGGCGAAATCTTCCGCAGCGGGGGCCAGGGCCAGGGCCTCCACCCGCTCCAGCGCCACCTGCCCCGCCATCAGGGGTGGCAAGGCCCCTACCGCCATTACCAGCGGCGTGCGCAGGAACAGGATGGTCAGGGCATAGGTGGCGGCCACCTCGGTGCTGGCCCAACCCAGGCCGTTGGCCAGGTAGAACGCCAGGCCGATGGTGCCCAGCACCATGGTGTTGGCCCAGTTGCTGGCGAGGGCGTTGTAGCGATCCGCCAGCGTCACGTGCTCGCGGTAGGCGCTGGCGTTGACCTCGAAATCTTCCTCGAAGAAACGCTGGGCGCGGGCACGATTCAGCGCCAGTTCCTTGCGCCCCTCGATCAGCGCCTGGTAGTCCGTATAGAGACGACTCTCCGCATCGCGCCACAGATGCAGATGGCGATAGAGACGCGCCACCAGCAGCCAGCCCAGGCCCAGGGTCAGGGTCATCCAGGCGAGCGTCACCAGGAACAGCGACCAGGACAACCAGGCCAGATACAGGAAGGCCGCCAAGGTCAACACCGCGCCGTAGAGCAGCCCAGGCAACTGCACGAAGGCCAGGGTGAGATTGCGCAGGTCGCTGGATAGACTGGCGAGAATGGCCGGTCCACCCACCGCCTCCAGGCGTTCGATATCGGTGTCCAGCACCCGCTTCACCACCTGCCGCCGCAGATCGTAGACGAAGCGGTGGCCCAGCGCGGTCAGGGCCACCTGGGCGCCGGCGGCCATCGCCAGCAACAGCAGCAGCAAGCCGAGAAATTGCAGCAGCGCCTCGGTCGGCGCCGTCTGGGCGGTAACCAACCGCCAATTGATGAAGGCGATCACCCCGACGCTGAGCAAGGCACTCCCCAGGCTGAGCAGCAGCACCAGGGTCGTGGTCAGCGGGCGATAGCGCAGGATGAGACGGATGAGAGTCATGGGCGACCTCGCTTCGGACAGTGGCGGGCAAGACAGTTGCCGGTCAGGGAATTGCGACAGTGCACGGTAGCGTCCTGCAGCAGGAAATTGACCAGCGCCGGCGAGGCACCGATCCGCCGGGCGACATCGCGCTGGGTCAAGCCCTCGACCCGACACAGGGTGATTACATCCTGGGTACGTGCCGGCAGCTGCCGCAAGGCCCGGACCACCAGTCCGATCTCCTCCCGGGCCTGTACCACCCGCTCGGCGGACACCTCGCCCGGCACCCCTTCAGCCTGCTCATCGGGACTGGTGAACCAGCGCTCTTCCAGCTTCCGGCGGCGCAGTTGATCGACCGCCAGATTCTGCACCACCCGATACAGATAGCGCGAAGGCTCCACGACCTCCTGGGAATCGCGCCGCTCCCAGAACTTGAGAAAGGCCTCCTGCACGATATCCTCGGCCCGCTTGCGACAGCCGAGCAACCGCGTCGCGATATTGAGCAGTCGACTGCGGTGATGATCGAACAATTGGCCCAACGCCAAGCCAGGCTCGGCGAGACGCTGTCCGACTGGCTTCGGCTGGGAAGCCCGGGGGGTCGGCTGGGTTACCTCATCAAGGGAAAGCCTGGGCTGACGTGGCGCCTGAGGCGAAGCGAGAGGCGATAACATTTCTGCGTCCATTGAAGTAGGAACGCGAACTTTAATTGATACTCATTCTCACATCAATGAACCTCTTAACGTTTCGTGATGCGGGGTTAGGCCGCTCGATTCCCGTTCCCTTAGGCTGCTGTGTGCAGCCATCGAACGACTGGCTGCGCTGTCCATCGAGCATGACTCGTCGCCGCCAACCGGAGATTTTCATGGGTGGCCGTTTCGCTCAGTACCGTACCGCGATCAACTGCCTGGAGGCCCTGGGTGCGAACCTCGCCGACTTCTGGACAGGTCTTGAGACCCGCCCTCTCGGCCGCTACAACGTCGCGCCTGGCAGCCGGGCACTGCTGCTGAAGCGTCAGGACGCTGGCCTGCAACTGGATCCGCTCATCTGCGGCTACCTACCCTGGTGGGCGCCGACCGCTGGTACGAATGGCAGAAGTATCCGGACCATCCGCAGCGCAAGCTGCCCTACTTCATGCAACTGAAATCCAGGGTGCCTATGTTCTTCGCAGCCATCGGCCACTTCCGACCAGCGACCCAGGCCCCCATGAGGATGCTGGATTCGTCATCATTACCGCCGCGGCAGACGCCGGCATGATCGATATCCATGACCGCCGACCCCCGGTTCTGCCACCAGACGTCGCCCGCGAATGGATCGATCCAGAGCTTTGCGCGGATCGTATTGCCGCCATCGGCCGCGAGGCGGCAACGCCTGCGGACGCCTTCGCGTGGTACCCCGTGAGCCAGGCCGTGGGCAGCGTGAAGAACGACGGGCCCGACCTGCTGACCCTGATCGACAACCCCCTACTGTGAGTCCAATGTCCAACGTCACCCCTGAGCGCGACCTGTCCTACTGCACCCTGGCTCTGCTCTTGACCGCCCGTATCCACGGCACCGATGAAGCCATCCGCGCCACTGCCAGACGCTGCCTCAACAAGCTGCCGAAGCGGCAGCGCGACCTGATGACCAACGTGATCGAGAGTCGTCAGCCCTTGCAGATGGTCCTCAGCATCGCCCGCAAGCTGGATTGAACGTTGGGGCTGAGCCCTGTCCCGGTGATGGCGCTCAGCCAGGGACGGTTCTGCGCGGCAACCGACCAGACCCGCTTGTTGAAAGCCCTGTCGTAGCGGCCTTCAGCGCGCCAGCTCGGCATCGACCGAATTGATTCGGCCGCGATCACTACGTGAAGCCAGGGCAGAGACGACGACGCCCAGGATCACCAGGCCGAGTCCGCCGAGAAACAGTGGGGACACCGTCGCGCCAAAGGCCATGCAAGAGAAGGCAGTGCCTACGAGAGGTACCCCGAGGGTGAAATTCGACATGCCAAAGGTCGAAATCCGCCTGCCGTACTCCGCGGAGATCACGAAGCAGGCGGAGGTGGCGATCGGACCGATGAAGAACAATGCCTCGGCGAGTTTCCGATCCACCACGATGCTCAGCGGCGAGCCTTCGCTGAGGTAGGCGGCCATGGCCAAGGGGATGGTCGCCAATAGCATCTGCCAGGGGGCCAGGACCAAGGCGGGCGTCCCCCAGCGGTGACGCTTCACATGCAAGATGACGATCGCCCAGCTCAACGCCGCCAGCAGCAGGAATCCAGCGCCCAGCACGGTGTCCCGCTGCGTCCAGTCGAGTTCGCCAGGCGCGCAGACCGCGATGCCCCCGCCCATCCCCACCACCAGCCCGACCAGCTGCAACCGCGAGGGCTTCTCCCGGAAGATCACCCAGGCGACGAGCACGCACCACAGCGGCGTGGTGTAGGCCAGGAGCACCGCTCTGCTGGTATCGACATGCACCATCGCCACCATGCCCAAGCCGGTGAAGGCCATCATCTGCAACAGGCCCACGCTGGCGATGATAGGCAGGTCTTGCCGAGTCGGCAGCTTGAGTTGCCCACGGGCCACCAGATAGGCGAACAGACAGACCGCGGCGCTGGCGAAGCGAATCGTGGCCAACCAGAGCGGTGGCACGCTCTGCAGGGCCAGCTTGGTCACCGGCCAGCTACCCCCCCACAGCAGCACCATGATCCCCAGGCAGACGTAGGTGGAAGATAGGCCGACATTCCGGGTACCGACTTTGAAGACGTGCTGCGTTGAAGCGCTCATGGTGCCCTCCTGTCGCGATTGGGTTGCGCAGGACCATGATATTTCCGGGCAGGTGAAGAAAAGCACCTATCTATTCCTTCATAGAAGATATACCGGTAACTTTCACCAGAAAATAACAGCCACTAGGAAAAACTCACCATGAGCCGTTCGAAGCTTGATGAGGCCAGCTTGCGCATCCTCGATGCGCTTCAGGAAAACGCGGAGCTGAGCAATGCCGAGCTTGCCGACCTGGTCGGCCTGTCGGCGTCACCCTGTTGGCGACGGGTAGCGGAGATGAAAGAGAATGGCGTCCTGCGCGGCGCCGTGACCCTGGTCGACCCTGCCGCGCTTGGCCTGGCCATCAATGTCTTCGTGCATGTATCGCTCAAACTGCAAGACAAGCAGTCCCTGGAAGTCTTCACCAGCGCGATCAAGGAGCGCCCCGAAGTGATGGAGTGCTATTTGATGAGCGGCGAAGCAGATTTCATGCTGCGGGTGGTGAGCGAGGATCTGGCGAAATACCAGACGTTATTGCTCGATTGCCTGACGACCATACCCGTGGTCGCCAGCATCAGATCGAGCTTCGCGTTGAGCCAGGTGAAATACACCACGGCCCTGCCCACGAACCACCTGCGAAGACGCGCGAGCGGCGGCAATTTCTGACGTTGTCGATTTGTCTGTGGGTTGCATGAGGCGAAAGACACCACCCACCGTATCTGGATCAGCCAGGGCCTCGATCCGCCTCTGCTAAACACGCAGCTTATCCAGGTCGCACCACAGATGTATCTTCGAGACAAAGCTGGTGCCGACGGCAACTGCCATGGGCTCTATTCCAAAGGTGATAAAGCCCGCTTGCTCATAAAGGGCCTGAGCGGCACGGTTACCCTCGGTTACCGTTAGCTGAACGACCCTCAGCGTGGGGTCCTGTTTCGCCTGTGCCATCAGGGTAGCAACCAGCTTTCTACCTATGCCCAGGCGTCTGTGGCAGTCGGGCACGTACATGCCGAACAGGGTTGCCTTGTGGCGCGCCTTCTCGCGCGTTTCGCGACTGAGGCCGGCCACGCCCAGGAGGGCCGAGCCCTCCGTAGCCGCCCAGACCCGCTCCTTCGCCTGGGCCCCCTCCGCAAGACGGCTTTCCCACCAGGCAAGCGGTAACCCCTCACGCTCCCGCGGGCTGGAGGTAAAGGCCTCTGGATGCAGCGCGTACGCCTCCAGCATGAGCTGCCGATAAGCCTCAGCGAACCCAGGTCCCAACCGTTGGATGTCCATCAGCCCCCTCCTTCCCGTCAGTAGGTCGAAGCCCAGGATGCATGATCGATCAGCCATTCCGCGAGCTGATCGAGCGCCCCTCTGGCGATCCCTATTGGGCGCTCCGACTGAGCTTGACCTCCTTGAACACCAGGAACACCACCACGGCCGCCAGCGTTTCCAGCGCCGCCACGAAATACAGGCCGGCGGCCAGGCTGCCGGTCAGGGTGCGCAGGAAGCCGATCATATAGGGCGCGACGAAACCCGCCAGGTTGCCGATGCAATTGATCAGGGCGATCCCGCCCGCCGCTGCCGTACCAGCCAGGAACGCCCCGGGGATCGACCAGAACACCGGGAAGGTGGCCAGGATGCCGGCCGAGGCGACCGTCAGGGCGAGCAGCGCCAGGGTCGCATTGCCCAGGCACAGGCCGGTCGCGATCAGGCCCAGGCCGGCCAGCAAGGCCGCGACCGCGCAGTGGATGCGCCGCTCGCGGGTTTTGTCGGAATGGTACCCGTTCCAGAGCATGGCCAGGGTCCCGACGATGAAGGGAATGGCCGCCAGCAGGCCGATGGTCATGTTGTTGTCGACCCCCAGCGACTTGATCACCGACGGGGTCCAGAAGGCGATGGTGGCATTGCCCGACACGATGCAGAAGTACGCCAGGGCGCAGAACCATACCTTGGGGTTGCGCACCAGGCTTTTCAGGTCGCTGTGTTTCTCGGGAGCCGCGTCTTCGCGCGCGATCACCGTGCTGACGTGGTCACGCTCGGCCTGGGTCAGCCAGTTGGCCTTGGCCGGTTTTTCCGGCAGGTAGCGCAGGACGGCGATACCGGCCAGCACCGAGGGAATGCCCTCGATGATGAACAGCCACTGCCAGTTGGCCAGGCTGCCGACTCCCACCATACGACTCATGATGAAACCCGCGAGGGGCCCGCCCACCACGCCGGCGATCGCGAAGGAGGTCATGAACATACCGTTGATGCGCGCGCGCTGCGCTGCCGGGAACCAGTAGGTGAGATAGAGCACCACGCCGGGAAAGAAACCGGCCTCGAACACCCCGAGCAGGAAGCGCAGGAGGTAGAAGGACAACGGACTTTCCACATAGGCCATCGCCATGGAGGTCAGCCCCCAGAGGATGGTGATGCGCGCCAGGGTGCGCCGCGCGCCGATCCTTTCCAACAGCAGGTTGCTGGGCACTTCGAACAGGAAATAGCCGATGAAGAAAATGCCGGCGCCCAGGCCATAGACCGCCTCACTGAAGCCTAGGTCGTCGAGCATGGCCAGCTTGGCGAAGCCGACGTTGACCCGGTCGATCCAGGCCAACACGAAGAGAAACACCAGAAACGGCAACAGGCGCCAGGCGATCTTGCGAAAGGTCGCCTGGGTGGCGGCATTGTCCAGGTTCATGCCGGGTGAAGCGGCGGTCAGGACGGGATTTTGGCTCATGGTGCATCTCCATCGATTCAGCGCGGGGGACGGCCCTGGGCGGGTCGTGGTGGCGGTACGGATTCACAGGGGTGCCGCTCGCGGTTTCGGTCGCGAGCGCGGATTGGTGTCAGGCACGGCGCAGCAGGGCTTCTATGCTGCGGGCCACTTGCAGCACACGGGCGTCCTGGCCATTGAGGCCGGCGATCAACAAGCCCACCGGCAACTCATCACCGCTATGGCACGGCAGGCTCAGGGCACAGCCGTCGAGGAAATTGATGACGCTGGTATTGCGCAGCACCAAGCCGTTGGTGGCGAAGAAGTGCTCGTCGTCCTGCTCCAGCGCCGCCAACAGGGGCGGCACCACCGCCACGCTCGGCAGCAACCAGGCGTCGGCGTCGCCCAGGCGGGCCTTGGCCACGGCCCGCATGGCTTTGCGCTGGGCCTGCAGGTGCAGGTAGTCGGCGGCACTCAGCGCCTGGCCACGGCGGATACGCTGGGCCACCCGCGGATCGTAGTCGGCGGCCTGAGCGCCACTCAGCCAGTGCTGGTGCAGGTACCAGGCCTCGGCGGCGGTCAGGCCGCCCGCGGCGTTGAGGGTCGGCAACAGCTGCAGCTCGGGAAAGTCGAACCAGCTGATCACCGCGCCCGCGTCGCTCAGGCGCTGCAAACTGCGCTCGAAGGCCTTGGCCACGGTCTGGTCGATTCCGTCCATGACGAAGTCTCGGGTCACCGCCAGGCGCAATCCCGCCAGGGACGCCGGGCGGGTGTCGAGGGTCTCGCCCGATAGAATGGCATCGAGCAGGATGCTATCGGCCACCGTGCCGGTCAGGGCGCCTACGGAGTCCAGGCTGCTGGCCAGGGGGAAGGCGCCCTCCAACGGTACCCGCTGGGCGCTGGGCTTGAAGCCCACCAGCGCGCAGAAGGCTGCCGGGATACGCAGCGAGCCACCCGTGTCGGTGCCCAGGGCCGCCACGGCCATGCCCTCGGCGACGCTCACGGCGGCACCGGAACTGGAGCCGCCGGCAATACGCCCCGCCGCCACCGGGCTGACGGGCGAGCCGTAGTGGGGATTCAGGCCCAGGCCGGAAAAGGCGAATTCGCTCATGTTGGTGCGCCCGAGCAAGATCGCTCCAGCGGCGCGCAAGCGGGCCACCACGGGCGCATCGCTGCTGGCTGGCGCCGCCTGGCTCAGTACCTTGGAACCGGCGGTAGTGGGTTGCCCGCAGACGTCGAACAGGTCCTTGATCGACACCGGCAGACCGGCCAAGGGCGAAGGCACATAGCCGGCGGCGCGGGCCTGGTCGCTGGCCCGCGCCGCCTGCAGGGCCGCCTTGGCCTCGACGCTGATGTAGGCGTGGCCGCCCGCGGCGCGATGGCTCTCGATGCGGGCCAGTGCCGCGGTGACCAAGGCCTCGCTGGTGGTAGTGCCCGCGGCAAGCTGCCGGGCCAGATCGCTGATCGCTTTCATCCGAGTTACCCCGCTACCGGTAGTGGCTCGACGCCGTAGACGTGGCGCAGGCTGCGGTCCAGCACCGGATCGAACAGTTCCATCTCGAAGGCTTCGCCATAGCCCAGCTCGCCGATCACCGGCTGGGTGCCGCAGAACATCGCGGTACCGGCCGGCAGAGCCGCGCTGTCATTGAGCTTGGCCAACAGGGTGGCCGGTGCCAGCAGCGCGGTCACCGGGCCCTCCTGATACAGCGCGCGAACACCATTGCGGTTACGCCAGGTGCGCATCACCAACCGATCCCAATGCCCCTGTACCTCGTCGAAGCGCCAGGCGCTGGTCGCGATGGGCTTGTCGCACATCTGCTTGGACACGGTCACGTCGAAGGCTTCGACCTTGCGGTCGGTATGGTCCGAGCCCAGTCCCACCAGCAGCCCGACCGGACTTGGAATCAGCACGCATTCGGTCTCGCCGGAGGAATCCTTGCCGGGTACCTGGATGCTCTCAGCGGGATTGAGCAGGCTCGCGGCTACCCGGTAGAAGCACGGAATCTGCGTCGGGCGGCGCACCCCCAGCGCCTCCAGTTCAGCAATGTGGTGTTCGACCGCCGCGCTGTCGCGGCCGGCCCACCCGGCGATGATCAGATGGTCGATGTCGACCCTTACTTCGCCATGGCCGATCACGTGGAGGTTGAGTTGAGTCATCGTTTGCTCCTCGAGCTGAAGGTGGAACGACAGGTAAATCACACTGACACACATCTGATATATCACAGTTATTTCAGTCA
>Ga0157358_1000910_pt1 | contig 12695 bp, 8 predicted proteins | sample AttcapACBM2_FD_111484 | JGI IMG/M metagenome (GOLD analysis project Ga0157358, IMG submission 111484) | Fungus gardens microbial communities from leaf cutter ant in Botucatu, State of São Paulo, Brazil - Atta capiguara ACBM2 | ecosystem: Host-associated > Fungi > Mycelium > Unclassified ...
ACTTGAATGCTTAACTGAGAGCTTTACCACTTGTGTTATCATTGCATTTTGTGTCTAGTGGTTGTCACAACACTCTGCATGACCTGGTAAAAAAGGATCAGAAGTGGAATTGGACAGAGAAGCAGGAAAGAGTGTTTAGAGAATTGAAGGAAAGGTTTACAAGGAAACCGGTGCTAGCAGTGCCAGATTTAGACAAGAAAATGCAAATGGAGGTAGATGCATCAGATTATGTAATGGGTGGAGTATTGTCAATGGAATGTAAAGATGGACTGTGGTGACAGGTGGCATTTTTCTTGAAGTCATTGAATGAAACTGAGAAGAACTATGAGATTTATGACAAGAAAATGCTGGTGGTCATAAGGGGATTGAAAAACTGGAGGCATTTGCTAGAGAGCACACATTTCAAGTTTAAGATCTGTCCAGATCACAAGAACTTGGAATACTTTATGAAGGTGCAGAAGTTAAATCAGAGACAAGCTCAATGGGCTTTGTATTTATCAAGATTTGACTTCATATTGAAGCATATTCCAGGAATAAAAATGGGAAAAGTGGACGGACTTAGCAGGCAATTGAACTAGAAAGTAGAAGTAGATAGAGATAATGAAAATCAAGTACTTATTAAAGACAATTGGATTCATAGCATACAAGAAGTAGTAATAGAAGGATCAGAAGTAGAAATAATAGAAAAGATAAAAAGGGCTAGGAGTAAGAATGAGGATGTAGTCAGAGTAGTAGAGGAGATAAAGAAGGCAAGAGTAAAGGAATTACAAGGAAATGAGTGGCAGATGGAAGGGGAATTAGTGTTGAAAGAAGGGAAAATATATGTACCAAAAGATGAAGAATTGAGAGTAAAGATAATCCAGCTACACCATGATGTGCTGGTAGCAGGACATGGAGATCAATGGAAAATGGTGGAGTTGGTCACTAAAACCTATTGGTGGCCAGGAGTAATGAGAGATATGGGGAAATATGTAGAAGGATGTGACTTGTGTCAAAGGATAAAGAATAGGACAGAAGAAGTAGCAGGAAAGCTAAAATTGAGTAAGGTATTGGAGAAACCATGGACATACCTAACAGTGGCCTTTATTACAAAGTTACCAATGGTAGCTAGGAGAGATGTGATCCTAGTAGTCTGTGATTAGTTGTCAAAAATGACATATTTTGTGACAACTATAGAAGAGACATCAGGAGAGGATCTGGCAAGGTTGTTTAGAGATAATGTGTGAAAGTTGCATGGGCTACCAGGGAGTGTGGTGTTGGATAAGGGACCGCAATTCACAGTAGAGTTAACTAAAAAGTTGAATAAAATGTTAGGGATTGAGACAAGATTGTCGACAGCTTTCCATTCACAAACAGATGAACAGACCAAATGGATAAATTAGGAGTTGGAACAATACCTCCAGTTCTTCATGGACCATAGACAAAAAGACTGGCCAGAATGGCTAGCATTGGCAGAATTCATGGTAAATAACAAAATATATTCAGTAATGAAGATGTTCCTATTTATAGCAAACTACAGTAGAGAGTTGAGAATAGGAGGAGACATAAGGAAGAAAGGGAAAGTGGAAAAAGCAACAGAATTTGTAAAAAGAATGAAGAAGATACAAGAAGAAGCAGGAGCGGCATTGAAGAAGGTGCAAGAAGATATAAAGAGGCAAGTAGATAGAGGAAGGAAAGAGATGGAAAAATGGAAGGAAGGAGACAGAGTGATGTTGAGCACAAAGGACTTGGTGTTCAAAAAACAACTGGCAAGGAAACTAGTGGATCAATATGTAGATCCATATACAATCGAGGAAGTAATATCCACCAATGTGATCAAATTACAACTGCTAACCTCAATGAGAATCCATCTAGTGGTAAATGTCAGTCAGATAGTACAATACAGAGAACAGATAAAAGGACAGAAAAAGGAGGAGGGAAAACCAGTGGAAATAGAGGGAGTTGAAGAATGGAAAGAATATTAAATAAAGGAAAAATAAGAGAAGTAGAGAAGTACTTAGTGCAATGGAAGGGGTTTATCACAGAAAATGACATATGGGAAAGAGAGAAAGACTTGGGAAATGCAAGAGAGTTGGTAGATAAGTTTGAAGGAAGATTGAGTGCAGAAGTAAGAAAATAGAAAAAAGTAGAACAAGGAGGAAGAATAAAGAGGAACCCAGGAGCAGAAGAGCATAGGAGAAGTAAGTTACTAGAAAAGTATATGGCAAAGTTGCTGTACAGTTGGGATAACAGAAAGTTTGAGGAGAAGTATTTAAAGAAGTTGGAAAAGAATTGGCAAAGGTGGAAGTCAGTTTTTCTGGAGGAGAAACCTTGAAGAGGGGTGTTATAATCTTAAATCCTTAGAGTGGAAAATAAGAACAACCCTTGTATTAGAGTAATACAAGAGAACTCGATAGAGATCTCTTTACAAACTAGTCTATCTTATATACTACTACCAATGGTCTGTGCTAACTACTGTGCACCCTACCCTAAACAACCATGTGTAGTACATGAGGCCAACATGTGGTATCCATGTTGTATAACATCATTTTGTTCTAGAACCTTCTACTTTCTTCTCTCAAGTTCCATGATCAATGTTGTGACCAATCACTTCTAACCTTAATCCTAAGGGTTCTAAAAATAGAAAAATGAAAAATAAATCAAATGAAAATGAAAATGAGAAAGAAAAATAAAAGAAAATGAAGTCCACTTTCTTGCAATCTTGATAAGGGGATGATATTAAGACCATAAGAGGTGGACTTAACTTTTCTTATTTTCATTTTTCATTTTCATTTTCTTTTCGATTTATTTTCCTTTATTCTATGTTTAGAACTAGGGTTAGGGTTAGGGTGACAAGATTATGCTATCACATAGTGGGTCACATCAGATGACACAGTTACAAGGCATATAATATATGAAAGGACATAGAACATTCTGGAAGAGATGATGTTATATAATGTGTAATACACATGTTGACCTTGATGTGTATATATAGTCATTTAGAGTAGGCTAGAAATAGCTTGAATAGACCATTAGGTATTAGTATATAAGATAGATAGTCTTGTACAGAGTTTTCTATCAAGTTCTCTTATGTAACCCTATACAAGGTCCTTCTCATTGACCAACACTAAAGTCTTTAAGTCATAACACTAGGAGGCAAAAGTTTGTTAGGTTAGCTCAGTGATGCAAACTAGTAAAATGACCTTGGCTTTAGCTTATGTACTATGTTATCTGTCTATTGCATAATTGCAACTTTGTTGTGGCAACCACTAGACACAAAGTCCAATAATCACACAAAGTAGCAAAGTTCTCAGTAGGCTATCAATGTGGGGATCACAAGAAAACTCAACAAGAAGTCTCTGCTAAATTACTACTCTATTTATATAAGTTACACATGGTCTGTGCTACAAATAATTACTCCTACCCTAATGTCCATGCATTATCCATGAGTACACCATGTGTATACTAGATAGTAGCCATGCTGTTAACATGCTCCTTGATATCATTATCTAGACTCTTTCAGCCCACTCTAGGTCTATAACCTCACATCATGTGACAAGTCATGTGACTACAGTCATGTACCTCTTCATTGTCAATAAAAATATAAAAGAAAAAGAAATTCAAAAGAAAAAAATATAAAATCAAGAAAAATGTTAGTCTTCACATACATTATAACAAACTTCAGAGAATTAAATGAAGTCCAAGATGGGGATAAGTGCTGATTTTGTATGTTACTGTTGAACACTAGAGATCAAGTTCAATAAGAATTATCTTTGTTGATTATCAGACTAGTGAATTACAGTATAACTACTAGTCTTATATATGAGTCAATTATATAAGAGATACTCAGAGTTTTAGTGGTAAAATACTGATAGGAGTAAGATAAGAGAATTCTGCCATGGAAGACTGAGTTGGATAGGAGTATTCCTGTCATGGAAGATAGGATATTTAGATTATTGCATCACTGCCACAAGAACATGTTGCAAGAAGAGTGACTGTTATGAAAGATAGGCTTGTTTTATAGATGTTGAGAATACAGCATCACTACAGGAACATATCTTCTAAATAGATAGACCTGATATATAACACTAAATTTCCAGTGTCAATGATGACACACTTTACTCTTCTTCTTATAACTTCTTACAAGGTCATTCTCTGAAATTGCAACTATATAACTTATAAGAGATACAGCACATAAGTTGAGGCCAAGGTCATTTCAACAAGTCTGCATTACCAAGCTTATTGCATGGAGTTTCCACACTTTATGCTTCTCTGAGCTAACTCTGTGGGCTTTTGTCTATAAGTGTAAACTGTACCTAATAGGATATAAAGGAATATTTTTAATGAAAGAGTTCAAGAGAGAAATAAATAGAGTTATAAGATGAAAACTGATGGAATTAGAAGATTCCTTAGAAGCATTGAGTAGTGGTATAAAAGAGCAATGAATTTAAATAAACACTAGAAAGAGTAAAAAAAGAAGAGAAAACACTGAAAGGAAGAAGAAAAATAAAGTCTTTGGCACTAAGATTGAATGGATCAGTAAATGCTAATGAGACATAACAGCAACAGTTGCTACAGCCTCAAGTTTGGAATAGTAAATACTAGTAGAACTTGCTCTAACAAAAGGAGTGAAGAGAGCAAACATAGCTGTGATATATCTATAACAACAGTAGACAATGTTTATATTCAGGAAAGACCCATATGCCATAGATGTAGATAGGGGAAGAAATTGTTGCAGTTGTAGAGGGTTTGGACACATAGTAAGAAATTGTAAAAATTGAGAAATCATGGAATAAGAGAAGACTGGAATATAGGAATAATTTGACCACTGAAAATAATTTAAATAGGGAAGAGAGTTTAATATTCCCTATTAGGCTCTGGTAATAATAGGTTTACAATGCTCAGTAGAGTAATAGATAATACATTCTACTATAACCTGAATAATAGGAATATGTTAAGAAAAGTCAGTGAAGATTGGGTTGGAAAGAATTGATATACAAGTGGAAGTGATAGTGGAGACATTGTTAAATAGTAGAGCAACAAGTTGAGTAATGAATTCAATATTTGCTAGGAAGCAGAGATTCAAGTTAAAAGACTAATATATGTAAGGAATATAAATAGTTCCTTCAATAAGAAGAGGCCTATTTAGCATATGGTAAAAGTAAATATTTATTATTGGAGACATAGTAAAAGAATAGAGATTGATATAATCAGAGATCAGAAGTGGAGTGTGACTTTGAAAATGCTATAGCTTGCTCACATAGGAAAGATAAAAATAATAAGATGTCCAGAGAAATATACAAAGCAGTAGAGGCTGAAACAAGGAAAGTTAGAATAAAAAGAGGAAGAGAAAAAGGAAAAAGAAGGAAAGAAGAAGAAATAGAAAGAATAAAAAGCTAAGAAAGGAAAGAATAATAGAAGTGAAAAAGTGGCAGAAAAATAGGAGATTTGGAATAAGGATAGAAAGATATTCAAATCTAAGGAAGAGGCCAAAAAACTAGTTCCTCAAAGGTTTCACAAGTGGATCTATGTCTTTGGAAAGAAAGAAAGTGAGAGGATGCTGACAAAAAAGATGTGGAATCATGCAGTAGAAGTAAAGGAAGAATTAAGGAAGAGAAAAGTATATATGTTTTCAAGAGAGAAAAGAGGTAAGGTACCCAAGTTCATTGAAGAACAATTGAGAAAAGAGTATATCAGACCCTTGAAGTTGTCTCAAACAGTACTGGTATTTTTTATAAGAAAGAAAGATAGTAAGAAATATATGGTACAGAACTATCAGTATTTAAATGAATGGACTATTAAGAATAATTATACTTTACCATTGATTTCAGATATTATAGAAAATATTGGTACTAAAAAAGTATTTACTAAGTTGGACTTATAATGGGGTTATAATAATATATGAATAAAGAAGAGAGACAAGTAGAAGATAATGTTCATGACTCCAGAAGAGTTGTTTGAACCAACTGTAATGTTCTTTGGACTTACAAACTCTTCAGCAACATTTTAAATGATGATAAATAAGATCTTATGGGACTTAATTAACACTGGGAAGATAGTGAGTTTTATTAATAACATTATAGTAGGAATGGAAGAAGAAAAAGAACATGATGAAGTAGTAGAAGAAGTAGTAAAAAAGTTGGCAGAAAATTATTTGTATGTGAAATCAGAAAAGTATAAGTGAAAGGTGAGAGAAGTAGGATTCTTAAGAGTAATGATTGGACCAGAAGAAATTAAGATGGAGGAAGAGAAGGTAAAAGAAGTGTTGGATTGGCTGATCTTAAAGAAAGTCAAAGTCATACAAAAGTTTTAAGAACTAGCTAATTACTATTAGCAGTTCATTAAGGATTTTTTGTTCATAGCTAGACCATTACATGACTTGGTAAAGAAAAATTAAAAGTGAGACTAGGTAGAGAGGCAGAAAAAAGTATTTAGGAAGTTGAAGAAAAGATTTACAAAAGAATTAGTATTAGCAGCATCAGACTTAGACAAAAAAATAAGGATAGAAGTTGATGCATCAGATTATACAATAGGAGGGATATTATGGAGTGTGAAGATGAGAAATAGAGACCAGTAATATATTATATCTCTTAAAATCTCTCAATGAGACAGAGAAGAACTATGAAATACATAATAAGAAGGTTAGCAGTGATTAAGTAATTGGAAAACTGGAGATATTTGTTAGAAGGTATGAAGTTTAAGTTCAAGATCTAGACTGACTACAAAAACCTGGAGTATTTCATAAAAGCACATAAATTAAATCATAGACAAGCAAGATAGGCTTTTTATTTATCAAGATTTGATCTCATCTTTAAACATGTACTAGGAACAAAAATAGAAAAGGCAAATGGACTTAGTAAGAGACAGGACTGAAAAGTAGGAGTAGAAAAAAACAATGAAAACCAAAAACTAATTGAAGAAGAATAGATTCATGGTTTAGCTAAAGTAGTAATAGAAGGATCTGAGGTAAATATATTAGTTAAAGTATTGAGAGGCAATGAATGACAGATAAAAGGAGATTTAGTGTTGAGGGAGAAAAAAGTGTATGTATTGAAAAATGAGGAGTTGAGGGTGGAAATAATCTGGTTACATCATAATATACCAGTAACAGGATATAAAGAAAGATAGAAGACAACAAAGTTAGTAACAAGAAATAACTAGTGGCTAGAGATGACAAAAGATGTAGAAAAATATAGATAGATGTAATATATATTAGAAGATGAAGTATCATATAAAAGCACCAGTGGGAAAGTTGATAGCAAATAAAGTACTCAAGAGGCTATATGTTACAAACTTAAGACCTTAGAGTTGGTCAAAAGAGTGTACCTTGTATTGGGTTAATACAAGAGAACTCGATAGAGAACTCTGTACAGGACTATATATCTTATATACTAATACCTAATGGTCTGTGTAAGCTATTTCTAGCCTACCCTAAATGACTATGTGTATGCCTTAAGGTCAACATGTGTTTCACACGTTATATAATGTCATCCTTCCAGAATCTTCTATGTCCTTCTATGTGTCATGTGACTTGTGACTGTGTCATCTGGTGTGACCTACTGTGTGACAGCATGATCTTGTCACTCTAACCCTAACCTTAGTTCTAAAAATAGAATGAAGGAAAATAAATCAAAAAGAAAATAAAAATAAGAAAAGAAAATAAGAAAATGTTAAGTCCACTTCCTTTGTTCTTAACACTATAGATACATTTAACAGTAGACTTTGTGACAAAGTTTCTATTAGTAGCTGGAAAAGATATGATCTTAGTAATATATGATAAGTTGTCCAAGATGACATATTTTGTAGCAACAACAGGAGAAACATCAGCAGAAGAATTAGCAAAGTTGTTCAGAGATAATGTATAAAAGTTGTATGGATTACTAGAGAGTGTGATTTCAGATAAAGAACTACAGTTTGCAACAGAATTGACAAAGAAGTTGAATAGAATATTAGACATTAAAATGAAGTTATCAACAGTATTCCATTCATGAATAGATAGTCAAACTAAATAAATAAACTAAGAACTTGAACAATATTTACAGTTCTTTGCTGATTATAGGCAAAAGGATTGGCTAGAGTAGCTAACAATAGCAGAGTTTTTTTATTAACAATTTATTACATGGAGCATAAGGACAGACCATGGTAGCTACATCATAACTATGTATATGACAAATGAACTAACATGAAGAAGTAAAAACAAAAGAAAAAAGAGAGAGAAAATGAAAAGGAAAAAGGAGTAAAAAGAAAAGAAGAAATATGTAAGAATAGTTATGAGATCAACTCAAAACTAATGAAGAAGTGGTATTTAAGAAAGCAAATGCACTTGGATTAGTCTCCAAGAATCTGACAAAGTGGCTAATTGAGTCCCTTCTTGGATTTCAATATTTGTTAAACCTTTTGTATTTATGAAGGATATGATATCTTGTTTCAATGGGGTATAACCTGCATAGACACTTAAACTCTTCCCTAGGGAATTGGAGCATGATTAGTTATTGCCCTTGAAGCTCTAGCACACAGAGAGTAGGAGTAGCCAAAGAATTTCAGCTAAGGCCCATCTTTGATATACAATAGTTCAATGATATCATTATTGCTGTTGAGAAGATTGAGAAATTGCTTTCCTTTGAAGTCTGATGTTTGGAAAGTCAAACAATAGCAGAGTTGTCAGAGTTGAAAACAAAGAACTTTATTTATTTTATTTTCTCATTTCCATCTTATTTTTCATTTCATTATTATTTGGACTTAAAATTAGGGTTTAGTATGACATCACATATGACCATTACAAACTGTTACACATCTGTTACATATCACATAACACTGTTACAAGTCATAGACACATGATCATATGTTATAGAAGAATGTAGAAAGTTCTAATATTTCTTTTCTTTTGATTTTCTTTTTCTTTTTTCTTTTTCTTTTCTTGGATGATGAAGAAGCACATAACTATAGTCACATGATGTAATATTATAGGTCTGGAACAGAGTAGAAAGGATTAGAACAATAATGTCAAGAAACATATTTGTCTTGTGGTAATAGTATGGTAGACTTATGAACAACATGTATATGTTAGAACAAGGCTATTTATCATTAGCATGAGCCATACATATATAGTTTACTTAGTAACACTATTGGCCATCTTGACTAGTGGTTGCCACAACATCTATGGTATACAATACATATAGCCTTTAGAGTAGACTAGAGTTAGTGTAGTATGGACTAGTAGTCTAGTATATATAAAATAGATACTCTTATATTAATATCAGACACAGTTCACACCAAAGGGCAAAAGTCTATGGGGATTGACTTGAAGATGTATAGAGTATGTAAACTCTGTATTTAGTGACACAAACTTGTGAAACAATCTTGGCTTCAGCTTATATACTGTGCTGTTTGTCTGCCACATAGTTGCAACTTTAGATAAATGGATAAAGTTTGAGATAGGAGTGAGTGCTGATTGGTATATTACCATTGAATACTAGAGATCAAGTTCAATAAGAATTATCTTTATTGATTATTAGACTAGCAAATTACAGTGTAACTACTAGTCTTATATACAAGTAAGTAATATAAGAAATGCTTGTGGTTTCAGTGGTATAGCCCTGAGCAGAGGTTTCAGTGGTGAGACACTGATAGGAGTAAGAAGGGCTCTGCCATGGAAGACTGAGTCAAATAGGAGTATCTCTATCATAAAAGACAGAATATCTGGATTGTTGTATTATTGCTGCAAGGATATATTGCAAGAAGGATGGCCATCATAGAAGATGAGCTTGTAATATACTAAGAGAATAATAATAATAATGCCTATTGAAAGTACATGAAGGTAGGAGACAAGTGCAGTAGTATGATTAAAACAAAGGGAGTGGACTAGGCTTGGTAAAATATGTAATATGAAAAATGAATATCAAGTTGGTGGCATAAGTGAGTTCAGATGTAGAGATTCACTCAGATTTGTTTTCAGTGTCTTCATATCCTAGCCAGATCATCTTATATAGGAGCTTGCATGCCTGTTAGTAATCAATTTTGGAGTTTACTATCCAAGAACTTTCATACTCAGGTTCTCCATCAATTATAACTAGTGTGAGGGCTAGTTGTGTTCTCTCAGGGAAAAATTTGAACATAGCAGGTTCAAGCATAGACACATGGAAAACTGGATGGACAGAGTGTATAAACTCTGGAAGGTGGAGAGTGAACAATAGTGTACCCAGCTGAGAGATGATTTTGTAGGGTCCAAGATATTTTTCAGAGAGCTTTTTTGAAGGCTGAGTAGTTCTGAAGAACTAAGCCTTGACAAAGACTTTGTTACCTACTTCAAAATCAGGTATAAGAGAACATCATGTATCAGCAGATTTCTGATAATACTGTTGGACTGTAGAAATCTTAGCTTTAAGAGTACACTGTAACTTATCAAGATCTATGGCAAAATTGTAGGCTTGGGAGGAAGCAATATTACATCCAGGATGAACAGTAATGTTCAGATGATATCTCTTATTAGTGAAGAATAGAGAGACACTGGTAGTAGTACTCAGAGCATTGTTGTAAGAGAACTCCACAAAAGGTAAGAGTTCAGACCAGTTGTCTTGTTAGTAATTACAATATACATAGAGGTATTGCTCAAGGATCTAGTTCATATGTTCAGTTTGTCCATTATTTTCAGAGTGGTAACCTGAAGTAAAGTGAAGCTGCATGTTCAGAGCAGTGTCTAAAGAATGAAAGAAGTTCAACACAAACTTCAAATCTCTGTTAGAGGTGATATGGGAAGGAACACAATGTTTAGAGAACACATGAAGAACAAATAGATGTGATAATGTCATGGGCAGGGATAAAAATTGTCTGCTTGGTAAGCTAGTTAACTATGACTAAGATAGTATCAAGTCTGGAAGATGATAGGAGTTTCTTGATGAAGTCCATAGAAATGGAATCCTATAGTTGTTCATGAATAGGAAGTTGTTTGAGAAATCTGTATGGCTCATAACATTGTGGCTTGGATCACATACAAGTGACATAAGACTTGCAGAATTATTGTATATCAGCATGGAGACTAGACCAGAAATATCTGCAGTGAACTAGTTCCAGTGTTTTGTTTGAACCAAAATGTCCAGCAAGGATATGATCATAATTATACTAGAGAATGTATATGCAGAGATTACTAGTAGATGGTATATAAATTCTGTTATCAAGATGAAGAAGACCATTTGGGTTTATAAACTATCAGCTATCTGTAAAGATATGTTTTGTAGCAATTGGATCACTAGAGAGAGCCAAAAGGATGTCTCAGTGTAGGGTGTCCAAATCAATGACTGTAGCTATGCAAAGAGAAGAAAAGAGAAGGACAATAGCTTATATAGAGGCTATAAGTTGTTCTTGGGTGAAGATTAGTTTGAAGTTGTGAAGATTGACTGTGGCATAACTAGTATTTCTCTCTTTAGAGTAGATATCCCACTGTCTAGTAAAAGTGTCCAGTTTGGTACCAAGATGACCAGAACAGAACTTAATAACAAGATTGAACTGGGAAAAGTACTTGGACCACTGTATATGCCTCCAGGTTAATATTTTGGTAGTAGAAAAATACTTAAGGTTTTTATGATCTGTAACAACATTGATGTCAAAGTTACGAAGCCTGAACTCAAGTTTTTTCTAACATCTTTTTATTTTCTTTATATTTTCTTTTTATTTTCTACTTTAAACTAGAGTTAGAAGCTAACATGATATCATAAGTTACTATTACAAACTGTCACACTATGATGATATTATGATCATACCATCACACTATCATGTGATATGATAGAAGGAAGTAGAAGGATCTGGAATAATAATATCATAACATATGTTTAACACATGTTAGCCTTAAGGCATATACATAGTCACTTAGGGCAGGCTAAAGTAGTAGAGCATTCCATAAGTAGCTAGTATATAAGATAGACCATCTTGTACAAAGTTTTCTATTGAGTTCTCTTGTGTTAAACCTTAATACAAGGTTTTTGTCTTATTGTCCAACCCTAAGGACTCTGAGTTGTAATAATTGATGAGATAGGCCAAATCTTTCAGGTAGTGTTGCCAAAATTTGAAAGCCTCAAAAATGACAAGTAATTCCTTATCATGTATGTCATAATTCAACTCTACTATAGTAAAAGTGTGGGATGTTGTGGCAACCACTAGTTACAAAGACCAATAGAGATACAAGCAATAAATCTCAAGGACAAATATCATTGTGGAGATCATAAGAAAACTCAACAAGAAGTCTCTGCTGAATTGCTACCCTATTTATATAAGTTACAGATAGTCTGTGCTATCAGTATTTAACTCTATCCCAAAGTTCATATGTCATTCATGAGTGTACTATGAGTATACTATAAGATAGATTATCATAAATAAGCTACTCACTAGTTGTGATATTTGAACTTAGTGGTATTTTAGAGGTTCAGTATAAGAAGATAATGATAATAGGTGATGAGTAGTATCAACAGGAATAATTAATGTAAATTGATGTTGTTAAGTCTGAAGTCTAGTTCTCAGACACAAAGGTATATACAAAAGAGTGATGGTCTGTGTGTAAGCTATTTCTATCACATGATAAAAACTTATACCTGCTGTCATCTATCATAGCAGCTGTCAGGCTAATTTTAGAAGATAACTAATTATGTTACTACATTGATATGCTTGTATCTCTACTAATACTTATTGCTTTGAGACACATCATATATTGTTGAAAATGGATTGAT
>Ga0157358_1000911_pt1 | contig 12689 bp, 11 predicted proteins | sample AttcapACBM2_FD_111484 | JGI IMG/M metagenome (GOLD analysis project Ga0157358, IMG submission 111484) | Fungus gardens microbial communities from leaf cutter ant in Botucatu, State of São Paulo, Brazil - Atta capiguara ACBM2 | ecosystem: Host-associated > Fungi > Mycelium > Unclassified ...
GGCACAGGCAAGGGAGCGACTATGAAGAAGAAAATTATTAAAATAATAATAATAAGTATAATAAAAGATTACTCACCTAGAGGGGTGCACCAGGCAATCCTGCCCAGCATACATACACCTCTCACAGGGAATAGAACCTCCTATCTTAACTGCGGCACCTCCGCAGTACTTCCCCCTAGCCTTCTTGGAAGGCCGTCGCCCCTCCTCATCTCCTGTGGCGACCTCCTTACGCTTGGACCCCGTGACCTGGGATCCTTCAGCCCCCTCCAATAGGGCAGCCTCTTCCTCTAGCACCTCATTCCGGAGTCTCTGGAGGTATTCCACTGTCCTCTTCTTCCTCTCCTCCTCCTCTGCAACCCTCTACCTCTCGGCCTCTTCTTTGGCTTTGGCCTCTGCTTCTCTTCTGGCCTTCTGAGCCACATGCTCTGCACGACGGGCTTTCGCTGCCTCTTGCAGTCAAAGGAGGGACCTCTGCTCCTTCTCGTGCCTCTGCACCATCTCTTGCCACTGCTTTTCAAGGGCCTCAGCGTCATTTTGTGAAATGTCAGAAGGAGCAGGGGAAAACATAATAATACAGAAACAAGAGCGAAAAACTTCCTTTTCTGTTTATGTATTGTTGACCTAGGTACCATCATGGGATTCTCAGATAAACCTAATAGGACTTCGAATCAACTCAATAGGACTTCAAAGGCTCAGTCCTAAGGGGGGGATACTGTCATATGCAAGTCCACCTGTCCGGAAACAACGTCCCCGCGGTGAAACCACTTCCAAACCATACAAGCCCACCTTCTATGGCGACCACCTTTCTTGCAACACATCTCAGGGTGGTGCTGCAACTCTCCAGATATTCTGTCTTCCATGACGGAGTTGCTCCTGTCAGTGTCTCAACACTGAAACCTCTGCTCGGGGCAATAGGAGTTTTACCACTGAAACCCCGAGTATCTCCTATAATATCCATTTGTATATAAGACTAGTAGTTACACTGTAATTTGCTAGTCTGATAATCGACAAAGATAACCTTTTATTGAACTCGATCTCCGGTGTTCAATGGCAACACACCAAATCAGTACTCACTCTCACTCGGATTTTCTCTCATTCATCCGAAGTTGCGACCATGCGGCAGGCAAACGGTGCAGCACATAAGCTGAAGCCAAGGTCGTTCCACAAGTCCACTCATCTCCGAGTCCATTCTGCGGACTTCCACCCCAGTGTGAACCACGCCTGACATGAAGTTGGATTATGATATCTGTTATGGAACACTAGAACACTAAGAACTTTTAAGTTTGCCATTCTTAAAATGCTGTGAACTGAACAAAAAGTCGATGGATCCAAAAAGACAGAATATGGGAGAACTCCCTAAAATTTCTAGGTCAAAAATATAAAAAAAGAGTTACAGAAATGCTGCATCATAAATTTTATAATGTCTTTTCTTTTATTTTTCTTTTGGATGATGAAGAAGGCATGTGACACTGCAGTCACATTACATGTCATATGATGTGACATCATAGTTCTAGAATGTAGTAAAAAGATTTGAAAAATGACATCAGGGCATATGTATACAACATGGTAGCCTTGAGTAAGAAATGAGGTGGATATGAGGATGTAGCATAGACCATGTGTACTTGGTATATATAAAACTCTAATTTAGCAGAGACTCCTTGTCAAGTTCTCTTGTAAACTTCCCATATTATATCCTACTAAGAGATTTGCTTGCTTGTGTTATCATTTGTCATTGTAATAAGTGGTTGCCACAACAATATCTATAACAAAAAACTTCTTGCCATTTTTGAAGCCTTTAAAATTTAGCTATACTATTTTAGAAATCTAGTCTTTTCCATTAATTTTGATCATGCTGCTACAAGTCCAACCCTAGCCTCCATATACTTTCCATGAGGTTTTCTTTTACCTTTTTATCTTTTTTTTCTTATCTTATTTCTAAGTTCCATTGAAAAAACACTCAGAGACTTGATAGAAGAATAGAAATGGAACATGGCTAAGCTGGCAAAAATCTGGACTACTATTCATATAAGATAGAAATCAGAAAAGTCTATGGAGGAGGATGAAGATAAAGAGATGAAAGGTGAAAGTCTACAGAAGGGTTAAAAGAGCCTAAGGAGAAAAAGTAAGTAGTATGAATGCTGTCTTTTACCTTCTGTTAGAAGAATAATGTTTAGTTATTACTAAGAAATAATTATTTTTGTGTTTGATTTGAAAAGTGACTAAGTAAAAGAAAATCAATTAAATTATAAGAAAAACCTACTATAAGCAGAATTTACTTTTCTAGAACCAGTGGTATTGTCCTAAGCTAGTATATACTACTTGTTACAATCAATGCCCCCTGGAGTCAACATGGACATGGGTAAAGGGTATGACGACAATGATCGGCTGTGCTGAAGTAGTCTCAGTCAGCGCCTCATGTGGTAGGCATGATATCCTGACCTAGTCCTCATTTTCTCCTCCTTGTATCCTCATGTACTGTGCCTCATGGACTTGTCATGTTTGCTTCACTTAGTTGTATATATAGCATAGATACATTCCTGTATCCTTACGCTTTACCAATTCTATCTCCCCTTATCCTTTCTCAAGTCTTTGCCTTAGTTGCAACCTGAGCTCAAGCTTAAGGTTGTTACACTACTGCTTGATTACAATATATCTTATATAGGCTAGAGATCTACTATAGGAGAAATAATTAGTAAAAAGAGGTAAAAAATAATGAAATTAATACTCATGTGCTATAGTACATCAGATACTTATGCCCAGTATGTATACATTTCTTATAAAAGTTTTTACCCCTCATTTTTACTATCTTTTCTTATTTTGACCTTACAACAGATGGAATCTTGATACTTTCCAAGATGTTGAAATCTCTTACCAATACCTTCTTCCAGAGCTTTTCAAGCTCCTTCTCATGTTGTTTTTTGGCCAACTTCTTCTTATACTATCTTCTTTATCCTAGCCTCTACCACTAGTTTTGCTTTTTCTACTACTCTCTTAGTATGTTATATATTCACCACTTCTTCTAGATAGACTAGGAGCTTCTACTCCTTGGAAAATCAATACTATATATTTTTCTGTTGATATTCCAGGATTTTTGTATTGAGCTCTGATATTGAGAGAAAGTTAGTTATAGTATAGTGGTAAGAAAAGAAGTGAAAATTTTTCATTGACTTAGGCACAATCATAAGTTTCTTGAATAAACTAAATATGACTTTGAAAGCTTAGTTCTAAGAGAGAAATACTGTTATATACCAAGTTCAATTCCAAAAATAGCCTATCTTTTGCAGTAGTGTTATTTATCTGTATATCTATATTTGTTCAAAACCTATCTTACATAGTGGTATCATTTCTCTATATATAACTTCTCTTCTATGATAATGTTATTTTCTTATACAAACTCTACAAGTACTCAGTCTTTTATTTTTCCTATATAAACCTCTGTTTAATGTTTTACTACTGAAACCTCTGTTTGAGACAATACTATAATATACTCAAGTTCTCCTATTATTATACTTGTATTTAAAAACTATTAAATACACTATAATATTTAGTCTAATATTGTTAAACACTAAACTCCAGTATTTTACAGTGATACACTTCTTATAAAAACTCATCTCCTTAAACTCTGTTCTTCTTTCTGAAGTTGCAATCCTACAATAGATAAATAGCACAACATATAAGCTGAAGCTAAGATTATTTGTAAAGTTCACAACTCTATACTTCTTATATAATTTTTCACACTTGGTACAAATCTTAATCTAATTCCATAGAAGTTTACTCCCAAGTATGAACCATATCTGATAGAAATGAAAGTATTTGTTATAAATTTAAAGTCTTATATTATATATACTGTTGGTAGTTAGTTTATATATATCTACCCTAAAGTATAAATGATATATTACTGTACTTAGCTAAGTCTATAAAGAAAAATATTATGATATCATCTTCTCTTTGACATTTCTTCTCTATAAAAATAGACTTTTACCTTTCTCAATTTTGTTCCAACTTTTTTAAATATTTTGCCTTAAATTTTCTATCATTTTATTCATATAATATTTTTGTTATATATCTCTCCAGCAACTCTTCTTTATTTCTATAGTTTCTTACAATATATTCAAATTCTTCACAATTGTAACAGTTTCTCCCTTCATTCATATTCATAGTATATAGATTACACTTAAGTATATATACTTTTTGGTGGTGGTCCATGCTAAGTTAATTCTAACCTACTCTAAAGACCATACTTTATCTATAAGACTAACATATCTTTGCCATGTTGTATAGCTTCATCTTGTTTCAAAATCTTTTATGCCCTTCTCTATATCACATGAGTGTGTGACTTCTGTGACCATGTCATGTGTCCTGTGATGGTGTCACACTTTGTCTTCTTTGTCTTGTACTCTTTTGATAAAAAATAAGAGAAAATAAAAGGAAAATAAGAGAAAATAAAATAGAAACCAGGTCCATTGTCTTTAATTCTGACACTATACATGCCACAAGACAAATTTTTTATTTATTCTCCCATCTCTACCAGTTACAAACCATTGGTATTGTTCAAGATTTCAGAATATTCTTTAACAAGAATTTAGCAATACTATTGCTTTTTGGAATTGCTTTAGCAGTAGACTGTCATATACAAGTCTACTCATCTGGAAACTACATCCCCACAGTGAAGTCACCTCTAAAACATACAAGCCCACCTTTCTTGCAACATGTCTTATGGCAGTACTGCAATCCTCCAGATATTCTGTCTTCCACAGCGGAGATACTCCTATTCAAATCAGTCTTCTATGACAGAGTTACTCCTGTCAGTGTCTCAACACTGAAACCTCCACTCGAAGTAATAGAGGTATTACCACTGAAACCCTGAGCATCTCCTATACTATCTATTTGTATATAAGACTAGTAGTTATACTGTAATTTGCTAGTCTGATAATCAACAAAGATAACTCTTACTGAACTTGATCTCTGGTGTTCAACAGTGACATACCAAATCAGCACTCACTTCCATCTCAAACTTCTTCCCATCATCTGAAGTTGCGACCATGTGGCAGACAGATGGTACAGCACATAAGCTGAAGCCAAGGTTATTCCACAAGTTCGCTCATCTCTGAGTCCATTCTGTGGACTTCCACTCTGGTGTGAACCACACCTAACATAGACAAAGAGATCAAACAGTTTCATATTGATCCTATTTTCCTATGTAAATTATCATAGAAATTTAGTAAAAGAGAAGAATGTGACTCAATTCTCCACAATTGACAAATGACATTTCAAGTATTAGACTATAAGAGAAACAACTTTCTAGATGATGACTTCCTGTCTACTAAGCCTATTTATACAAAAGGTAGCACTTGGCTTAATTATTTTGGACACTCTAACACTTTGTGTATACAAGCAAATAGAGCTATTACAAATCATACTTCTATAGAAGAATATTATCTCAGGTTTTTCTCAAGAGAATCATTTGAATATCTATGTGGAAACTATCCAATTAAATCAAGATATCATGTCTTTTATAATTGTAAAAGATATAACAAGTTTTGGAATTCTGACAAGAAGTCATTGAAGAATTTTGTTGCATTCCTGGAATTTAACCTAGGACCATTCTCCTTCTATGAAGAAATCACCTAATAATGGTATCATTGTTTTGTTTTATCTAGTATAACATAATGTCATCTAGATTTTCTTTTATCTCTTTGTCTTTGTTTTTGTTTTCATTTTCTTCCTCTCTCACTATTTAAGTATTTATATTGTAGGTACCATAGTCTACTACTGAGTCCTATAAAATAAATTGTTGATTTTTTGAATAAATAAAAAATCTAAGTCTATCTATCTAAGCTGTTGTTATTTTAGAGTTAGAATTTAGAAAGATAAACTCTAATGGATATCAGTCTAATTCTAGTTAATACTATTTATTTTTTTGTTCAACAATTTATTACATAACACTTAATCATAGTTCATAGTAAACTATTTACCATAAGTAGTCTACAATTTTGCCTCAGAGAATAGAAATCCTTTTTATAAGTAGAGAGACACTGTTAAAGAAAACTGAGAAACAATTTACAGAAACAAAAAAGCAGACCAATTAAGTGCTTATAGAGGCTCAGAAGAAGTGGAATGCTGTTCTTAAGAAGAAAGTACAAAAGTGCTTGGATGTTCCTTCAAGAAATCAACAAAGTTCTCAATTGATGGAAATGGGTCAATTAAGGGGCTATAAGCAAATATAAGATAGTTTTCAAAAATATGTCAATGTGTTTCCACCTGGAAATGGCCACACAAACACTGGATATATTTTATAAGAAAAAAGTATTGTCTGTACTCTCTAATGGAAACATGGTTGAAAATAACTCTAGTTACCCTGGTACATAATGTGACTGACTAGTCAGAATAAGTAAGCTAACTACTATACTTGGAGTAGCTGGGTTAACAAGGTTTGTAATTCTTGCTTTTCAGAGTTAGAAAATGGCACCTCTGAACTATAGAATAATTAAAAACAGTTTTCTAAGCATCTAAGTATAATAGAATACTCTTGGAGTGAATGAAGTCAATAAAAGTTGCTAGGTGTAGTATAGCAGCCACTCTAGTGTTATTTATATTATTATAGACTATATGGTGAAGAGACTACTCAGTCTTACTTAAACAGTCTTAGAATTCAATTCTATAGCTAAGACTACCACTAAAGAATGATCTAAGTTTAGAATAGATAGTAAGTGAGTAGGCTTGTCCAGAGTACACTGAGAGGTCTATTGCTCTCTTAGCAAAGCTTGGAGAGTCAGTAATGAGAATAATGTGTTCAATATTTATATTGGTAGCCTTGAAGACTTCTAGTCTTATAGTAAACAACTTGGTATCAGAAGTAGTTACTCTACTAGCTGAGATCTTTGAAGATAACATCTAGTGGCTTAGTCTCCAGAAATATATAGTAGAGGTTACCTGTATATTTCTAGAGAGTATAGCACTTGTATTAGTAATAACAATGAGAGTAGAGAAAGAGAAGGAAGCTTGAAAACAAAGGTAGTCTAAAGACTTTAGACAAGCTGTGCAATTATTACAGCTTGGATGATTGCAGGAATGGAAAAAAATGTAATAAGAAAAGCTATTTAGCAACCTACAACCTAGATTAGCCTTAGTATCAAAGAGATTGAAGTATTTAGTGAAATTGAGTAGAAAGCCTTTTAAATGAGCATACTAAATGTTTTTTAAGAGAGCAAGCAATTGTGGGTAAGGGCTAGCACTCTTTGAGTTTTTAGTACTAAGTAAAAACATGAATGTATATTGTAAAGAAAAAGTATTAGTTTTGAGATAAGACTGTTACAACTCAAGCTCAATTGTAAGAGCAAAAGAAGAACTTTATATTGTGTTAACATAAGAGAACTCAATGGAGTTTCTAGTATAATGTATCTACCTTATATATATTAGACTAATGGTCTATATTACATGAATTCTAGTCTATTTCAAAGACCATGTATATTACATGCTATTAATATTATAGTATAATATTATTATTCTAGAAATTTCTATATTCTTCTGTATGACATTGTATCATATGATATGATAGTTTGTAATGTCATGATAACTTTTAATCCTAAATTTAAAATAGAAAATAAATAGAAAATAAAATAAAAATAAGAAAAGAAATAAGAATAAATAGAGTTTACTGTCTTTAACTCTAACATTACTCTCTCTTCAAGATTTCTTCTCTAAAGAAACTGACTTCCATTTTTACCAGTTCTTCTCTAATATTTCTTTTCAAACTTTCCATTATCCTATCTATACAATATTTTCACTATATATATTTTCCTGGTAACTTTCCTCTCCCAAAGTTCTTTTTCTCTTTACTATCCAGCTTCTCTTGTTATCTTACTTCTGCATTTATCCTTTTCTCAAACTCTGCCACAACTTCTTTTGTATTTTCTAAATCCTTCTCTCTTTTCCAAGTGTTGTGTTCTGCTATAAACCCTTCTATCTCACTAAATACTTTACTACTCCTCTGATTTTTCTTTTATTCAATATTTTTTCCACCTTCTATTCCTCAAATCCTTCTACTTTTACTGGTTTTGTTTATTATACCTTTTGTCTTCCTACTTACTCTCTATATCATACTACTTGACTAACATTCATAACTAGATAAATGTTGGCAGTCATAATTTAACCACATTGGTAGAAACTACTTTGTCAATGATATATAGACTAATATATCAGTTCACTAATTTCTTTGTTATTTTTCCTTGAACACCAAATCTTTTGTATTCAACATCACTTTATCGCTCTTCTTCCATTCTTCAACTTTCTTTTCTTGTCCACTTGTCATTTCATCTCCATTCTCTACATATTTCCCCACATTTTTTATCACACCTAGCTACCAGTAATTCTTTGTTACTAACTCTGTTGTTTTATACCTTCCTTCATATTCTACTGCTAGTACATTATGGTGTAACTAGATTATTTCTACTCTTAACTCCTCATTATTCAACACATACATCTTTTCTTCTTTTAATACCAAATCTTCTTTTATCTGCCATTCATCACCTCTCAATACTTTTACTTCTAACTACTTCTTTGTTCTTTTCTCTAGCTATTTTTATTTTTTCTAATATGTCTACTTCAAGTCCTTTTATTATTACTTCAGCTAAACTATGAGTCCATTCTTTTTTAATTAATTTTTGATTGTTATTGTCCTTTTTTAAAGTAAAGTCAAATCTTAACAAATATAATGTCTAATAAGCTTGTCTTCTGTTTAACTTTTGCACTTTAATGAAGTATTTTAATTTCTTGTGGTCAGTCTAGATCTCAAACTTGGTCTTTGTACCTTCTGTCAAATATCTCTAGTTTTCCAATTCTTTTATTATAGCCAACATCTCCTTGTTATAAATTTCATAGTTCCTCTCTAACTTATCGAGAGATTTTGAGAGGTAAGCTACAGGCCTCCATCATCCATCCTCACATTTCATAAATAAAACTCCTCCTGTTATATAGTCTAATATATCCACTTACATCCTCATTTTTTAAATCTAAATCTGATACTGCTAATATCAGTTTTTTACCAAGTTGTGTAGTAGTCTGGCTATGTATGCAAAATCCTTAATGAACCACTAATAGTAATTGGCTAGTCCTAAGAACTTCTGTATATCCTTGACTCTCTTTGGAGTCAGCCAATCCAACACTTCTTTCACCTTCTCCTCTTCCATCTTAATTTCTTCTAGTCCAATCAATACTTCTAAGAATCCCATTTCACTTGCACTTTTCTGGTTTCATATATAAGTTATTTTCTGCTAACCTTTTCACTATCTCTTCTACTACTTCATCATGTCTCTTTTTCTTTCCTATTTCCACAATTACATTTTTGATGAAGCTTGTCACTTCCCCAGTGTTGATCAAGTCCTGTAGGATCTTGTTTATCATTATTTGGAATGTCACTGAAGAATTTGTTAGTTTAAAAAATATTACAGTTGGTTTAAATAACCCTTCTGGCATTGTGAACACTGCCTTCCACTCATTCCCCTTCTTTATCTATACATTATTATAGCCCCATTATAAGTCCAATTTTGTAAATACTTTTTTATATCTATGTTTTCTATAGTATTCAAAATAAGAGGCAAAAGGTAAATTTTTTAATTGTCTATTCATTTAAATAATGGTAGTTCTGAACTATATACTTCTTACCATCCTTCTTTCTTACAAAAAATACAAGTGCCATTTGAGGTGACTTTGAGATACTCTTTCCTCAATTGTTCTTTAATAAACTTACACACTTCTTCTTTTTCTTCTCTCAACAATGGATATGTCTTTCTCTTTAGCATGAATTCTTTCTTTACCTCAATCACATGATCCTATGACTTATTTATCAGCATCCTCTCACTTGATTTCTTTCTAAATATATGTATTTATTTATGGAATCTTTGAGAAACCAATTTCTTAGCCTCTTCTTTAGACTTTACTACTTTCTCCTTCTTATCTCAAATCTCCCATTTCTCTGCTATCTTTTTTACTTCCATTATTCTCTCCCTCTTTGGTTTCTTTTTCTTCTTTTATTTCTCCTTTTGCTTTTTTTCTTCTCATTTCTTTACTTCCTCTTTCTTTTTCTTCTTTTGTTTCCTCCACTCTAGTTTCCCTTACTTTAATTTCCATTACTTTTCATACTCCTCTCAACATCTCATCATCTTTATCTATTTTGTTCTCCAGTCAATTTCAGGATTATAGTGAGCTAGGTATGGTATTTCTAAAATTATGCTTCACTTCTAATCTCTAATCATCTCTATTCTCTCCTTATACCTCTGGTAATGAATATTCACCTCTACTATATGCTCAATAGGTCTCTCCTTATTAAAGAAACTATCTACATTTCTCATATATATTAGTCTTTCTATTTTCTTCAACTTGAACCCTTGCTTTTTAGAAAACTCTAAACTTATAACTAACTCCATTGTCCTACTATCTAACAATGCTCCTACTATTACTCCTTCTTGTGTATCAATTATTTCAAGTCTAATTTTCACCATCACTTTTCTTAACATAACTCCATTGTCCAGGTTACAGCAGGATATATTATCTATTACTTTACTGAGCATTGCAAACCTATTATTATCAAAGCTTAGTTGAAGATTACTAGACTCTCTTCTCTATTTAAATTATTGTTCACATTGCCCATATACTCAGGTTTTCTTTCTTGTTTTATGATTCCCCTATTCTTGCAATTCCTTGCCAAATGTTCAAAAACCCACAACTATAACAATTCCTTCTCTGATCTATATCTATAACATATGGATTATGTCTTGGCATGAATTCTGCCTACTGTTATAGGTATACTATAACTGTATTTGTACTCTCTACTCCCTCCATTAGAGTAAGCTCTACTAGTATCTGCTGTTGAACCTCCTTTTGTTAAGATCATTGGTGATAGACTTGACTTTTATTTTTTACTTTTCATTTTATTTTATTTTATTTTGTTTTTCTTTTATTTTTCTATTTTTAGAACAACTCAGGTTAGGGTTTATCAGTCACACTGTCACATCAGTCACAAATTGATGGCGTAGTCACAAGACTGATCATGAGACTTGGAAGAAGGAAGTAGAAGGTTCTGGAACAAAGTGATGTCATACAGCATGGACAACACATGCTGGCCTCATGTTATACTCATGGTCATTTAGGGTAGGGTGCACAGTAGCTAGCACGGACCATGGGTGATAGTATATAAGATAGACTACTTTGTATTAGGAACTCTATCGAGTTCTCTTGTGTTACTCAATACAAGAGTTATTCTATTGCTTAAACTCCTTGAGCTTTAGTTCATAACACCTTTCTTTTTGGCCAAACTTAAGGCTGTAGCAATTGTTATTGTTATGTCTCTTCAGTATTTGCTGGTATATTTGTTCTTAGAGCCAAAGACCTTATATTCCTTCTTTCTCAACTTTTTTTTCTTCTACTCTCTCTCCAATATCTATCTAAATTAGTAGTATGTTTGTACTGCTGGCCAATGTTTTTTAGAGGTCTTTCTGCCTCTAAGCTTCCTCTTAATTATCTTATTCATTCTTTCCTTAAACTTTTCCACTAAAGACTTCTCTTTATTAATTTTATTTCTCTTCTCATTTTTATTTTCTATTTATTTTCTTATTTTTAGACTTAGAGTTAGAGATTAGCATAATGTTATATATAACTATCATATGTCACATGTCACAGTCACATGTCACAGTCACACAGAAGGTCATAAAAGATTCTAGAACAATGATATTGTACTATATATTATTAACATATAGTATATATATTCTTTAGAGTAAACTAGGTTTAGTATAATATAGACCATTAGTCAAGTATATATAAAGTAGATATTTTTTACTTGGAACTCCATTGAGTTCTCTTGTGTTAACCTAATATAAGATTCTTTTTTTAACCTATTTCTATTATGATTGATCTCTTATGTTTATAATATAGTTAAAGTATATTTTATAGGGTTGAGAGTTAGTTCTTCATAATATAATGATTGGCTGTACTGTAGTTATCTCAGTCAGTGCCTTATATAGTAGATGTTGTTTTCTTTCATCTTTCTCATGTTTTATGACTTATTTGACATATGTTTAACATGCACAATTCTTATAGTCAATAGATATAGATACTGTCTTGTATCATTATGCTTTACCAAATAACTCAATCTTCTATTCCTACTCAAGTCTTTGCCTAAGTTGCAACCTGAGCCAAGTCTAAGATTGTAACACTTCTTTTAAATTACTTTTCCATTCTTTTTTCTGTCCTTCTGCTCTATAATTTGCTATGTATTTTGCTTGCTTATCTCTAAACAAACAACCCTTTACTATATACTCTATCTTTCAACAAGTGAAGCATTCTGTTACAACTCAAAGACCTTAAAGCTGATCAATGGGAAGAACCTTGTATTGGGTTAACACAAGAGAACTTGATAAAGAACTCTGTACAAGATAGTCTACCTTATATATCTTGGACTCATGGTCCATGCTAGCTATTTCTACCCTACCCTAAACAGCCATGTGTATACCATAAGGCCAACATGTGTTTAACACGTTGTATGACATCATCCTTCCAGAACCTTCTACGTCCTTCTTTGCATCATGTGACTTGTGATATTTGTCACTTAACCCTAACCCTAGTTCTAAAAATAGAAAATAGATCAAAAATGAAAAAGAAACTAATAAAAATAAAAATAAAAAGGAGAAATAAAA
>Ga0157358_1000912_pt1 | contig 12673 bp, 18 predicted proteins | sample AttcapACBM2_FD_111484 | JGI IMG/M metagenome (GOLD analysis project Ga0157358, IMG submission 111484) | Fungus gardens microbial communities from leaf cutter ant in Botucatu, State of São Paulo, Brazil - Atta capiguara ACBM2 | ecosystem: Host-associated > Fungi > Mycelium > Unclassified ...
GTGATATCACACTAATTCTAATAATGTTGATTTGAAGCTGGTCGAGGTTCTGTAGACAAGAGCAGAAAATTTACAGACTTGGATCGAAAGACAGACGAGAGTTTCCGACAAGACACACTCACCATATCTCACTAGAAGCGTGTTTGTTTGTTTGTTTTTCTATCAACGAGAGTTCGGTTATTAAAAAAAGAATAAGAATGACTAATGACTGATGGTATTGGCGTACATCCATCTGAAATCGTATAGAGAGTTCTAGAACTTGATTAGTATGATGATGATGATGATGATGATCCGATTGGTAGATTGGTTCTTTTTTGTTTTAATCAACAATTTATTACACGGAGCGCGGTGGCAGACCATGGTAGCTACAACGTAACTACTTACATAAAGGACTAACTAAATAGAAAATAGAAAAAGAAAAGAAACAAAGAAAAGAAAAGGAAAAACTACAAAAAACTACAAAGTAAAAGGCAGAACAAACCGTCAATTAAGTGATACCTTCGTGGAAGGAGAAAGCTCCCGGATTGAATTCCAGGAAGGCTATAAAATGACTTAATAAAGTCCTACATGGATTCCAATATTTGTTATATCTTCTACAATCATGAAGAATATGTCATCATGATTTGATTGGATATGATCCACACAGGCAACTGAAGTTTTCTTTCAGGAAAAATCTCAGGCAATATTCTCCTATAGGGGCATGATTTGTGATTGCTCTAGTAGCTCTTGCACATAGAGAATTTGAGTGACTGAAATGTTTAATCCAAGGACCCCCCTTTTGTATAAGTGGGGGTAATGGTATGATCATCATTGTCTAGGAGTTCTAAGAAATGATTCCCTTTGAAGTCAGATGCCTGGAATGTCATCTGCCAATTTCTGATAATGTCATTGCATTCTTATTTTTTGTTGAAATCCCACAACTCTTTGTATAGGAGGATAGGAGTGAGGTTGAATTTTTTTGTATCTTTATCAACTGACACATGATAAGACCATTTGGCATTACTTGGACAGTCCTAAAAATCAATTGAATTCTGAGTGTGTTTATTGAAAAATACCCCAAGGTCTAGAGCTATGGCTATTGATTGAATTAATAAGAGTGAGTTATTGAATCAAAAATACACCTCACCAAGTGAATAGTGTCAGTGATGACTACAATGTGAGAAGCTTCAGGAATTTGAACAGCTTGATTAATCCTGCATCTGATGGCAAATAATTCAGCCTCAGTTGATGTAATGTTAACAGCATGGTGAATGGTTTTCTTGATACCATTAGAATTTGAATGAATGTGCAATATTAATATAGTAATATTATTTTTAATGCTTGCATCAGAAATGACAACAACAGAATTAGAATCCATTAGGGTGTTTTGGAAGATTTCATCAAGTTTACAAAGGTGAGCTTCTCTGTATTTTTTATCTCCATGGTTTGCTTGATGAGAAGAAAAATTCCATTAAGACAATTATTGGCATCTACTATAGAACTCTTGATTTTTTGCTATTGCTTGATAGTCATATTGTCCAAGAATAAGTGATGTGAGGGATAATTCTTTACATGTCTATGTTACAAACTCAAGACCTTAGAATTAGTCAGGTGAATAAACCTTGTATTAGTTTAATACAAGAGAACTCAATAGAGAACTCTGTACAAGGTTGTCTACCTTATATACCTCAGACTACTGGTCTGTGCACTACTACTTTAGCCTACCCTAAATGAATATGTGTTTGCCATAAGGCCACCATATATATAACATATAGTATAACATTATTCCTTCCAAAACCTTCTACTATTTTTTATTATGGCATATGATTATGTGATAGTGTGACAGTGACATGTGACATCCCACTGATCCCTAACCATAGTTCTAAAAATAGAATAGACTGAAAAGAATAGTAAAATAAAATAGAGTTTAATCTTTTATATTTCTAACATCATCTCCTCTTTAAGATTTCTTCTCTAGAGAAACTGACTTCCACTTTTGCCAATTTCTTTCTAACTTTCTTAGATATTCCTCCTTGGATTTTCCATTATCCTATCCATATAATATTTTTGTCATATATTTTCCTGACAACTCCTCTTTTCTAAAATTCTTTTCTTCTACCATGTCTAACTGCTCTTGTCATCTTACTTCTGCATTTATCCTTCCCTCAAACTCTTCTACCACTTCTTTTGCATTCTCCAAATCCTCCTCTTTTTTCTAACTATCATATTCTGCCATAAACCCCTTTTATTGCACCAAGTACTTTACCACTTCCCTTACTTTTTTTTGTTTAATATTTTTTCCACCTTCTACTCTTTGACTCCCTCTACTTCTACTGATTTCACCTTCTCTGCTTTCTACCTCTCTACTTGTTTTTTGTATTGTACTACTCAACTAATATTTACAACTGGGTGAATTCTCATTGCAGTTGGTAATCTTAGCTTGATTACATTGGTTGAAATTACCTTGTCAATGATATATAGGCCCATATATTGGCCCACTAGTTTTCTTGCCAGTTGTTCTTTGAATCCTAGATCTTTTGTACTCAGCATTACTTTATTACCTATCTTCTATTCTTCTTCTTTTTTCCTTCCCCTATCTGCTTGTTATTTTATCTCCTCCTGTGCTTTTATTAACACTGCTTCTGCTTCTTCTTGTACCTTCTTTATTCTTTCTGTAAATTCCATCACCTTTTCCACTTTTCCCTTCTTTCTAATGTTTGCTCCCATTCTTAACTCTTTCCCATAATTTGCTATAAACAGAAATACCTTTGTTGCTGAATGTGTTTTGTTGTTGACTGCAAACTCTGCTGATGCTAACTATTCTGGCCAATCCTTTTGTCTATAATCAATGAAGAATCTAAGATACTGTTCTAACTCTTGGTTCATTCTTTCTGTCTGATCATTGGTTTGTATGTGAAATGCCATTGACAACTTTGTTTCAATTCCCAACATTTAATTCAACTTCTTAGTCAACTCTGCTACAAACTGTGGTTCTCTGTCTGACACCACACTTTCTGGTAACCCATGTAACTTCCACACATTGTCTCTAAACAATCTTACTAGTTCTTCTGCTGTTGTTCCTTTCATTATTGCTACAAAATGAGTTATTTTGAATAACCTATCACAGACTACTAAGATTGTATCTTTCCTAACTACTAACAGTAACTTCATAATGAAATCCACTATTAAATATGTCTATGGTTTTTCTAGAACCTCACTCAAATTTAACTTTTCTGCTAATCTTTCTATTCTATTCTTTATTCTTTGACATATATTACAACCCTCTATATATTTTCCCACATCTCTCATTATTCCTAGTCACTAATAATTTATCATTACTAATTCCATTGTCTTCTACTTCCCTCCATATCCTACTACTGGTACATCATGATATAACCAGATTATTTCCACTCTCAATGCTTTATTTTTTAGTATATAGATTTTTTCCTCTTTCAACACTAGATCTCCTTCTACTTGCCACTCTTCTCCTCTCAATACTTTTACTCCTGCCTTCTTCATCTCTTCTACTATTCTAACTACTTTATTCTTACTTCTAGCTATTTTTATTTTCTCCAATATGTCTACTTCTGGTCTCTCTATTATTACTTCTGATAAACTACAAAGCCAATGGTTTTTAATAAATATTCAATTGTTATTGTTCTTTTCTACTCCTACTTTCCAGTTTAGTTGTCTACTAAGTTCATCTGCCTTCTCCATTTTTGTTCCTGGAACATGTTTCAAGATAAAGTCAAATCTAGACAAATATAAAGCCTATCTGACCTGTCTTCTATTCAACTTTTGTACCTTTATAAAGTACTCCAAGTTTTTATGATCTGTCCAGACCTCAAACTTGGATTTTGCACTCTTTAATAGATATCTCCAATTTTCTAGCTCTCTTATAACTGCCAACATTTTCTTGTTATGAATTTCATAATTTCTCTCTGTTTCATTTAGAGACTTTGAGAGAAAAGCTACTAGCCTCTATTGCTCATCTTTACACTCCATTCATAGTCTGACACATCTACTTCCATCCTCATTTTTTTAAAATTTAAGTCCAGTACTGTCAGCACTGGTTCTTTCATGAATTTCTTCTTTAATTCTCCAAATGTATTCTCCTGTTGTTCTGTCTATTCCTACTTTTGATCTTTCTTTACCATATCATGTAGTGGTCTAGCTATTGCTGCAAAGTCTTTAATGAATTGGCAATAGTAATTTGCTAATCTTAAAAACTTCTATACATCCTTAACCCCTTATAGAGCCAGCCAGTCCAAAATACTTTTCACCTTTTCTTCTTCCATTTTAATTCCCTCCAGCTCTATTACTACTCCTAAAAACCCTACTTCATTCATCTTCCATTTGCATTTCTCTGGTTTTACATATAGATTGTTCTCTACTAACCAATCTTCACCACTTCTTCTACCATTTTGTCATATCCCTCCTCTATTTCTGTTCCTATAATCACATCATTGATAAAACTTGCCACTTTCCCAGTGTTGATGAGATCCTGTAGGATTTCATTCATTATGGTCTGAAAAGTTGCTATTTATTAATCTGAAAAACATCACTGTCAGCTCAAATGACCTCTCTGGCATGGTGAATGCTGTCTTCCACTCATCTTCCTCCTTTATTCATACATTATTATATCCCTATCTTAAGTCTATCTTTGTAAATACTCTTTTTGTGCCTATGTTTTTTATAATGTTTAAAATAAGAGACAAAGGGTAATTATTCTTAACAGTCCATTTATTAAGATACCTATAGTTTTATACCATACACTTTTTTCCATCTTTTTTCTCTACAAAGAATATAGGTGCTATTTGAGGTAACTTTGAGAGTCTGATATATCCTTTCCTCAATTGTTTAGGAATAAATTCATGTACCTTCTCTCTCTCTTTTCTTGGCAACAGATACACCTTCTCTTTTCTCAGTATAAATTCTTCCTTCATATCAATAGCATGATTCCATAATTTTCTTGTAGGCATTCTTTCACTGGGTTTCTTGCCAAAGATATGAATTTACTTGTGGAACCTCTCTGGTACCAGCCATTTTGCCTCTTCTTCTTCATTCCAGATTTCTCATTCTTCTACTACCTTCTTCACTTCTATTGTTCTTTCTTTTCTTGGTTTTTTCTTTTCCTTCCTTTTTTATTCTTTCTCCTCTTATTTTTTTCCCTCTTTCTTTTTCTTTTCTTTTTCTTTCTATTTTTCCCACTCTGATTTTCCCTGCTTTGGTCTCTATTGCTTTCTACATTTCTCTGGACACCTTGTTATTTTTACCTCTCCTATTTTCCAGTCGATCTCAGAGTTGTGGCAAGTAAGCTAGAGCATTCCCAAAATCATACTCCACTTTTGCTCTCCTATCACATCTATCTCTGTTCTCTCCCTATGTCCCTGATAGTAAATATTTACCTCTACTATGTGTTCTATTGATCTTTCTCTATTTAAAGTCTCATCTACATTTCTCACATAAATCAGTTTTTTTATTTTTTTCAGCTTAAATCCCTACTTTCTTGCAAACTCTGAACTCATTACTAGTCCTATAGTCCCATTATCCAACAATGCTTTCACTGTCACTTCTTCTTGCATATTGATCTTTTCTAGCCCAATCTTCACCATCACTTCTCTTAATATATCCCCATTGTTTAGGTTGCAGTAGGATGTATTTTTCATTACTCTAGAAAGCATTGCAAACCTATTGTTATTGAGATTTAATCAAGGACTATTAGATCTTCCTCCTCATTTAAATTGTTCTGTCCATTATTACAATTATCCTTATATTCCACCCTCCTTCTCTGGCCTATAATTTGTCTCTTACAATTTCATGCTCGGTAGCCAAACTCCCCACAACTATAACAATTTCTATTTTTTCTGTCTACATTTATGGCATATGAGTTGTAGAGCACAAACACTACCTACTGAGTTAGACATATCATGACCACATTCATTCTCTTCACTCCTTTTATGGGAGCAGGTTCTGTCAGCACCCACTGTTGAGCTTTCTGTCTTCTTGGCCAAACTTGGAACTATGGCAGTTATTGTTATAGTATCCCTGTGTTGTTTGACTTTGGAGCCTGCAGCCCCTACTCTTATTGTCCCCTCAATCTCTTTTCTTCTCTTCTACTCTCCTTCCAGTTCCTGTCTAATACTATTGTCCTATCATACCATTGTTCAATTGCAGTGAGCTACTATTCTGACTTCATTAGTCTTCAATAGATTGTTCTGTTCATTCCTCTCTTGAACTCCTCTACTAAGAGTCTTCCTTCATACTCACTACTACTTGTTACTCTTTTAAATTTTTGTATGAACTCCTTCATAATTCTTTCTTCCTACTCCAACCTCTTTAGTTCTGCTACTTTTATTGTTTCCTTATTTCCTCCCCTAAACTTCTTTTTTATCTCTGCTAAGAATTCTCCTGCTATTTCATACTCCAGTAATCCTCCTTCCAAATCCTCTAAAATATTTTCCTTCTATATGTCTGCCAACCCTTCTTGCACATATGATAAAACCTACTATATCTGTTCTTTTACTGCTTCTCCCCTCATCTTCATCCTGATATATGATTTGCATACCATAATAAAATCCAAAACCTTTTTCTGGATCCCATCAAATATTTGTAGTTTTGTTACTTCTGTGCTTGTCCCCATCTGGAGCACTGCTCCTCCACCTTATGTTGCTAAGAGTGTTTGTACTTGAGTCTATAGTGCTGCAAGCTGTTCTTGTTCTTGTTGAGCTAGAAGCTTATAGTTGATTTGACCACATTGGCTTATGGTATAAGATGATGGCAAGAGTGATGATGAAGGTGGTGGTGGTGGTATTGGTTGTAAGGAGGTATATAAAGAGAGTATAGAACCAGTGCTAGTTTTGCCCTCTGACTTGTATTCACTGTTTGAATCTATCTTGGTAGATATTAGTGGGATCTTTTCTTGTCCCATCTTGTACTGTATACTGACTACTGCCTACTTTAAGAGAACTATAAACAATTTTGGCCTAAGAAGACCATTCTACTCTAATTAAGATCTTGAGAATTCCTGCTGTTTTTTTGTATAAACAGGTCACAAGTGGATCTGTAGCACAAAGCTGATAGATGAAGGGTATATAGCTAACACATCCATACAAGGTGATATATCTGAAATGCACCAGTGGACTTTGGTACAAACAAATAGCCAAGCTTCCCCTACTTGGCTAGTATACCTCTTATATGCTTAGGACCTAGTAACTCTTCTTGACTAAAGGATGGTGTTATCCTTTGGTCAAGAATGGTAAGAGAATAAGTGTAGGGAGGACTCAGTGTTGAGTGGTCCCAAGAAGTGGAATTGAGTTCTAATGTTACAAACTCAAGATTTTAGAATTGGTTAGGTAAATAAACCTTATATTGGTTTAACACAAAAAAACTTGATAGAGAACTCTGTACAAGGTTGTCTACCTTATATACCTCAGACTACTGGTCTGTGCACTACTACTTTAGCCTATCCTAAATGACCATATGTTTGCTGTAGGACCACCATATGTTATATACATGATATGACATCATTTCTTCCAAAACCTTCTACCATTTTTCATTATGGCATATGATTATGTGATAGTGTGACCATGACCTGTGACATCCCACTGATCTCTAACCCTAGTTCTAAAAATAGAACAGACTGAAAAGAACAGAAAAGAAAAATAAAATAAAATAAAGTCTAATCTTTTACATTTCTAACAGTTTGTTTTCTAAAAGTGAGTTAATCACATGATTTGATGGTAGAGATAAGATACAAATTTGATGTTTACTGCTAATTTTCTGAAGATATAAATGGATAGAGATAAGACTAGTAATAGTCTGTCAGACACAGTTCATACTAGGGTAGAAGTCTGCAGAATGGACTTGGAGTTGAGTGGACTTGTAGAATGATCTTGGCTTCAGCTTATGTGCTGTGCCATCTGTCTGCCATGTGGTCACAACTTCAGATGATGGGAAGAAGTCTAAGATGAGAGTGAGTGCTAATTGGTATGTCACCATTGAACACCAGAGATCGAGTTCAATAAGAGTTTATCTTCATCGATTATCAGACTAGCAAATTACAGTGTAACTACTAGTCTTATATACAAATGGATATTATAGGAGACACTTGGGGTTTCAGTGGTAAAACCCCTATTACCCCAAGCAGAGGTTTCAGTGTTGAGACACTGACAGGAGTAACTCCATTATAGAAGACCGAGTTGAATAGGAGTATCTTCACCATGGAAGATAGAATACCCGGATGGGTACAGCACTGCCATAAGACGTGTTGCGAGAAAGGTAGCCACTATGGAAGGTAAGCTTGTATGTTTTGGAGATGATTACTCTGCGGAGATGTTATTTCCAGATGGGTGGACTTGCATATGACATAGCTTCAATTTCCCAAGTAGGAGATGTACAAAAAGTATCTGTAATCTAGATGGCAGCTCTCCATTGTATTTTTCTAAAGTTCTTTGAAAGAATATGAAAGTAGGGTATTTTTGAAAAGCTACAGAGAGAATTCATAGAGTACAATAGGAAGAAATTATATTCTATAGAGTAGTCATTTTTAATGGGGAAGTAATCTCTGAGTTGAATTTCCCAACATTTTCATGCTCTTAATAGTTGAAAGACCTTTGTTGGAATAGAAATCAATATGTTGATGAAAAAATAATTTCATATTAAAGATGAAACCAAGGTATCTCTAGGTATCTTTTAGCCATAAAACAGGGCCTCCTAATCTACTAAGGTTGAGAGAATAGAGGTTAAAATTTCCATAAGATCTTAAAAAAAGAAAAAATTCAAATTTTCTATGTTTGAAGATAAGTTCAAACTGGTTAAAGAGCAAAGTAATAATGTTGTAACTACAAAAAGCATAGCATTAGTTTTTTCAAATATTTTTTCTTGTGAAATGAAAAGTTCATCATCTACAAAAGAAAGAAATAAGACAGAGATATTAAGATTTTTAGTTCTTTTTTTGAAGATGTGAAAAATGGGTGAAATATAGAAAGCAGAAAGAATAGAAGAAAGAGCAGATCCTTGTTCTATACCTACATCTATACCAAAAATAGAAGAATAAAAACTGTTCTATATGTACTGAGTTTTCCTACCAATTAAGTAATTAGAAAAGAAAGTTGAGATTTTAGAATCAAAGCCAGCTTTGTCCAGAATCAATGGAAAAAGTTGGTAATTAAGTGATGGGAAAAATTGGGTAATGTCAAAGGCTAATATGCTTGTTTAAAGACTTTTGACCTATCCTGAATGAATCAGGTGTGTGAGAAAAACACCTACATCTGTAGTAAAACATTATTTCAAATTTTCTAGTTGATAAGAGTGAACAAAATTCAATATAATGGGTTGATATTGAAGTTTTTTACCAATAACTTTTTTGATAAGTTTTTTCAAAGTATTGAGGAGGATAATTGGATGGAACATTTTAGAAGAATTATAAGCTATTTTGTTAGGCTTAGAAATAATTTTGTGAAGGCATTTATTATTTTCAATAACAACTTTGAGATACTTCTATAAAATATAATCTGATCTTAGAGAGGATGAATTATTACAATTATAGATAGCATTCTTGAACTCTTCCTTAGAAAAAGGCAGCCATTCTATAGTAAGTTTTAACAAAATTTCATTCAATAGACTTGGATTAATTTAACAATTTTGTACTAAATTGAATGTTTGATATAGAATCTATTATAAATCATTGAGTTCAATACAGGAATGTTTGTTATATTGCAATGCTTCTATAGCTGGTAATTTATGCTTTTTGATCTAGTTTATAAGGTTTTAAGGTCTTTTGTTTTTCAATGTGATTTCTTAGATTTTATTGTCAAAAAATAAACATTTTGTCTTTTTAATGAATTCTTTGAAAATCTTTCAGCCCTTAATCATCTTGGAGAATCTGTATCTGGTCAATTTGTCATGATATTCCTCATTCCACCATGCTTTGGAATATTTAATAATATTAACATATTGAGAGAATTTATACTATATGAATTTGAAAAATTTTGCATAATATTATATCTTATGCTTATCTGTCCCTACTCATAGATAGAAAACTGGTCCTCTTCTGTGCTCTAAACTGTTATGACTCAAAGTTCTTAGAATTGGACAATAAGACAAAAACTTATATTAGGATTTTAACATAAGAGAACTCAATAGAAAACTCTGTACTGGACTGTCTACCTTATATACTAAGCCCCCATGGTCTGTACTACTACTACTTTAGCCTACCCTAAATAACCATGTATTTACCTTAAGGTCAACATGTGTTATATATGCTATATGATGTTATTCTTCCAGAACCTTTTACTTTCTTCTATTACTACCTTGTGATTTGTGACTATTACTGTGACCATATGATGTAACTTGTGACAGTATAATAGTGATGTCATGCTAAAACCCTAACCCCAGTTCCCAGGATAAAAGATAAAAGAAAAGAAAAAAAAAGAGAAATAAAATTAAAAGAAAAGTTAAAAGAAACTTGAGTCTAAACTTTGTAAGTCTGACATAAACCTCTTTCAGTATGGATCAAAACAATCCTTTCCACCTTGAATGTTCTTGCTAGTATAAGACAGCTTCATGGACAGCCTTTTTTTAATATTTGAGGATCATTAGAGATCAGGGTAACTTACTTAATAGTTTCCATTTTAGATAGCTACCCTAGGTACACTAAACTAGTATATATATTTGGTAGCTTATACTGTAGTAGTCATTCTAAAAATTAACTAAAACTAGTATCTCTTCTCTAATATTAGCAATGACACATCTTACTACCTTTCAGTGGTTTTTTATTTTCTAAGTTTCCAGTTTCTAAGCTAAAATATGTGGCCTGTATAACTTGTAGAAGCACAGCACATAAGCCAGAGCCAAAGATTATTTTGCTCCAACTTCCACATTTTTAGATAATGAAAACTACTTAGTCCTATAACAACTAGAATATATATTTCAAGATCTTGAATAATGAGATGTGAACCACATCTAACACATAATTTTAAAATGAAGTTTTCTTCTTCCTCACTATTCCTAATAATTTTCATATGCTAAGTCCATCTGTCTGGAAAATACATCCTCATGGAATACCTCTTGTCAATATCTAATTCAAAAAAGCCTACCTTCCATAGCAGCCACCTTTCTTGTAACATGCCTGCACAGCATTGGTGCAACAATCTGGAGATTTTATTTTCCATAACAGGAATACTCCTATCCAACTTGGTCTTCCATGGTAGGGTCATACTCCTATTAGTATCTCAATACTGAAATCTTTACTTGGGGTAATAGGAGTTATACTACTGAAACCCTAAGCATCTTCTATACTACATACCTGTATATAAGACTAGTAGTTACATTGTAATTCACTAGTCTGATAATTGACAAAGATAACTTCTGTTAAACTCAATTCCTGGTGTTTAACAATAACATACCAATCAGTACTCACTCCATTTTGTACTTTTTCCTTCTATCAGAAATTGCAACTATATAACAAACAGACAGATGGCCCAGCACATAAGCTAAAGCCAAGGTCATTCTACAAGTCCATCTCATGGACTTTGACCTCTGGTATAAACTATGCCTGACAGTATTATCAGACTTCTAAGTCTACTGTCACTTCAGACAATAATCCTAACTGGAAGGATACTCCCACCACTAATCCTATTACTAATTTAACAGCTAATAAACCTACATCTTCTACTCACTCATGGTCAAAACCCTGTTGGAGCAACAATACTAATGAATAGTTAGCTGATATACTTGGTCAACTTGCCAATACTCTTAATGTTAATCAGACCTCTAGTCCTAATATTAATTTAAGGGGAACTAAAGCTCACATCCCTGACACCTTCAGCAGTACTGAGTCTGATAAGCTCAATAATTTCTTGTTTTAGTGTTGTCTCTAGTTCCATGCTAATCCAGTACAATTTGACATGGACATTGTGAAAATCAACTTTGCAATGACTTATCTCACTGGAGTAGTCTAGGACTGGTTTGAGATGAGTCTTAACTAGAAAGACCAGGGTATTCTGCAAGACTGGCTCTCTGACTAGAACCTGTTTATTGATGAGTGTCATATACAAGTCCACCTGTCTGGAAATAATGTCCCTGTGGTGAAATCACCTCTGAACCATACAAGCCTGCCTTCCATGGTGGCCACCTTTCTCGCAACACGTCTCATGGCAGTGCTGCAACCCTCCAGATATTCCGTCTTCCATGGCGGAGATACTCCTATTCAACTTGGTCTTCCATGACGGAGTTACTCCTGTCAGTGTCTCAACACTGAAACCTCCACTTGGGGCAAAAGGGGTTTTACCACTGAAACCCCGAGCATCTCCTATACTATCAGTCTGTATATAAGACTAGTAGTTACACTGTAATTTGCTAGTCTGATAATCGACAAAGATAATCTCTTATTGAACTTGATCTCCGGTGTTCAACGGCGACACACCAATCAGTACTCACTTCCACTCAGACTTTCTTCCCTTTATCTAAAGTTGCGATCATGCGGCAGACAGACAGCGCAGCACATAAGCTGAAGCCAAGGTCGTTCCACAAGTCTGCTCATCTCCGAGTCTATCCTGCGGACTTCTACCCTGGTGTGAACCACACCTGACAATGAGCTATATTGATATTTTGGTCTCTTGGACCTCTTAGGTGAAGTAGCTAATATGCTGGATAATCTTTACATGAAGCCCAGTGACAAGATTTTCACTTA
>Ga0157358_1000913_pt1 | contig 12672 bp, 6 predicted proteins | sample AttcapACBM2_FD_111484 | JGI IMG/M metagenome (GOLD analysis project Ga0157358, IMG submission 111484) | Fungus gardens microbial communities from leaf cutter ant in Botucatu, State of São Paulo, Brazil - Atta capiguara ACBM2 | ecosystem: Host-associated > Fungi > Mycelium > Unclassified ...
AACACTAGAAGAAGAACACTAGTTTTAATTGATTTTCAGGATGACTACTACAGTGTAAGCTACTATATTATATACTAGTTAATATACCTAGGATAGCTATCTAGAATGTAACTGTTAAGCAAGTTATTCTGTTAACTTGTAATTCTCAGATGTTAAGAAGTACAAATTATCTTTAATATAAACTTACAATGTTATATTATTTCTATCATATGTTAAGTCATTGTTATTATAACATTTTTGAGACAAGTTCATTTTTCATAACAACCATCCTTCTTGCAACATGTTTTCACAATGGTAATGCAACAATCTGGATATTCAGTCTTCCATAATGGAAATACTCCTATCTAACTTAGTCTTCTATGGCAGAGTTCTCCTATCAAATTCCTGTTAGTATTTTACTACTGAAATCTTCACTTAGGGCTATATACTAAAATCTCTGAATATCTTCTAACTATCTGACTTATATATATAAGACTAGTAGTTATACTGTAATTTGCTAATCTAATAATTAATGAAGATAAATTTTATTGAACTTGATTCCTAGTATTCAAATGGCAACATACCAATATCAGTACTTACTTCCATTTTGGACTTCATCTATTTATCTGAAGTTGCAACCACACAGCAAACAGACAGTATAGCATATAAGCTGAAGCTAAGATTGTTCTGATAAGTCCACATTACTGAGCATATTGTATAGTGTTTCTACACTCTACACATTTCCAAGCCAACCTTATAAACTTTTGCCTTTTGGTGTGAACTGTACCTAATAGTATTATTAGACTCCCAAGTCTGCTGTTGCTTCTGAATAGTCCTGTCTGCTAAAATCCTCTGTTACAGTTCTGCCTGCAAATCTTTTGTACTTCAAAGTCCAATGGCTTTTTCCCATCATAACTCTTCAATTCACTCAAATTTAACTCCAGTTCTACTGCTTGGGATATTCTTCAACAGTATTTCATATTTTAACAATAATCTTGCTGGAGCATATTCCACAAACATTCTATAACACTCAATATATATTCATTAAAGAAACCAATTATCTCTGAGATCTTTAACTCATATAATTCAACCTACTCAGACAGTTTCACCTGTTTCTAGCCCAAGTATTATCTTTGTAAATAATAATTGTTATTGGAAGGAGACTTTTACTACTAACTCAGCTACTAATAGACCTAATTCTTCTACTTGCTCATAGTCAAAACTCTAGCATAGTAATAATTCAACTAATAAGCAATTAGCTAATATACTTAGTTGTATTGCAAATATACTTACTACTAATCAAACCTCTAGCCCTAATTTTAATTTAAGAAGAACTAAAGCCCATATCTCCAATACTTTCAGTGGTACTAAGCCTAACAAGCTCAATAATTTCCTATTCTAATGTTATCTTTACTTCTGTACAAATTTTACCTAATTTAATATGAACATTGTAATAATTACCTTTACAATGATTTATCTTATTAGAGTAGCCCAGAACTAGTTTGAGGTAGGCCTCAATTAAAAAGACCAGAGTATTCTACAAGACTGGCTTTTTAACTAGAATATTTTTGTTGACAAATTACATCAGTACTTCAGTCTTTCAGACCTTATTGGTAAAGTAGCTACCATACTAGATAATTTCTATATGAAGTCTAACAATAAGGTCTCCACTTATGATATGGATTTCATATGCTATGCCTTCCAATTAGATTGGGAAAATAGTGTTTTATGCTATCACTATTACTAGATATTCCCTAACTGGATCCAGAATCCTATTTCTATCTAGGAACAAGATGGGTTTACCTTGTTTCAGAATATATATGCTTTAGCAATAACTATTGATCATTGTTACTGCAAATGTGACTGCAAATGCTATTATATCAAGCAGATAAAAAAGAAGGCTTTTAAGTCTTATTTCTGGAAGCAAGATAAGGCTTTCTCTGCTGGCAATGCCATAGCCCTCCAGAACAAAGCAAACATATCTCCAGCAGCTTTATCCAAATTATTCCCTTCCAGTATGTTATCTACCACTTTTAAGAAACAATCTTATTTTTTACAGGTAGATCTCTTCTCTAAGTTGGCCAACAATGGCAAGTTGACTAGTAACAAGTGCAAGATGTATCTCAAAAATAACTTGTACCTCTATTGTGGTGTAGAGAACCATAAGTTGGACTTCTATTTCAAGAAGCAGACTACAGTCATTTTTAAAGACTGTAATGCTTTAGCAGCTGTTTCCAAAAAATCCTTGGAAAGATAAAGAACAATTTCCAGAACTCCATACAAACTAAGGGCCATATTAAACTTCTCTGTGCAACAACAAGTTCTATATAACTCAACATATCTACTCTTTCTAATTCTTACTCTCCCTTACTTCTTTCTTGATCCTTGGTCAGAATCACCTTAATAAAATCCTATTTTGAGCTTTTGTTAACTCTAGGTTTACTCATTGTTTTGTAAACTCAAATAAAAAACAACATCTATAAAATTGCTATCTTGTTTATAATTTTTCTACCAGTAATTATATGAATCTAGACTTCTATATCACTCTACTTGATTCTTCCTGCTCTTTGGTTCTTGGATACAACTGACTCATCCAATACAATCCACTAATTGACTGGATAAATAGATTAATAAACTTCTATTCATCTTTACAGCAAAATCTTACTTCCTCTTACATCACAGCCAACACACTATTAGTATTTCTGTCATCTCCTAATACTTTTCTACAATTATCAAATCCTACATTTTCCATATCTACATCTGAGACTCCTACGTCTACTTCTAAGCAACCTAACATTACTAATCATTAGTGTTATAGTATTTATGCACATATAAAAATTTTCAGACTCTAACAAGTTTCAGCTCTATCTTTGCTCTTTGGATATCCAGGCTGACTCTAAACAACTTGCAGAAACTCCTATACTTTTCAATGTTCCTTCCAAGTATCACAAATTCACTAATATATTCAGTAAAACCAAAGCTGAAGTTCTTACTTCTTATCATTCTTATCTCCAAATCAATTTGGAAGAGTATACTCAACCTCCAGTTAGCCCTATATACTCTCTTTTAGTATTTGAACAAGAGGCTCTAAAAAAATTTATTAAGGAAAACATTAACACAGGTTTCATCTAACTAACCTCATTTCTGTATAGTATACTAGTCTTATTCATCAAGAAGAAAAATTGTTCACTATGTCTTCATGTTTAATTCCATAATCTCAACCATATTTCCAAAATAAATTACTATTCACTCTTACTTATCTCTAATTTACTAAAATTATCTTACAAAGCTTGAGTATATACAAAGATAAATCTTTGTCATGCTTACCACTTGGTTTGCATTGCCAATGATAATGAATGGAAGACTGCTTTTAGGATACATTACAGATTATCTGAGTGGTCTGTAATACCATTTAGTTTTACCAATACTCTTGTAGCCTTCTAGCAATTTATGAATGATCTTTTCTCTAACCTTTTAAATGTCTGTGTTGTAATCTATCTGGATAATATACTCATTTACTTGAACAACATGTTCAAACATCACTAGTATATTAAAGAAATATTCAAGTATTTTCACAGAGCTAATCTTTATACCAAAGCAGAGAAATACAAATTTCACTCTAAATCAATAAAGTACCTGAGATATATCCTTTCTCCTTCTGCCCTCACCATGTCCAATAACAAAGTGAAGATTATTCAAGACTAGCAAGAGCTAAATAAAGTCAAGGATATTCAGTCTTTCTTAATTTTTGCTAATTTTTACTACTAGTTCATCTTTAACTACCTAGACATCATCATTTCATTGATACACCTAACCCAAAAGGATATTTTCTGGAAGTTTTATTTCTTCTATCAATATGCTTTCAACTCCCTCAAGAAAGTATTTACTTTAGCTCCCAATCTTACATATTGAATCAACTCATCATGAAAACTGATACTTTAGACTATGCTCTTATTATAATTCTTTCTATTGTAAATAAAGGAAATGAAGTTCATCCAGTTGCCTTTCATTTTTGCACTTTTACCATAGCAGAGTTGAATTATAATATATATGATAAGGAATTACTTGCTATTTTTAAAGCTTTCAAAATTTGGCAACACTATCTAAAAGGTCTAGTCTTTCCCATTAACATTATAAAAGCCTTGAGTATTTTTCTACTACCAAAGTATTAATTTATAGACAAGCATAGTGGTCCAAGTACCTCTCTTAGTTCAATCTTATCATTAGATTTTGTTTTAGTTATCTTGGCACCAAACTAGATACTCTCACTAGACAGTGGGATGTCTACTCTAAAGGAGGGAATACTGGCTATGCCACAGTCAACTCTCACAACTTCAAACCTATCTTTATCCAAAAACAACTTGTAGTCTCTGTATAAAACACTATCTTTCTTTATTCTTTTCTTTGTATAGCTACAGTTGTTGATCTCAACACTTTGCACCAAGACATTTGTTTAGTTTTTTTTAGTAACCCAACTGTTACAAAACATATCTCCACAGATAGCCAATGGTCTACAAACATCAATAGTTTTCTCTATCTTGATAATAGAATATATGTACTATCTACTAGTAATCTTCACATATATATTCTCTAGTATAATCATGATTACATTCTTGCTAGCCACTTTGGTCAGAACAAAACACTGAAACTTGTTTGTAACAGATATTCCTGGTCCAGCCTCTGTACTAGTATACAACAATTCTACAAGTTTTATATTACTTATATATGATCTAAACCACAATGTTGCAAGTCTTATAGATTTCTCAAGCAACTCTCTATTTCCAAACAACTATAGAACTCTATTTCCATGGACTTCATCAAGAAACTTCTATTATCCTTCAAGTTTGACACTATCTTAGTCATTATTGACTAGCTTACCAAGTAGGCAATTTTTATCTCTGCCTATGATACTATTACATCTGTTTGTTCTTCATGTGTTCTCTAAACATGATGTTCTCTCCCATGTTATTTCTAACAGAAGTTCAGAGTTTATATCAAACTTTTTGTTCTTGAGACATTGTTCTGGATATACAGCTTTACTTTACTTCAAACTACTATCCTAAAGGTGATGGATAAACTGAACACACAAACTAGACTTGTAATTACTAGCAAGATAACTGGTCCAAACTCCTATTACTTGCAGAGTTTTCTTACAATAATACTTCAAGTGCTACCACCAGTGTTTTTTCATTCTTTACTAATAAGAGATATCATCCAAACATTACTGTTCATCCTGAGCACAATATTACTTTCTCCCAAGCCTGCAACTCTGCTATAGACTTCAATAAATTATTAAGTACCCTCAAAACTGAGATCACTATAGCCTAATAGTATTATTAGAAGTTTACTGATACATGATACTTTTTTGCATCCAATTTCAAAGTATGTGATAAAGTCTTTGTCAAGGCTTAATTTTTCAGAACTACTTAGCTCTTAAAGAAACTTTCTGAAAAATATCTCAAACTCTATGAAATTATTTCCAAGCTAAGTACTCTATCATTTACTTTTTGTCTTCTAGAGTCTATGCACTTTGTTCATCCAGTTTTTCATATGTCTATGCTTGAACCCACCATGTCCAATACTTTTTCTAAAAGAATATAGCTGGCCCCTATACTAGTCATAATTAACAGAGAACTCAAATATAAAATCTCTTAAATAGTAGACTTCAAAATCAATCACTAATAGGTATGCAAGATTTTATACAAAGTGATCTAGCTAGGGTATTATTACAATCAATGACTTATACTCTACAAATAGTTATTATATGAACAACAGAAACAGAGACAATGGATGTAATGTCAATAGCACTAGCACTAGTAGTAACAACACAATGGAGCAGACAGTTATACCTAAAAGTATGATTCCAGACCTAGGGTGGTTTAATAGTAACTGAACAAAGTTTGAAGACTGGTAGAGGAGAATACAACTATTTCTCAAGAGTAACAGAGTTATAATAGCAGATGATAGAATCACAGCAATCCTAGCCCAACTAAAAGAGGACATAGTAAACATTTATGTTCAGAAAAAATTAGATCAGATGGAAGACAAAGAAGATACCCAAGATTGGGAAGAATTTGTCAGAGAAATCAAGACAATATTTAGCAACAAGAGCAAGATAGCAGATGCCAAATGGAAAATCAAAATATTTAAACAGGACAAGAAGCATATTGCTAACTTTATGATCAAATTCAAAGCACTAGCTATGAAGGCTAAAATAAATGATATACATACAATATTTTTGCTGAAAAAGAATATCAGGATAGACATTATCAAAAATAATATTGGAATATCTACCAATAGTAGCATTAGAGACACTGAGAGAGTGAAAGGTAGCAATCACATCAGTTGGTTAAGGGTATAAATTTATAAAGAGTCAACATGACTACAAAATAAGTACAGAAACAATATATGGAGAAAAAGGTTCATCTATAGACATTGAAAAGGCTAAAGACAATTTTGACAAAGATAGAGGGCCAAAGTGCTTTAATTGCAATAAATATAGATATATGGCAAAGAAATGCCAAAGGCCAAAGAAATAAAGAGAAACAAGAAAGTGTTATAAATATAATAAAGTAGAACACATTGCAAAGAACTGTAGATTAGGATAAAAGATGAAAAACAGAAGCATTTAGGAAGAATCAGACAAAGAAGACAACAAATAGGAGGGTTTTGTTGGAAATTCAGAGTAGGCATGGTATGAAGAATCTCTGTATATAGTAATTCTCAAAATTGATATGTTATTTTAAATCAATGAAATAACCAAGAAAAGAAATTAAATGTGTGTACAAACATTAAAACAGCAAATAGAAAGAAACTACAATTACAAGCACCAGTAAACTCAGAATATACCCATATAGAAATTAACAAACAACTAGTAAAGGAAGAAAAAATCAAAACAGAACCTATAGACAGGTCATTTAAGGTTTTAAATACAGATAGAACCAAAATTGGAGAAGTTACACAATTTGTGCCACTAAAAGTTGATATCAATAGATATAAAGAATATATTGATATAGCAGTTACAGATTTAAATGGTACAGACATATTTTTGGGATATGACTGGTTGGTTAAACCCAACCCAGAAGTAAGCTGGAACACAAAAACTATATGATTTATAAGATGCCCAAAAGAATATATGATATAGCATCAAGATATATTGTTTAGAAATAAGAGAATACAACAAATAGATAACTAGGATAAAAGACAAGAGGAGATAGGAAAGAAACTGGATCTAACAAATCCAGAGGATCTTCTAGAGTATATTTGACCATTTACACATTTGTTCAACAAGAAGAAGTTTGAGAAATTACCAGAATACAGAGAATAAAACCATGAAATCAATCTAATAGAAAACACACCCAAGAAACTAAATGCTAAGGCTTATATAATGACAATAAAGAAAGATAAAACTTTAAACCAATGGCTAGATGAACAACTTAAAACAGAGTTAATAGTAGAATTAAGTTCAAGATACATGGCATCATGTTTCTATATTCCAAAGAAGAATAAATCTTTACAATTGGTACAAGACTACAGGAAATTTAATCTTGGATTATAACAATATACAAATCAAAGAAGAAGAAAAATGAAAGATAGCATTCTTGATTAACAAAGAACTTTTCAAACCAAAAGTTATGTATTTCAGACTGTACAACTTACCAGAGATATTTCAAAGGATAATAAATAGCATTTTTAGGAAGTTATTACATAGAAAACTCCCACCAAAATAAAGAAAGTAAAAAGCTTTTTGGAATTTGTAAATTTTTATCAATAATTTAAAAACTTCAGTCATATAGCAAAACTTCTTAATGAACTCAAAGAAAAGAAAGAGTGGAAATGGGAGGACAAACACTAGAAGGCATTTAAAAAGTTAAAGAACAAGATTACAGAAAAAACCAAGTAGTAAAAGAAACTACATTATTAGAAGAAATTAAAAGAAGAATTTATATTCCAAATAATAGAAAAATCATAACCTAGCAGATATAAGACACCCAGAACAACAAAGGATGCTTGAGTTGATCAAGAGGAATTACTAGTGGCTAGGAAAAAAAGGCAATGTTAAGAAATATGTTTAAGAATGTACAAAATGCTAATATAATAAAGTGCAATATATGAAAAAGGCTAGAGAGCTCTACTTACTGGAAATACCAGAAGAATCATAGTCAGAAATCAATATTGACATTATTGGACCACTTCCAAAATCAAATGATAAAGATACTATAGTAGTTATTGTGAATTAATTTACCAAGATGATCAGACTTAAAGCAACAACTATAGTAGTATTATTAGGAGATATTGTCAAATTTATTGAGATAAAATTTGGAAATTACATGGAGTACTATGGAAGATTCTCAGTGATAAAAGATGTCAATTTGCCCTAAAATTCATCAAGGACTTGACAAAAGTATTAGGGACAAAAAGAATATTATTTATAGCATACCACTTTCAAATAGACAGACAAATAGAATGAATTAACCAAGTCAAAGCATTTTTGTGACATTATGTGAACTATCAGCAAGACTATTGGACAGAATTGCTATCAGTAGTGTAATTCCAGTATAACAATAAGAAACATGCAGCAATAGAATATACTCCATTTAAATTAAACTTTGTAAGATATCTATGAAAAGGAGACCTGACTATAAAAACATAATTACCAAAACTGAAAGACTTCCTAAAGGGACTACAGAAAAGTTAGAAAGAAGCAAAGAAATCAATGGAAATGGAAAAAGAAACTATGAAGAAGCAATTTGACAAGAAAAGATGAAATCTACAAGAACTGAAGGCAGATAGCAACATATGGTTGGAGGCTAAGAACATTCAGTCAAATTGACCCTTAAAAAAGCTGGACTAGAAAAGATACAAGCCTTTTAGAATCACAAAATATATTAGTCAAAGAGCATTTCAGCTAGAGTTATCAAAAGGATAGGCAATTTACAATATGTTCAATGAAGACCTGCTGACATGATGCAGTGAACCACAATGCAAGAAACAATGCATGGATCCAGTACCACCACTTGATATTATTAATGAAGAAGAGGAGTATGAAGTAGAAGAATTACAGAATTACAAAAAACAAGAACACAGTATGTAATTTTTGGTATACTAAAAAGAATATGAAAATGAACATGACTAATGGGTTTCTAAAATAGTATTACTATATGCTATGAAAGTGATTGAAGACTATGAGACAAGAATTTTGAGTTGAAACCTATAAAAAAGATGAATAAAACCTCAATTCAATATCTTAAGTTTTATAAATATCAAGAAATCTACTCAAATGACTTAGCAATTCTTCACTGCACCCACCTTACCTAACTCATACATATCTCATACCATTAACAACATAAATCTTATTATAACATTGAATCAAGAAAGGAAAGATTGAATGAAGAAATATCACTATATAATTTGAGAACTAGAAAGTGTTACAAATTCAAAACCTTAGAGTTGGTTAAGAAAGTGAACCTTGTATTAGGGTTAACACAAGAGAACTCAATAAAGAACTCTGTACAAGATTGTCTACCTTATATACCTAGAACTCATGGTCCATACTAGCTATTTCTATTCTACTCTGAACAGCCATGTGTATACCTCAAGGTCAACATATGTTGTACACATTGTATGATGTTATCTTTCCAGAACCTTCTACCTCCTTCTATATGTCTTGTGACTTGTGACCATGTTATCTAATGTGACCTGCTATCATATGCAAGTCCACCTGTCCAGAAATAACATCTCCACAGTGAAATCATCTTCAAAACATATAAGCTCACCTTCTATGACAGCTACCTTTCTCACAACATGTCTTATGGTGGTGCTGTAACCATCTGGGTATTCTGTCTTCCACAGCAGAGATACTCCTATTCGACTTGGTCTTCCATGACAGAGTTACTCCTATCAGTGTCTTAACACTAAAACTTCCACTTAGGGTAATAGGGGCTTTACCACTGAAATACTGAGCATCTCCTATACTGTCTGTTTGTATATAAGACTAGTAGTTACACTGTAATTCACTAGTCTGATAATTGACAAAGATAACTCTTATTGAATTCAATCTCTGGTGTTTAATGGTGATACACCAATCAGCACTCACTCCCATCTTGGACTTCTTCCCATCATCTGAAGTTGCAACCACACAGCAGACAGATGGTGCAGCACATAAGCTGAAGCTAAGGTCATTCCACAAGTTTGCCCATCTCTGAGTCATTTCTGTGGACTTTTACTCTGGTGTGAACCATGCCTAACATCTGTTGTGTGATAGCTTGATTTTATCACCTTAACCCTAACCCTAGTTTCTAAAAATAGAATAAAAGAAAATAAATAGAAATGAAAATTGAAAATGAAAATGAAAATGAAAATAATTAGAGTCTTCTGCTTTCAACTTTGACAGAAAGAATAGCAAACTTACAGTTACAAGTATAAAACCTAATCAAACTGACAAATATAGCAAATATTAGACTAGTAGATATTGAAACCACATTTTTGCAAGCTAGCAAGATACACAAAGAACAAATCAGAAGAGATATATATAGTATAGACAATGAATTATAAGAAATCATGCATGGAGATATGGAGAGACAAATATATCATATTCAAATTCAAGAGACATACCAGGATAAAAATGAGAAACTTATATAATCAACAAGTCTAGATAAAAGAAAACAATAAGAAGGTATCATTCAAGATAAAAAAGTACTCTTGTACAAACTATATGATGTAATATCTAAAAACAAAAGGCCAAAAACTCTAGAACCCAATTTTATACAAGATAAAGTCAACAACTTGGAAAAGGTCATGAAAACCTTACAGTCATCAATAAAGACTATACTATTTTATCTACCATCATACTACAAAACTCTCTGATATAATAGAGAATAAAACAAACAATATTAGAAAGAAATTACTGCTGAATTCATAAAACAAAAATATAATATGGATACAACTAGGCAAGAATTTTCAATTGAAATGTACATTATAAGACCACCACATGAACCCTATTTTATTATTCTGATATTATAAGAAGAAATCATTATTATATTAACCAAGAAACTGGTCACTTCATATATAGTTGGAGATTTAGTATTTTTGGACCAGTTTATGAGAACATTAATGTTAAAAAGAGAATATTGTTACAATCAATGTCTCATGCTCTATAAATAGTTATCATATGAACAGCATTGTCAGAGTTATAAAAAATAGACTTGGTTTCGTTTTATTTTTCTTTTCTTTTAGATTTCTTTATTTTATTTTGAATTTCTTTTTCTTTATTTAAACATAAACAAAGAAGACAAAATGTAACGTCACAGGTTACAGTCACAGTCACACACTCATGTAACATGATGAAACAATATAAAAAGTTCTAGAAATAATAATATCATATGGCATAATTAACATATGTTAACCTCAAGATGAATACATGGTCATTAGGATAGGGCTAAAGAATTGTAGCATGGATCATCAGTAGTTTGTATATAAGGTAGATATTTTATACTTAGAAACTCTATTGAGTTCTCTTATGTTACTCAATACAAGAGTAGTCTTTTATTCTAACTTTTGTTATAACAAGCATATATTAGAGTTGTTTTATAACTCTAATGCATTTATACTATATCTTACTTTTTCCTTATATATGATTAGTTAGTATCTTATGTAGTAGAAGAGGCCTCCTTATATATTATAACTTATTTTCTCACTTTCAACATATATACTTCTCATAGTCTTTAGATATATATAGCTATAGATACTCTCTTGTATTCTTATGCTTTATTAATTGATCATATTTCCTATTCTACTCAAGTCTTTGTCTAAGTTGCAATCTAAGCCAAGTTTAAAATCATAACAGATATGAAGACACCAAAGACAAATCCAAGTGGATTACTACATCCAAGTTTACTTATGCTGCCAAATTGGTATCTAATTTTCATATTATATATTCCACCAAGCCCAGTCCACTTCTTTTGCTCTAATTATATTACTACATCTTATCTTCTGTCTTTATATACTTTCAACAGAGATTTTTAATTTCAAATTTTTAGACTTCAATTTGATTTCTATTTTCTAACCATCTCATAATTTTTATTACTCATACAGTTACAGACAAAGAGAAAATCTCACTTATAGTATTTAGTAGTATTTAAGAAACAAAAACAAAACTAAAATTCTAATAGGAGACTGATGATAGAATTTTTCTTAACATTTCTTCCTAATTTTCCTTAGTCTCTTCTTTAAACCTCTTTTCATCTCTGTTCTTGCTATTATTATTATCTTCCTCACCTTTCTTATTGCTACTCTGCAAATTCTTCTTTAAACTCTATCTCTCATCAGCTATAGCTCTAATTCTTGCTAATTAGGCTATATTTGTTATGATTTAAAGTGGGACAGAAAAACAACTCTTGTATTGAGTAACACAAGAGAACTCAATAGAGATCCCTTTACAAACTAGTCTCCCTTATATACTACTACCAATGGTCCATGCTAACTACTGTGTACCCTACCCTAAACAACTATGTGTAGTACATGAGGTCAACATGTGGTATCTATGTTGTATAACATCATTTGTTCTAAACCCTTTTACTTTGTTCACTGTGTCTCATGATCTAACTCTAACCCTATGTTCTAAAAATAGAAAAATAAGAAAATAAAACAAAATGAAAATGAAAATAAAGAATAAAATAGAAAGGAACTAAGTCC
>Ga0157358_1000914_pt1 | contig 12670 bp, 10 predicted proteins | sample AttcapACBM2_FD_111484 | JGI IMG/M metagenome (GOLD analysis project Ga0157358, IMG submission 111484) | Fungus gardens microbial communities from leaf cutter ant in Botucatu, State of São Paulo, Brazil - Atta capiguara ACBM2 | ecosystem: Host-associated > Fungi > Mycelium > Unclassified ...
GTTAGGGTTAGAGTGACAAGATCATGCAGTCACATCAGATGACATAGTCACAAGTCACAAGTCACATAGAATGACATAAAAGGTTCTAAAAGGATGACATCATACAATGTATATAACATATGTTGACCTTAACACATAGCTGTTTAGGGTAGGCTAAAAGTAGTTAGCACAGACCATGAGATTTTGGTATATAAAGTAGACAATTCTATACAAAGTTCTTTATCAAGTTCTCTTGTGTTAACTTAATACAAGGTTCTTTTTATTGACCAGCTCTAAGGTTTTTAAGTTGTAACAATGAGATTGATAAGGACTGTAGGGTTTGGTTCTTTGATTAATTAGAATAGAGTATGATTTGCACTGGAAGAAAATAAGAAGGGTACAGATATCAGATAGTATATAACATATACTTATTTCTCTTCTTATAACTTATAATTTCTTTTTCTAAGGTCTTTCTTTGAAATTGCAACTTTATAGCTTATAAAAGATATAATATATAAGTTAATGCTAAGATTATTCTGAAAAGTCTAAATCTTTATTAGACTTCGATAGATTCCTACACTTGTTAAAACTTCATATCTTTTTTGGACTTTTGCTTCTCAAGTATAAACTATACTTAACATAATTAGCCAATGTCCTTGATTATATTGCTAATTCTCTTAATGCTGATCAAAATTCTAGTTCTAATACTAATCCAAGAGAAACTAAAGCTTGTATTCCCAACACTTTCAATAGCACTGAGCCTAATAATCTTAACAATTTTATATTTCAATGTTATTTATATTTTTGTGCAAACCCCACACAATTTGATATGAATATTGTGAAATCAATTTTACAATAACCTATTTTTTTAGACTTGTCTAGAACTGGTTTGAGATAGATCTCAACTAGAAAGACTAGAGTATTCTTTAAGATTAGCATTTTAATTGGAATCTATTTATTAATGGACTATATTAGTATTTTGGTCTTTTGGATCTTGTTAGTAAGGCAGCTAATATGCTAGATAATTTCTGCATAAAGCCTGATAACAAGATCTTCATCTACAATGTGAATTTCATATGCTATATCTTTCAATTAGGTTAGAGGAATAGTATTTTATATTACTACTATTATTAAAGGCTCTCCAATCAGACCTAGAATCTTATTTCTACTAGAAATAAGATAAGCCTATCTTATTCTAAGATATGTATACTCTAGTGATAATTATTGATTACTGCTACTAGAAGTGTAACCACAAACATCACTATGCAAGGCAAGTAGAGAAAGAGACTCTTAAGTTTTACTTCTAGAAACAAGATAAGACTTTTTTTATGAATAATACTGTAAGCTCTATAAGGAGACTTGCTCTTTCAAGGTTTTTCTCTTTTGTATTTTCCAGTTGATTTATATTTCATAACTCTTTCTGGCATCAGTACTTATCTGCTAATTCTCTTTTCTATATCCTAGATCTCTTTGAGCTATAAACAAATATTCCTAGTCATTTGGATATATTATTTAACTTCCCTTTTTTGTGTTCCCTCACTCTTCCATAGTTTATTATTGATATCTGCTTTTCTATGCTCCAGAAGTACTTGTTAAGCACTTAGGCTTTCTTTCAATCTAGTCTTTTTATTCTGAACTATTCTTGATTACTTAAGTATTATCATTTTCTGCTTATGTAAACAATGTTCCAACATATCAGAATAGACCTGCTATTATATAACATAGTTATTATCTTCAGAAATTCCTATTCTATTTTCTTAGAATTTCTTAGAAATTTAAAGTATCTTACTCTTCCACTCAGTTACCCTAACAGACCACTAGAGTAAGACAAATTAATCTCTAATAGCCTCATTCATCAAATTATCTCTCTTTCAAACAATGGCAAGTTAGCCAGTAATGAGTATAAGAAGCATTTCAAAAATAATCTATATTTTTATTGTAGTGTAAAAGACCATAAGCTAGACTTCTGTTCCAAGAAACTGTGACTGTAATCTGTATGACTTGCTGGTAGCACCTTGTCACATCACCTTGCTATTTAAAATAAGAGATAAAAGAGAAAAGAAAAAAGAAAATAAATAGAGACAGCAGCTACTTCTGAGAAATCCTTGGAAAAATAGAAAATAGAATGTTGTTTGATAAACAATCAAATAGTACCATCTTTAAAATTACTATTCTGCTTATAGTTTTTTCTACTAATGATTGTATAAATCTGGACTTCTATATTACTCCACTTAATTCTTTTTGCTTTTTGGTTCTTGAATATAACTAGTTCATCTAATACAATCCACTGATTGACCAGGTAAATAAATAAATAAACCAACTTTTGTCTATTTTTATAGGAAAATCTTATTCCATTTTATATCATAACCAACGTATTATTGGTATTTCTATCATCTCTTGACATCTCTCTGCAATTGTTAAACTCTACAGTTTCTATACCTATATTTGAGACTTCAGTGTTTATCTCTAAGCAACCTAACATTGCTATTATTGATGCTACAATATTCTTACATATATCAAAATTTCCAGGCTCTAGCAAGTTTCAGCTCTATCTTCACTTTTTGAACATTTAGACAAACTCCACATAGCTTGTGGAGGCTTCTGATCTCTCAAATATCTCTTCTGAAGATTACAAATTTGCTAATATTTTCAGTAAAGCTAAAGCTGAAGTTCTCAATTGTCATATATCAGGTCCACTTATACTGAAAACATATCTCTACAGTGGTACTATACCTTCTATTTCTATGAAATAAGCCTGTCTTCCATAATAGCCATTCTTCTTGCAACACATTCTCATAGTAGTGATATAACAATCTAGATATTCTATTTTCCATGACAAAGATACTTTTATTCAACTTGGTCTTTTATAGCAGAGTTCTTCTATCTCACTCCTGTCAGTGTCTCACTACTGAAGCCTTTGCTTGGGGCAATAGAGGCTATATCACTAAAACTCTAAGTGTTATAAGATGAGAAAGTATGGATAGACTTGAGTAAGATAAGATAAGATAGGACAGTAGTTATATTATTAGTCTACAACAAGAGGAAAAGGGCATGTGACTGGGAAGTCACATGATATAAGGTCATAGGGCCTAGAGCAGTCTAGAACAATCTAGTAGAGTCTAGAAGGATTAGGAAGAGTCTAGAGATGAAGTGACATTAAGGAACATAGTTCCTTATGGTGTACACATGGTGCACACATGGACGATGAAGATTAAGAGTAGGGTTGAGAGTATGACATCAGGGTATATATATACAGCATGCTGGTCTTAAGGTAGACATAAGGTGAATAAGTAATAGAACATGAGGCAGATTAGTAATGAACATGAGGATAAGACATGGATATTAGGGTAGGATGCACAGTGGTAGCATGGACCATGGATAGTTTATATAAATAGTTGGTAGAATACTGTTGTGATTTCCTGTCAAGTTCTCTTATGAATTACACAACTTGTATTCCCCACTAGATATCCACCCTTGAGATTTATTGCTTGTGCTTCTATTGGACATTGGTCTAGTGGTTGCCACAACAAGAATGATCAATTGGTAAAGCATAAGAATACAGGATAGTATCTACAGTTATATATATCTAGAGATCATAAGGAATATATATAGTAAGAATAAGGAAAATATAAGGAGAATGTAAGAAAACCTCAACTATTACATGAGGTGCTGACTGATTATATATGAAGGAAACATATGGTACAGCTGATTATTGAGTCATATTAAAGAAATCCTAACATCTGTTATCTATAAGCAAACTACCTGTTAAACATGAGATATCAATTGCAACAATACTTTCATTTTAATGTTCATGTCCACATGAACTAGTCCAATATTGCTAGATTTCCAACTATGTATGATGCAACCAATTTCTTGGTAGATCCTATGATTATTTCCCCTCATAATGTTAACACAATAAAATATGGTTCATAAGGTAGTTCTCTTATATATATTTCAATTGGAAAACCTTGTTATATTGTATTCATGTTATGTTTTTATTTTAAGAATTCAATAGCAACTTCTTTCCAATACTGCTTATCTTATTTTCTATTTGGTTGAAGAGATTTATAGTATGGTAGTGGGTAAAATGGTGTGGTTTTTACTGAAGCTTATAGGAACTTCATGTATTTCTCCAGATTGTTTACTTTATCTTGAACAAAAGTTAGTTTCAGCATCTTTGGTTTGCTTGACTCTGATGATATATTGCAGGGTTTATACAGGAATACTTCTTCATCTTGTATCCTGTCTTCTTTTTGTTTTCCTTTATCAACTATCATTAGTTGTAGTGCATCATGATGTGTATCTTGATATGCTTTCTGAATTATCTTTATATGATTGTCTGCTTGTGCATTTCCTTTCCCTTTGCATTTATCTAATTTATCAGCTAATAGTGCTTGGATATAATATGCTTGATTCTCTATATCTTCTTGTTTATAAGATCATAGTTTCAATTTCCTCCAATTCAGTATTTGCCACTTCAGCTAATTTGACGATGTTCTGGATTTGAAGCTGAATATTAGCTATTATTTCTATTCTTTGTATAATTTTATGATACTTCTTTATCCAATCCTTCCTTTCTTTGTTCAATATAGTAATCAGGTCCATGTTGTTAATGGTGTAGGAAATGCAGGGGTTAGGAGAGGTAGGTGCAGTAGTGAATTGTTGTGCTATTTGGGTTGATTTCTCAATGTTTGTTGAACTTGAAATGTTAAACTGAGGTTTTATCTCCCTCTTTATAGGTTTTGACTCGAAATCTTTGACCAATAGTCTTCAATTGCCTCTTGAGCATGTAGTAACCCCATTTCAGATATCCATTGGTCATGCTCATTTCCATATTCTTTCCAGTGCACCAAGAACTATGTGCCATGTTCTTATTTCCTGTGGTTTCTAACTTCTTCCACTTTGTATTCTTCTTCTTTATTGATAATATCTGGTGGTGAAATTGGATCCATATATTGTCCTTTGAAATATAGTTCTCTGCATCATGTTAGCAGGTCTTCATTGAACACATTGTGAATTGCCTATCCTTCTGATAACTCTAGCTGAAACACTCCTTGGCCAATATCTTTTGAGATTCTAAAAGGTCTATATCTCTTCTAGTCCAGCTTTTTTGAGAGTCAATTTGATTGTATATTTTTGGCTTCCAATCACATGTTGTCTCTAGCTTTCAATCCTTGTGAATTCTTCCTTTTCATGTCAAACTATTTCTTTATGGCTTTTTTTTACCACTTCCATTGATTTCTTTGCCATTTTCCAACTTTTTTACAGTTCTTCAAAAAAATCTTCTAGTTTTAGTAATTCTATTTTTACAGTTAAGTTCTCCTTTTATAAATATCATTCAAAGTTGAGTTCAAATAGGATATATTTTGTAGCTACATGTTTTTTGTTATTATATTGGAATTTCACTGCTAATAACTATTCTGTCCAATCATCTTGCTAGTAATTTACATAATGTTACAAAAACACTTCAACTTTCTGATTGATTCATTCCATTTGTCTATTAGTTTGAGAATAATATGCTGTTGATAATATTATTTTCATGTCTAATGCCTCTGTTAAGTCTTCTATAAACTTTGAAGCAAACTGAAATCTTCTATTACTGAGAATTTTTCATGGTATTTTATGTAATTTTCAGATTTTGTCTCAATAAATCTTTGCAATTTCCTTTGATGACACTATTGTAGTTGTTGTCTTTAGTCTGACTATCTTTGAAAATCAATTTACTATTACTATAATTACATCTTTGTCATTAAATTTTGGTAATGGTTTAATAATATCAATACTAATTTCTTGTTATAGTCTGTCTAGTGTTTTCAATGGATAAAGTTCTCCTACCTTTTTTATGTATTGAACCTTGTTTTGTTGGTATTTTGTATATTTTTGAATATATTTCTTGATGTCTTTTTTAATTTTTGGCCACCAATAGTTTCTCTTAATTAACTTGAGCATCTTTTGCTGTCCTGAATATTCTATGTCTTCTAGGTCATGATTTTCTTATGAGACTCGCTCTTGTATCTTTCTGTTGTTTGAAACATAGATTCTTCCTTCTACATAGACTATTTCTTTGTTTTTTCATGCTTGTCCATCATCCTTTTCCAGTTTTTTCTGGACTTTCTGTTCTCTTATCTGATTTCTTCTACTACTTAACTTTTCCTAATAATTACTACTTTTGCTTCTATCTTCATTTGTCTTATCCATAATTCATCCTTGAGTAATTTGATATCCTTATTGTTATCCATAGTATCTACTTGATCTTTTCTGGATAGAACATCAGCTTTCATATTTATTTTCCCTGGTATATATTGTAGAATGAAATTGTAATTCTGTAGCTTCAAATACTATCTTGATTGTCTGCTGTTAAGTTTATGTGGTTCTCTGAAATTTTTGTGATTAGTCCAAACTTCAAATTTCACTATGGCATCTAATAGGTATTGTCTTCATTTGGTTAAGGCCTCTACTATAGTAAGTAATTCTTTGTTGTAGATCTTGTGATTTCTTTTGGCTAGTTGCATTGTACTTAATAGAAAAGTGATAGGTTTCCATTTTTCTTCTTGTTCCTGATGGAATAAAATTCTTCTGATAGCATGTTCTGAAGCATCCATTTCTACCCTGAATTTATCATCTTTCTTTGGAAGAGTGAGTACTGGTTGACTTGTAATCTTGTTCTTTAGTTTTTCAAATACCACTTGCTATTCTTCTTCTCACTCCCATTCATTTTTTCCTTTGAGTTCATTAAGAGGTCTTGCTATATGACTGAAATACTTGATAAACAGTTGGTAAAAGTTCATAAATCCCAAGAAGCTTTCTACTGCTTTTATCTTGGTAGAGGTTCTCCACTCTTTAACTGTCTTTATTTTGTCATTTTCCATCTGAACCTCTCCTTGTTCAACTACTACTTCTAAGATAAGTATTTCTTCCACATTGAAATTGCATTTTAACTGTTTAAAACAGAGATTGTATTTCTCTGCTATCTTCAAAAATCATATTATCCTTTCTTCCAATTCACTCATAATTTTTGCCAGTATAATGAAGTCATCCATGTAATTGGTTAGCACTCCTTCATGTAGTAGCTTTCTGAAGATGCTGTTTATCATTCTCTGGAATATTCCTGGTGAATTGCATAGTCTGGAATATATGACTTTTGGTTTAAAGAGTCCTTTGTTTGTTAATAAAGTAGCTTTCCATTTGTTTTCTTCCTTGATCTATACATTGTTGTATCTTTAAATAAGATCCAATTTGTTGAAGTATTTAGAGTCCTTGAGTTTATCAATTACTTCTCCAATTAAAGGTAATGGTGTCTTGTTCTTTATTGTATGCTAGTTTAACTTCTTATAATCTTGTACCAATCATAGTGATTTATCTTTATTTGAGATATAGAAATATAGTACTATATATCTTGAACTTGATTTTATAATTAATCCTGCATTGAGCTATTTATCTAACCATTAGTTCAATGTCTCATTGTCATTGTATAGACCTTGGCATTTAACTCCTTGAGCATGTTCTCTGTTAGATTGATTTTGTGATTCCATTCTTATCCTTCTGGTAATTTTTTGAATTTCTTTTTGTTAAACAAGTAGGTGAATGGTTGAATATATTATGGGAGATCCTCTGAATTTATTGGGTCTGGTTCTTTTCCTATTTCCTATTGTCCTTTGTTCTAGTTGTCTATTAGTTGTATTTTCCTATTCCTGAATGATATATCCTGGTGTCGTGTCCTACAGTTCTTTGTGCATCTTGTAAACCTATATAGTTCCCATATTCCAATTTACTTCTGGATTGTGTTTAACCAACCAGTCATATCCTAGAAACATGTCTGTGCCATTTAAATCTGTGACTGCTGCATCAATTTGTTTCTTATGTCTATTGATCTCAACTTCCAGTAGTGTATATTGTATAACTTCTCCATTCTTGGTTTCATCTGCATTAAAAACCTCAAATGATCTGTTCATAGGTTCTATCCTTATCTTTTCTTCTTTTACTAGTTGTTTATTAATTCTAGTATATATATATTCTGAATTCACTAAAGCCTGTAACCATAACTTCTTCCTGTTTGATGTCTTAATGTTTGCTTGCATGTTGAGCTCTCTCTCTTTATCATTCCTTTGATTTGGAATAATATATTGATTCTGAACATGAGATATAGAGGTTCTTTGTACTATACCTACTTAGGACCTTCTCCAAAACTCTCCTATCTGTCATGTTTCTCGTTATCTGTTTCTTCTTGAATATTGTGGTTCTTCATCTTCTGTCCTAATAGATAATTCTTGGTAATGTGCCCCACTTTGTCACATTTGTAGCATTTCCTGATGTCTTGTTCTTTCTTTGGTTTTTAGCATTTCTTTACCATATGTCTATATGTGTTACAATTAAAACATCTTAGTTTTCCATCCTTGTCAAAGTTCTTTCTAGCCTTCCCAATGTCTATGAGTGTGCTTCTTCCTCTATAGGTTGTTTGAGTTCCAGTTTTGTAATCTTGTTGGCTTTTTATAGACTTGTATCTTTGTCCAACTGAGGTGATTGCTACCTTCCATTCTTTGAGTGTCTCTGGTACTACCATCAGTAGATACCCTAATATTGTCTTGATAATATTCATCCAGATGTTCTTCTTCAATAAGAATATAGCATATAAGTTGTCTGTTTCAGCCTTCATAGCTAATGCTTTGAATTTGATCATAAAGTTGGTAATGTGCTTCTTGTCCTGTTTGAATGTTTTGATCTTTCATTTGGTATCTGCTGTCTTGCTCTTGTTGCTAAATTTTGTCTTAATCTCTCTAACAAATTCTTTCCAATTCTAGGTGTTTTCTTCATCTTTTATCTGTTCTAATTTCTTCTAAGCATAAATACCTGCTATGCCTTCTCTAAGATGGGCTAAAATTGTGGTGATCCTATTGTCTGTTGCTATAACTCTATTGCTCTTGAGAAATAAATATATTTTCCTCTACTAATCTTCAAATTTCATTCTGTCCCTATCAAACTATCCTAGATCTGGGACCATGCTCTTTAGTATGACTGCTTGTTTGTTCTGTACTGCTGGTGCTGGTGCTGTCAACATTTTTTCTATAGTCTCTGTCTCTATTATTTTACTTGAGACTTCTTTTTTGATAATCTTCAATGATTCTAGTCACTCTAACAGTACCTCTAAATTGTTTTCTTGATACTGATCTGTCTTTCTGTCTGTGGGCTATTCCATAAATATTGATTATCTTTCTGACAGTCTAAAACTGTAAATGTTTCAGTGGTCTAACCACTATATACTTTTATTTTGCAAGGTAAACCTAATGATGCTTTACCAAATATTATGACCTTAAGCTTGGCTCAGGTTGCAACTTAGACAAGACTTAAGTAGATAAGAGAGAGAATGATCAATTGGTAAAGTGTAAGAATATAGAATAGTATCTACAGTTATATATACCTAGAGATTATAAGGAATACATATAGTAGGAATAAGGAAAATATAAGGAGAATGTAAGAAAACCTCAACTATTACATGAGGTGCTGACTGATTATATATGAAGGAAACATATAGTACAGCTGATTATTGAGTCATATTAAAGAAACATTAATATCTGTTGTCTATGAGCAAACTACCTGTTAAACATGAGGTATTAATTGTAACACTTAGCCTCTACATACTTTTCACAGAGTTTTTCTGTTTTTGGTCTTTAACTTCTGTATTATTATTATTTTCAACTATTTTAATTTTTTCTTTCTTATTTTCACTTAGTTAGATCAAGAACAAAAAACTGTTCCATTACAATAATATTCTAAAAATAACATTCTAACTAGTGTTATGCTGGAAAATGTTTTTTTTGCAAAAAAACATACTCTCATAAAGTTTTTAAGCATGTAAGACCTCTTTGAAGGTATTAGTGAGAAGATTTTATACTCCTAGATGACATCTCAAATTTTCTTAAGTGGGCACCAACTTGAGAGATGGCATAGTAGCCATTAATCAAATCTGATCTTAGAAAGATAGGGTCTTTAGATATAAGAAACACTACTACACTTGTAAACAACTAGGTATAAAGTATGAACACTTACAAGAGTGCTTTATATAGTTATAAATGTTCAGACAGTTGAATAAGATAGGAATATATTAGATCAAAAGCTAATAGAGTCTAGAATGGCTTTGTGAGTAGAGATGACTATATGTTAGGGTAACTGATGAAAGTCCATGAAGTTTCACATAGTTTGCTTTAGGAAGCCTAAGCTGTATTGACAACTATATTAAAGACAGGACTTACCTCCAGGAAACCTAAGAGAATAGAATGAGGTTTCCTAAAGGCCACCACTACTCTAAATACTTGAGCTTGTCTATTCTGATAATACAGAACAATAGTAGTTCAAGCTTGGATAATGGAGCAGTAGAAGCATTTAGAATATTGTCCAAAACTGGTAGGACTTATCAGATAGTGACCAAGGGTACAGGGAGATAGAATAGTTAGGAGGTGCAGTCAAGACTTAGTAGATGATGGTGTCAATTATAGGCAAACTCTATTGGTGGTGGTAGGGAGCAGTAAAGTTTGAGTGAGTGAACACTGCAGAGTTTGATAATGGTATTCAGTGCTAGGGCTAGGTCCTCTTACATTCACCCCCCCCTTTAGATTGCTGCAACTTAAAGTAATGGAGATTGGCCAAAACTTGATCTGCTGGAAGTCCATTACTTAGATGAATTATGGTGCTCAAGAGTTTAGATGATAAAACTTTGCTACTTTTTCTGGTGCAAAGATGTCAGATGCATTCTCCCAGGAGTTTGCCTTAAGTTCAAATCCCTTCCACTTGATGAGGTACTGATATTGCTTACAGTTCCATTAACTGTCTAGAACTCTTTCCACTTCCCATTTCTCCTCTCTATCCACTATTATAGGGTTTGGTGGTGGTGGCACATATTGTCCTGGGATTGAATCTTTAGCAGTGGTAGTGAGCTTTACTATATAGAACACTGGGTGCAACATTTTCATTGATAAAGACAGTTTTAACCTGTATAATATTAGGCCCACTCATTTCTCTATGGTGTATGGTCCCAAACATTAATGGGATAGCTTAACAGATGGGTACATAGTGTAGATGTCTATAGTGTCTAAATAGACCTTGTTACCAGAGTTAAAGACTAGGGCAGATGTGTGGTGTTGGTTGTAGTATTGAGCCATATCTTCCTGAGATTTGCAAATAGTAGCCTTAGCTTCTTCCAGCATGGCCCTTATTTGTTCCATAAACTACTTGACCTCTTCTAGCTTGGATTACTTCTGGTGTGGCTTAAAACCCATTTACAGGAGACATTTGGTATTTAGAAAAAAAAGAGGCTGCTGAGTAAATGAGTATATGTAGTTGTTATGCTGAAACTTGGCCAATGGGAAAGGTTATGCCAGTCATCTTTTCTTTCATCTAAAAATAGCTAAAGGTACTGATCTAACTCTTAGTTGACCCATTTGGTTTGTCTGTCAGTCTATAGATGCTAAGTAGTAGAGAATACAACCTTGATCCCAAGCAAGTAGTATAGTTCCTTTATGAACAGGATAACAAATTGAGGTCTCTGGTCTAAGACAATGTATGTAGGAAGACTATGGAGCTTCTAAATATTGTGTAAAAAGATTTTTGCTACTCCTTTGATACTTATTGTAGTATGAGTAGATATAAAGTATACTGTTTTGGAGATCAAGTCAAACCCCACAAACTCTAGAAGTTCTACAACAAAGTCAACACTGATGGTTGACTACCATGCATTGGAGATAGGAGAGAATGCAATTCACTAATAGATAGATATCAAATAGGCTTGATCCTTATGCAAAGGTCATAGATACTTATATATTGACTAATGTATCTTGATATTTGGAGCTACCAGTAGTTTTACACTACTAGCTCCAAGATTTTCCATTGTTTTTCATATCCTGCTATTCTCAAATTATGATAGAGAGAGACAATATGATAGCAAAGATCTGAATTATTAGAGACATAGATCTTACCTTAGTACAAAAGTAAACCATTTCTTTTGGGCTACTCCACAGTGTGTACAGACCTTGTAGGGGAGTGTTGAAGTTCTCATGCAGCTTTGGCCATATGCTTCTCTTGCCTTTCTAGTTGATTTTCCTAGTGGATGTCCCTCAGTAGTGTTTTCTTTTTATCTTTGACTACTACATCTTCCAGTACTCAAATAGCTAGAAATCCTGGTTTGATCAGAACCACATTCTCATTGTTGTGTAATCTAGTGCCATGATTCAGTCTATATGACAGTGTGTCAGACTTACTTATTGAGTGGCCAGAATAGTGGTGTAACTTGAATTCAAATCTAAAAAGATATAACAACTACCACACTTATCTACAGTTTAACTTCTTGGCCATCATAAAGTACTCCAAGTTCTTGTGGTCTGTCCAAATCTCCACTAGGGTTTTCACATCTTCTATAAAGTGTCTCCACTCCTCCAAAGCTTGAATCACCACTAGCATTTTCTTATTGTGAATCTTGTAGTTGTATTCTACTGCAGATAAGGACTTGCTAAAGAACATGATCAGGTGCCACTTGTCATCCTCATTGAATTGCTGAGAAAGAACTCCAGTTGCAAAGTTTAAGCTATCTACTTTAACTCTAAATAGTATAGAAGTATCTGAGGAGGCAAGAACAGTGGCAGTAGTGATAGTGGTCTTCAATACATCAAATGCATGCTGCTGTTTATGTCTCCATGACCAAGCA
>Ga0157358_1000915_pt1 | contig 12664 bp, 6 predicted proteins | sample AttcapACBM2_FD_111484 | JGI IMG/M metagenome (GOLD analysis project Ga0157358, IMG submission 111484) | Fungus gardens microbial communities from leaf cutter ant in Botucatu, State of São Paulo, Brazil - Atta capiguara ACBM2 | ecosystem: Host-associated > Fungi > Mycelium > Unclassified ...
AAGTCTACTGTTTTCAACTCTAATATCTGATCTAATGTATTCCTATCTTATCTAACTGTCTGAATGTTCATAACCTAGTAAAATACTCTTGTAAGTACATATACTTTATAGCTAGTTATTTATGAGTAGTATTTCTTGTTTCTAAAGATTTCTTCTAACTAAGATCTAATTAGATTAAAAGCTACTATACTGCCCCTCAAACTAGTATTTGCTCAAGAGGACCTAATGTTAGAGTTGAAAATAATAGACTTAGAATATTTATTTTATTTTTCTCTTTTCTTTTATTTAGTTCTATTTTATTTAAAAGAAGTAGATAAAGAGAGATGTGATGTTACATGTAATAGTCATATAGATCACAAAGTGGGACAAAGGTGTGACATCTATCACAGTTATAGAGAAGATCATAAAAGATTCTAAAACAGATAATATCATACAATATGGTAAAAGCATGTTAGCCTTATGAATAACACATGAATATTAGGGTAGGCTAGAAACAATGTAGTATGGACCATGAACCAAGTGTATATAAGATAGAGTAGTTTGTATTGGGAACTTCATCAAGTTCTCTTATATTACTTAATACAAAAGTAGTTTTTTGTTCTAATCCTTTAAACCTAAGTCATGTTACCTAATATGTCATTTAAAAGTATAAGATCTTCTCATTAATATTCTCAAAGAGAGCTTATATGCTTAAAAACCTTATAAGAGTACTTGTTTTTGCAGAAAAGCATTTTTTAGTATAATAATGCTTTAGTAGAGAAGAAAATCCAGTGGATGTTATTATATATACAAGAAAAGTTAACAGATATCTAGAAAAAGAATGTAATAGAGGATTTGGAGAATAAAAGTTTGGAGTTTTCGATAGTAGGAGAATTTCTTGCTGATATAAAATAGAAATTTGGAAATAGAGATGATAAATCAGTAAAAGTGGCAAAACTAAAGAAAGTAGAATAGAGAGGAAAGATAATGAAGAAGTTTGCTCAAGAATTTAGGAAAGCAGTAAAAGGAAGCAGATTTGAAGAAAGACTCTTGATTGAATTTAAAAAAGAGATGAATAGAATTATTAGAAGTGGAACAGCCTCTGAAAAGTATCAAACAATAGTATAAGAGAGCAATTAATCTGGATATACACTAGAGAGAAAGCAAGCAAGATAAGAAAAGATTAAGAAATAGAAAAGAGACTGGAAATTTGGTACTAAGAGTAAATATGCTAGCAAATGCTAGTAGGACACAAAGACAGCAACTATCACAGCCTCAAGTTTGGCCAAAAAGATAGGAGTTTTAATAAGCATTAATAGAACCTACATTAATAAAAGAGATAGAGAGAACAAATATGATTATTGTATATCTATAACAATAGCAAGCATAGTTTATACTAAGACACAACTCATATGTGATAGAAGTAGACTGAGAAAGAAAATGTAGGAGTTTTGAACATTTGATAAGAAATTGAAAGAAATTGTAGGACAAGAAAGAATAATTGAATATGAGGACAATAGTAATAGAGACTATTTAAAAGAGGAGGAGAGTTTAGTAGTTCTTAACTAAGCTCTAGTAGTAGTAATAGATTCACAATACTTAGTAGAGTGATAGACAATATATTCTGCTACAACTTCAATGGGAATATATTAAAAGAAGTAATAGTAAAGATTAAGCTAGATTCAATAAAAATTTATTGAATATACAGTAGAAGTAAATATCTATTATCAAGGATATAGAGAGAGGACAGAAATTAATATAATTGGGAAGCAGAAGTGGAAAGTGATTTTGGAAGTACTATGGCTAGCATGCCACAATCCTGAGATTGATTGGAGAATAGAGGAAATAAAGATAATAAGGTATTCAGAAGAATATAGAAAGTAGTAGAGACAAAAATAGAGAAAACTAAGATGGAAAAAACAAAAGAAGAGGAAAAGAAGAGAAAGAAGTAAAGAAAAGAAGAAAAACTAAAAAAGGAGAGAATAATAAAGGTAAAAAAATGACAGAAGAACAGAAGAATTGGAATAAGGAAGAAGTAGTAACAAAGTCTGAAGAAGAGGCCAAGAAATTGGTTTTTTAAAGGTTCTATAAGTGGATTTATATCTTTGAAAAAAAGGTGAGTAAGAGGATGCTGACAAAGAAAATATAGGATCATATGATTGAGGTGAAGAAAGAATTTGTGCTAAGGAAGAGAAAGATATATTCATTGTTGAGGAAAGAGAGAGAAGAGATGTGTGAGTTCATTGAAGAACAATTGAGAAAAGGATATATCAGATTCTCAAAATTGTCTTAAATAGCACCTGTGTTTTTTATAATTCTCTACCATTAATTTTAGATATTGTAGAAGATATAGGTATGAAGAAGATATCTATTAAATTAGAATTATGATAGGGATATAATAGTGTATGAATAAAGAAGGGTAATGAGTGGAAGGTAGTGTTCATAACTCCAAAAGGGTTATTTGTACCTACAGTTATATTCTTTAGACTAACTAACTCTTTAGCTATATTTCAAACAATGATAAATGAGATTCTACAAAACTTAATGAATACTAGAGAAGTGGCAAGTTTCATTGATATTGTGATGTGAGAACAGAAGAGAAGGAAGGACACAATAAAGCAGTAGAGAAAGTAGTGAAAAGGTTAGCAGAAAATAATTTGTATATAAAACCAGAGAAGTACAAGTGAAATGTGAGAAAAGTAGGATTTTTGAGAGTGGTAATAGGATCCAAGAGAATTAAGATAGAAGAAGAGAAGGTAAAAGAAGTGTTGGATTAGCTAACTTCTAAAGAAGTCAAGGATATATAGAAATTTTTAGAATTAGTCAACTATTACTGGTAGTTTATTGAAAATTTTACATTTATAGCTAGACTATTACATGACTTGGTAAAAAAGAATCAGAAGTAGGATTGGATAAAGAAGCAAGAAAAGATGTTTAGGAAGTTAAAGGAGAAATTTACATATTAGTAGTACTGAACTTAAACAAAAAAATGAAAATGAAAGTTAATGTATTATTAGCATGGTTCACACCAGAAGGTGAAAGCCTATGAAGCTGGCTTAGAGATATATAGAGAATAGAAACACTATATGATAAGCTTAATAATATAGACTTTCCAAAATAATCTTGGCTTTAGCTTATATACTGTATTGTCTATCTGTTATATAGTTACAACTTGAAAGGATTGGAATGAAGTCTGAAGAGGGTGAGTATTAATAGTAGTATATTGCTATTGAACACTAGAGATTGAGTTCACTTGAAATTATTATTGTCAATTATTAGACTAGTGAATTATAGATAAAAGATGTTTGGATATTTTAATGATAAGACTATCATATCCTATTTCAATCATATTTATTCCAACCCATGGATAACCTTTTTTCTCTGATCTACACTTTTTAACCTCTTTCAGTATAGATCACATATCTCTACTCCATCTCAGATGTCCTCACTAAACTCTTGCTAACTCTATAGACTTTCATTCTCTAACATCTAAAGATCACTAAAAATCAGGGTAACTTACTTAACAGTCTCTATTTTAGATAACTATTCCAAATAGATTTGTTAGGTGTAATTCACACTGGAGGTGAAAGTCTATAAGATGTACTTGTAGAATGACCTTAGCTTCAGCTTATATGCTACGCTGTCTGTCTGCTGCATGGTCATGATTTCAGGGAATAGAAAGAAGTCTAAGATGGGAGTGAGTACTGATTTGGTGTGTTGCCATTGAACACTGGAGATCGAGTTCAATAAGAAGTTATCTTCATTGATTATCAGACTAGTAAATTACAGTGTAACTACTAGTCTTATATATGAATTCCTACTTTAGGAAATGCTTGGGGTTTCAGTGGAATAGCCCCTATTACCCCAAGTGGAGGTTTCAGTGTTAAAATACTGATAGGAGTAACTCTGTCATGAAAGACTGAGTTGAATAGGAGTATCTCCACTGTGGAAGATAGAATACCTGGATAGTTGCAGCACTGCTTTAAGGCATGTTGCAAGAAAGGTGAGCTTTAATTGTTGGCAAGAAATGTACCACAGAGATGTGTTTTCCAGATGAATGGACTTGGTATATGATAATATTGAAATAATAGCCAATGAAACTTGTAGTTACTAATGGTCTAATATCTCAGTAATTTATTTGACTTCTATACATTCCACATATATGCTTATTTAGGGCTTTCTAGTACAACTTGGTTTGTAAGAATTAGTCCACTAGTTGTGAAAATATAAGTTGAATGAAGTTTATGACAAGATATTGGCAGTGATTAGAAGATTGGAAAACTGGAGATATTTATTAGAGAGCACAAAATTTAAACAGAAGACAAGCTTGATAGGTGTTGTATTTGTTAAGATTTGACTTCACCTTGAAATATACTAGGAAAAAAGATGGGAAAGATAGATAAACTAAGTAGAAGACTAGATTGGAAAGTAGGAGTAGAGAAGGAAAATCAAAAATTAATTAAAGAACAATATATTTGTAGTTTAGTAGATGTAGATATAATAATAGAAGAATCTGAAGTAGATATAATAGTCAAGTATAGAGAAAGATGAAAGACAACAGAGTTAATAACAAGAAACTATTAGTGGCCAGGAGTAATAAAAAATGTAGGAAAATATATGAATAAATGTGGATATGTGCCAAAGAATAAAGAACTATATAGAAGTACTAGTAGGGAAACTGATAGTGAATGAGGTACCAAAGAGATTTTAAACATACTTGATAGTGGAATTCATCACAAAATTGCCATTATTAGCAAGAAAAGACATGATTCTGGTAGTATACAATAGGTTGTTTGAAATGACATACTTTGTAGCAATAACAAAAGGAATACTGGCAGAAGAACTAGTGTAGCTATTTAGAGATAATATGTGGAAGTTGTATAGGTTGCTAAAGAGTGTGGTTTCAGATAGGAGACTATAATTTGTAGTAAATTTAACTAAGAAGTTAAATAAAATATTGGGAATTAAAATGAAACTATTAACATCCTTTTACCTACAAACAAATAAATAGACTAAACAAATAAATCAGAAGTTAGAATAATATAGTTTCAATAATATATAATAAGAATTCTTGTTCTTGTTAAAACTGTGGTTAGCTTTTACAAACATTATGTGATTAGAGAAAATATCAATCAGTCAAAAACCTAAATGAAATTCATTATTTAGAGAATTAAAGAAAGAAAAGATTCTATTAAGACAATTGTTGGTACTAACAATGAAACTCTTGATTTTTTGCTGTTGTTTGGAAATCATATTTTCTAAAGAGAATTAATGAGGCTGAGAGTTTAGAGCATGTCTTTTTTCAAGAAGTAATTTGATGATATGATTTTGAAAGTGTATTATATGCTAAGTTTATTCATCTGGAAAATACATCACCATAGTAATACTGTCTTATCAACATCTAATCTACAAGCCCACTTTTCACAGCAGCCACCTTTTTTGTGACATACCTCATAGTGATAATGTATCTATCTGAGTATTCTATTTTTTATGACAGAGATATACCTATTTGACTTGGTCTTCCATAGCAGAGTTATACTCTTGTCAGTGTCTCAACACTGAAACCTTCACTTGAGGTCATAGGGGCTATACCACTAAAACTCTAAGCATCTTCTATAGTATGTACTTATATATAAGACTAGTAGTTACACTGTAATTTGCTAGTCTAATAATTAATAAACTCTTATTAAACTTGATTCCTAGTGTTTAACAGCAACATACCCATTAGTACTCACTCTTATCTTGAATTTCTTCCTCTTATCTGAAGTTGTGACCACATGGTAAACAAACAATATAGTATATAAGCTGAAACCAAGGTCATCCTACAAGTTTACACATCTCCAAGCCTATCTTGTAGACTTTTAACCTTGGTATGAACTACACCTGACAGAGAGTGATAATATTCATAATTGAAGTTTACCACTCAGCTTGCAAAGATAAAAATAAATAGGAATTAGACTAGTGATAGCCTTTATTTCTATAGAGGTTAAGGTATAAAAAACACTAAAAATCTAAAGAGCTACTCTTTATTGTATTTTGTTGAGTATGTTAAGCAGATATGATAAAGGCATTTTATTATAATACCATAAAGAAAAGCTATAGAGAATAATAGGAAGGATGCAAGGCCTATAACAAAGGCATTTTTGATATAAGAAAAGTCTATGTATTGAATTGCCAAGCATTTTTATATACATAACTATAAATAGTGCTTTATTGACATAATGTCAGGTGTAGTTCACACTAGGGTAGAAGTCCACAAAATGGACTCAGAGATGTACAAACTTGTGGAATGACCTTGGCTTCAGCTTATATGCTGTGCCATCTGTCTGCCACATGGTTGCAACTTTAAATGATAGAGAGAGGTCCAAGATGGAAGTGAGTGCTGATTGATGTGTCACTATTGAATACTGGAGATTGAGTTCAATAAGAATTATCTTCATCAATTATCAGACTAGCAAATTACAGTATAACAACTAGTCTTATATACAAATAGGTGTTATAGGAGATACTTGGGGTTTTAGTAGTAAAGTGTTGTAGCAACTACTCGCTGGAATAGCACTCGTGATATGCTGACTTCAGCAAAGCTCTCAGAAGGCTATCTAGTAGTGGGAATTACAAGAGAACTCGACAAGGAGCCCTTGCTGCATTGCTACCATATTTATATAAGTTACAGGTGGTCTGTGCTACAACAATGTGTCTACCTCATGTCTACTCCACAGTGACTACGCAAGACTGTGCATCCTGCCCTAACATCCATGTGTCCTACATGTAGTAACAATGTGGTGTACATGCTCCCTAATGTCATCATTTAGGCTCTTCTAGCCTCATAAACCCTTCTAGACCTATAGACTCTTCTAGACCACTCTAGGCCTATGACATCATCTCACATGACTTTCAGGTCACATGCCCTTCCTCTGTTGTAGACTAATAATTAATTACTTATTCATGTCCAGCTAACCCTAACCCTAGCCAAAGTCTGTCTACACTTTTGTCTTATAACATAAAGCTTCTATTACTCCAAGCAAAGGTTTCAGTGTCTCAACACTGACAGAAGTAACTCCATCATGGAAGACCAAGTCAAATAGAAGTATCTCCACCACAGAAGATGGAATACCTAAATAGTTGCAGTACTGCCATAAGACATGTTGCAAAAAAGATAGCCATCATGGAAGGCAGGCTTGTATAATTTGGAGATGATATCACCATGGGGATGTAATTTCCAGACAGGTAACTTGCATATGACACATAATGTTTAATATGTTGATGAAAAGTGAGTTTTTTTATCAAAGATGAATCTTAAATATTTCCATGATTCTTTGGAATGAAGAATAAGACCTTCTATCTAATTAAGGTCTAGTGAAGGAGGATCAAAGATATTATGCAATCTAGAGAAGTAAAAGACTTTCATTTTTTCATACTCAACAATGAGATCAAATTATTCTAGTAGAAAAAAGATAATGTTATAACTACAATAAAAGTAATTGTTATTTTTGTTTAGAGATTTTTCTTGAAAATAGAAGTAATCAAAAGAGTCAATAGAATAGAAGATAGAGCAGAATCTTGTCCTATACCTATATTTACATTGAAAGAAGAAGAAATAAAATTATTTCATAAATAACAAGTTTTTCTGCCTACTAAATAGTCAGAAAAAAAGAGAAATTTTAGAATGGAATTCTGTTTTGTTCAAAATAAGAGAAATCAATTGGTGATTAAGTAACAGGAAAAATTGGGCAATATTAAACACCAATGTACTAGTTTGAAGGTCCTTAATCTATCTAGAACAAATAATATAGGTAAGATAGACTCTTACATCTATAGTTAACCATTGTTTAAGCTTACTGAGTTGTTAGAATGGATAAAGTTGTTCACAATAAAAATATTTTTGTTGTCTAATTTTAAGAGTGAAAATAAGAGAAAAACTAATTAGAATTATTATTAAAGAAAATAAGACAAAAGAATAGTAATAAAAGAACAAAGAAAAATTCTATTGAAAGTATATAAAGACTAGAGTTAAACTTTACAGTAATTAATCAAGACATAGGTGTAAGTACTGTAAAAATTAGCCACTAAGTCTATAGTATGAGTAAGTTTGGAGTTAATAATTTGTAAGATTTTATACTTAGGTTTTCTAATAATAATAACTAGTGCTGGAGCAGGTTGAGTTCTTTTAGGAAAAGTATTAAAAGTGGCTGGTTTGAGTATGAAGATATAGAAGACTAGATATATAAAATATATAAACTTTAGAAGATAAATAGTAAATAACAAAGTACTAGATTAAACAATGGTTTTATAAGAATTAAGATATTTTTAGAGAGCTTTTTGGAAAACTAAATGTTTTTAAAGAATTGAGCTTTCATAAAGACCTTATTACTTACTTTAAAATCAGATATAGGAGATTACTATATATCAGTAGACTTTTATATCTATACTTGTTTGCACATGGATCAACTTCTTGTATTTCAACTTCTAGTAACTTGTCATCTAGACTCCTAGTTGTTTTATATCCTAAAAACTGTTAGAACAACTGGATAAAAGAGCAGAATACTCCAAATCTCTAGGAAATCTTAAGTCTATTGTCTAAGAAATACTAAACTATATACTTACCTCCAAGAAATTCTAAGAGAATAAAATGAGGATTCCTGAAAGTGACAACTACTTTATATAATAACAGATTCATTTTAATATGTCAGACTTTTGTTTATATAAGCAAAGAATGATGATACTTAAGTAATTAGAAACAGTTCAGAATAAAAGACTAAATTAGAAGAAAGCCAGAGTGTTTAACAAGTGTTTCCAAAGTATAGAAAAGTAAATGAGTAGATGAGTAGACAATACTAGTAGACTTTGGAAGATTATGGACCATTGCAGAAAAACAAGAGAGTACTGGAAAGGGAAGTTAAATGATATATTTAGACAGTTAAAATTATTGGTATATAGCTTGAAGAGGTCTAGAGTATAGAAAAGTGAATATAGAAAAAGATTACTAAACACAGATTAGCTAAAAATATGGAAAAGAAAAGTCTTAAAAGAGCCAATCCCCTTATAGAAGCTATTTCCATAATATCTTCCTAGTTATTCTCTATATTATTACTACCTTATTCACAGTTCCAACTATAGACCTAATATATAAAACTGAGTAGATATTCTATAGTCTTCAGTTTAGAAATCAACTAAGAACTAATTACCTTTTGTTCCTTCAACTAAGATCAACTAATAATTTTCTAATACTCTTCTAACTAAGCTTTATCTAATTTTCTTGCTACTCTCTTATCATCCAAAAATTTATGGATAAGCTCCTAAGCTTGATCTACACTTTGGATACTTATCTAACCTCATGGATTTTTACATCTGTTTTCTAAATAAGTTTCTATACTAAATCTAATCTTCTTTCTGTTGTAACTGATTATAGATATTTGATTGAAGTAAGTTCTATCCTATTTTTCATCCATTCTTGTTATGGTATGCTTGGACACTAATATTCTTCTTTTATCTATTTTTCTGGATTTTATATTTCTTTTCTTTTGATTTTCTTTTTCTTTTTATTTGATGATGAAGAGGCACATGACTGTGGTTACATGACATGTCACATGATGTGATGTCATAAAAGCCTAGAATAGACTAGAGTAGGCTAGAGCAGTCTAAATAGATGATGTCAAGGAGCATGTTAACTGTATGGCTACTTTATAGTGTATATATGGTGTACTTATGGATGATGCATGGACATTAGGGTAGGGTAATTATTAAGTAGCACAGACCATGTGTAATTTATATAAATAGGGTAGCAATTTAGTAGAGACTCCTTGTTGAGTTTTCTTATGATCTTCACTTAATATCCTACTGAGAGATTTGCTGCCTTGTGTGATTATTGGTCTTTGTAACTAGTAGTTGCCACAACAATCCTATTAATAGTACTGCTGTTAGGCTATAAAGATCTTAATCTTAAGAATACTTTGTAATTTATCAAGATTGATAGCAAAGTTATAGACTTGAGAGAAAGTGATATTATTTTCAGAGTATACTAAAACTCCATAAGAAGCAGAAGTTATAATCAGTTGTCTTACTAATAGTTACAATATATATAGAGGTATTATTCTAGAGTTTGGCTTGTATATTCAGTTTGTCTAGTATTTTTAGGATAATAACCTAAAGTAAAGTAAAGATACATATTTAGAGCTATATCTAAAGAATGAAAGAAGTTTGAGACAAACTCTAAACTATAGTTAAAGATAACATGAGAAGAAATACTATACTTAGAAAATATGTGAAGAACAAAGAGCTATGTTAACTCTACAGAAGTAATAATAGTATAAGTAGGGATGAAAATCACCTGCTTAGTAAGCTGATCAACAATTACTAGAATAATAAGAGCTTCTTAATAAAATCAATAAAAATGAAATTCTAGAGATATTTAGAAATAGAAAGTTACTTGAAAGATTTCTAGAACTTGTAATACTAAGGTTTGGATTATATACAAGTGATACAGGATTTGCAAAATTTTTGTATATCTGCATAGAAGCTTGACTAGGAATATCTGTAGTAAATAAGTTCCAGTATTTTGTTTTAACCAAAGTGGCTAGCTAGAATATGATTTGAGGAGTCAATATATTAATAGCCTTCTACAGAGTTGTGTTTTGCAGTAATAAGACCACTTGAAAGCACTATACAGATATCTTAGTAAAAAGTGTTAAGGTTAATAACTGTTGTTATATGGGACAAAGAAGAAATAAGAATTGTTACTCAGACAGAGGCCATAAGTTGTTCATGAATAAAAATAGGCTTGAAGTTGTGAGGATTACTTATGGTATAGCTAATATGCATTTCTTTAAAATAGATATCCCATCATCTAATAAGAGTATTTGATTTGATGCTGAGATAACCTAGATGGAACTAAATGACAAAGTTAAACTATAAGAGGTACTCAGATTATTATACTTGTCTATAGGTTAGTATTTTAGTAATAGAAAAGTACTCAAGATTTTTATGATCTATAATAACATTAATAGAAAAGGCTAGATTTTCAAGATAATAGTATCAAATTTTAAAGGGTTTAAAAATAGCTAAAATTTTTTTGTTATAAGTATTATAGCTCAATTCTGCAGAGGTGAAAGTCTGAGAGTGAAAGACTACCAAATGAACTTCATTGTTTTCATCTATAATAAAAAAAATTATAGTAAGAGCATAATCAGAAATATCTGTCTCCACAATAAGTTGAGTATTAGAAATCTAGTGGATAAAAATAGGCATGGAGGTAAATACTTTCTTTAGGAAGTTAAAAGTATTACAGCAGAAATTGTTATGAAGTATCCTTTTATATAAGGTAGGTTAGTAGAATGATAATATCAAAATATTCAAAAATAAATTAATAGTAAATAGTTCTTATTCTGTCATTTGACATAGTAAGTCTGAAAGAAGAAAGAATATATTCTAAATACTCTACTAACTCATAGTCAAACTTATACTTCTTTGCTTTAGTATAGAGACCAGCTTTACAAAGCTTTTTGATATAGTAGCAGTGTGCAAACATATTATCAGAGTAAATGAGTATATTATCAAGATAGATTATAACACAGACATCCAAAATATTAGAAAAAATATTATTTATAAATCACTAAAAGACAGTGAAAGAATTAGTAAGACTGAAAGACATTACAGACCATTCAAATAATCCATAATAAGTCTAGAAAGTAGTATTACATTTGTCATCTTCAGATATATGGACTAGGTGGTATACATGACAAGAATCTATTTACTTGGGCTTTATAGAGTGAGAATAGTAATCCTTTTTAATAATGCAGTTAAGTTCATAGAAATTAACATAGAGTCATAGTAATTTATCTTTCTTCTTGATAAAGAGAACTAGAGTACTGTGAGAAAAGAAGGTTGGTCAGATGAATTCTATATTCAGATTTTTCTCAATGAATTTCTTTAAAGCTTCTTGCTCAAATGCTAAAAAATAGTAAATAATGTCAACTGGAGGTTGTACATCTTCTTCCAGATTGATTTTCAAGTCATAAAGATAATAAGGAGCAAGGACTTCAGTTTTGGATTTGCTAAAAACATTCACAAATTCATAGTACTTAGAAGAGATTATAGAAAGATTGAGAACAGACTTTGTTACATGTGCAAAGTTAGTTTAAACACTAGCTGATCAAATATAGATTTGAAAATTGCTAGAGCTTAGAAGTTTTAATGTTTAGAGTAAGGCTAAAGTACTAATAATAGCAAATGTTAAGTTACTTGGGAGTAGATACAAAGGTCTCAGATATTAGTGTGGAAACTGCAGAGTTCAGTGAATATAGAGAAATATCAAGAGTTGACAGTGTTATCAATAGTGTGTTAGCTATGATATATAATAGACTTTGATTGTTCTGCAAAGATGGACAGAAAGTTATTAACCTATTTACTAAGTCAATCAATAAATTGTATTGGATAAGCCAGTTGTATCTAAGAATTAAAGAGTAAAAAGAATTAAGTAAAGTGACATAAAAGTTCAGATTTATATATTTACTAGAGAGAAAAACTACAGGCAAAACAATAATTTCAGAAATAGTGTTGCTTGATGAACTGTCAAACAAATAGAGTTTAGCTGGTAGAATTGAAGAGGTTTTTAATTTATAAGTATACATAAACTTCAAGTCTACAAAGTAGTAAGTAGATCTAGAGTTGACTAGAGCATAAAATGGGA
>Ga0157358_1000916_pt1 | contig 12654 bp, 7 predicted proteins | sample AttcapACBM2_FD_111484 | JGI IMG/M metagenome (GOLD analysis project Ga0157358, IMG submission 111484) | Fungus gardens microbial communities from leaf cutter ant in Botucatu, State of São Paulo, Brazil - Atta capiguara ACBM2 | ecosystem: Host-associated > Fungi > Mycelium > Unclassified ...
AGTGACGTCATACAGCATGGACAACACATGCTGGCCTCATGTTATACTCATGGTTGTTTAGGGTAGGGTGCACAGTAGCGAGCACGGACCATGGGTAATAGTATATAAGGTAGACTACTTTGTGTTAGGAACTCTATCGAGTTCTCTTGTGTTACTCAATACAAGAGTCGTTCTATTGCTTAACCCTTGGAGCTCTAGTTCATAACAATAAGCCTTAGACTCCCTCAGTCCAAGTTGTATCTGAAAATCTTAAATATTCTCTATCTTATTGAAAATACTAATCTTTCTATTACTGCTAATATTATTGAAAGAATAATCCAAACCTCTCATATCTTTAAAAATACTTAGCATCCCATCCTCACATTATTAAAGCTTTGCCAAAATCTGATATAACTGTAATTTGGATGGATATTTGAGACTCCTAAAATAGTATAAAAGCTAAGTTACTCATTAATAGGTGTTTCAATATAGAATAGTATATTGTCATGATAAGAGATACAAATATGAACCCAGGTATTCTACAATGTAGAAATTACTGGAAATGGGATTACTCAACATTCATGTATTATATATATGGGGCAAAATGTCAAAAATACAACAGACCTCATAAACTCAAACATTATAGAGAAATAGCATAGTGTTATAAGGCAAACTTTAAGACTAACTCTCTTAGGCTTGAAACAAAGAAAGGAAAACTATATATTTATTCTTTCAAGCATATCAATTATAAGGGAATCATCAAGCAGACAGCAATTTATATCTGTTTTAAAAACACAGGTTCAATCAGAATTGGCACAGAAAAAAGTTACAGGAACTCCAAGAAATCAGAGCTAACTTGATTTGCTTAGCTATGAATGGGGGTAAACAATGATTTTAAAACTCTTAATATTTTTTTACAGAATGTTAGAAAGAATAAGCTTCTTACTGACACTATTCTAGAAAACAACAAAAATTTGATATTTTATTTATTCAAGAATCTCTCTAATCAGTTATTCAACAAATTTCCAAATTCCAAGCTCTATAATTAAAGAAGGAGAAGACATTATTGGTGCTCCTCATTATTCTTCCTAAATCACATTTGCAAAATCTTCTTTAGACAATAACAATTATCCAAGAGTCATCATGTACATCAACATTTAAGACTAAGTAGATACTCTGGTATTCACTAGTTTGGAAATCAACTAAGTAACTTACTTTTCTTCTGTTAGATGCAATTCACACTCACTAATTTTATCTGTGATAATAGCATGGAAGATAGAGTTCAGAAGAGAATCTTAATGAGAACATGCTTTGAGACAGATGTGAACAGAGTATTACATAGATAGGTCAACCTTGGCTTTAATAGATATTATTGTACCTAGCCTATATATTATATAATGAGGATTTTAGATAATGAGAGTTTGGATAGAGATACAAGTATTACATAGTTTAAGTTAATAATCAGACTAAAGAAAATAGTACATGGTAGATTACATTCTTAAATATGAAACTGGTAACCTAATAATAATCTACTACTGTATATACTCTAGATTGTTAGATACTGCAGAGAATATTGTTTGAAACTCTATAGAATTAATGAGAAGTACATGGTCTAGTTCTCAGATTGATAAATAATTGGAATAGAGTACTATAACTTAAAACCTTATGTAAGGGCAAAAAATAACTTATGTATTAAGTAACACAAAAAAACTTAATAGAGTTCCAAGTACAAACTAATTTATCTTATATACTGTAGACTTTAGTCTGTATATACCCTACTACTAACCTACTCTGAAATATATATATATGCTTACCATAAGGCTAACATATTGTTGCTATATTATCTGTTTCAGGATCTTCTACAATCTTTTCTATATCATATAATTATGTAACTATAACTATGATATATATAATAACAATATAATGGATATCATGTTTTCATCACACTTTTGTGACTTGTGTGACTGTCATATCTCACTTTTATTTAAGTCCAAAATAAATAAAAATAAAAATAAAATAAAATAAAGTTTATTATTCACAACTCTAACATAAAGTATAATTTGTACCAGAAAAGTAGAAAATATATAGATAATAGATGGTATGTAACATCTTTCTGAATTCTCTTACCATTTTGCTTCTTTCTCTGAAATTATAACTATGCAATAGACAATGGCATAATATATAAGTTAAGATAAAGATTGTTATCTATAGCTTAGTTACAAGTATACAAATAAGCTTTCTAGCTTGATTCATAATCCAGATACTTTATCCACTCTTGTGAATGACTATGTTTATTTACAAATAAGTTTCTATACTTCATCTGACTTTTTTTCACATGATTATGTTATGATTAAAGACTCAAAGTATCAAGTCAATAAAAGAATTCTGTATAGAATTTATATAAGAGAACTTGATAGAGTTTCAGTTATAGAGTGTCTATCTTATATATACTTGGCTAATAGTCCATGTTACATTAAACCTAGCTTATCCTAAAAGATACATATACTATATGCTATTAATATATAATATAATATCATTATTTTAGAACTTTTTACATTCTTTTATAACATATAATTATATAACAGTAACTTGTGACTTGTGACCAATGTGCAACACTGTGTTACAATGTGTGACAGTTTGTAATATCATGCTAATCTTAGTTCTAAGCTAGAAAATAAGAAAATAATAAAAATGAAAATAATAAAAATGAAAATAAATTAAGTCCACAATCTTTAACTCTAATATTACTCTTTCTTTAAGATTTTTCCCTCAGAAAAACTGACTTCTATTTTTGCCAGTTTCTCTCCAACTTTTTTAAATACTTATCCTCAAACTTTCTGTTATTCCATTTATATAATGTCATTACCATATATTTTCCTAGCAACTCTCCTTTCTTAAAGTCTTTTTTTACTATATTTAATTTCTCTTGTCTCCTTACTTTTGCACTCAGTCTCTCTTCAAATTCTACTACTGCTTCATTTGTATTTTCTAAGTTTTTCTCTTTCTCTTATATTTTCTTTTATTTATAATTTTTTCTATCTTCTACTCTTCAACTCTATCTACCTCTACTAGTTTCACCTCTTTTATCTTTTGTTCTCCTACTTATTCTCTATATTATACTACTCAACTAACATTTATTATAGTAACTACTAGTCAAAAGACTAATAGTAACACAAGCAATAAATCTCAAGGTGGATATCAAGTGGGGATTACAAGAGAACTCAACAAGTAGTTCCTAATGTATTATTACTTGTTAGAAATACAAAGATTGGACTTTATTTTATTAGCTTCTCTTTTTCTTTTCTTTTCTTTTCCTTTCAGTCTATTCTATTTTTAGAACTAGAGTTAGGGATCAGTGGGAGGTCACATATCACACTGTCACATGATCACATGTCATAATAGAAAATAGTAGAAGATTCTGAAAGAAATAACATTATACCTTGTATTATACATATAGTAACCTTAAGATAGACATATAGTCATTTAGGGTAGGCTAAAGTAATGCACAGACTAGTAGTCTGAGGTATATAAGATAGACAATCCTGTACTGAGCTCTTTATCAAGTTCTCTTGTATTAATCCTAATACAAGGTTCCATTCATTAATCAACTCTAAGTCATAATACTACTCTATTTATATAAAGTTCTTATGGTCTGTGCTAACAATAAATAGCCCTACCCTAATGTCCATATGTAGTCTATACTTCTATCATACATCAACCTCATGTCTGCTATAAGGACACTATGTTATATATATATCTTCTAATATTATTTTTCTAGTCTTTTCTCTCAGAGTCTAGGCCTATGACTTCACATCATGTGACATGTCATGTGATCACAGTCACATGCTTCTTCATTGTCAAATAATAAAAAGAAAAGAAAAATCAAAAGAAAAAAATATTAAATTAAGAAAAATAGATAAAAGCAAAGAAAAATATTAGTGTCCAAGCATACTATAACAACATTTACAACTAAGTATCACAAAATGAACTACTTACTTATTTGTGATATCTAAACCTTGAATGCACTTTTAGAGGTTTAGAAATAATTCAGAAGTTTAATAATAATAACAATGATAATGAAAAGATTAATACAAATATCAATGATAATAAGGAATAATAATTATTGATTATTGATGAAAACTAATTTTGTTAAGTCTGAGGTCTAATTCTCAAATATAAAAGTATTTATACAGAATAGTAATGACTTGTGTGCAAGCTATTTCCATCACATGATCATAACTTGTATCTGGTAGAGCTATCATATGTCATAGCAGATATTAGACTAATTTTAAAAGATAACTAATTATATTACTATATTGATATGCTTGTATCTCTCTAAATACTAATCTTTATATATGTAACGACCTTAAGCTTAAGCTTAGATTGCAACTAAGGCAAAAACTTGAGAAAAAATAAGGGAATTGTATAGATGGTAAAGTGTAAGAATACAGGAGTGTATCTATGCTATATATACTACTAGTCATTAGAACCATGAGGAGTACATGAGGTATAACACATGAGGAAATGGTGAGGAGAAAATGAGGACTAGGTTAGGTTGTAGCACCTACTATATGAGGCACTGACTAAGACTACTTTGGCGCAGCCGATTGTTGTCATCATACTCTTTGCCCATGTCCATGTTGTCTTCAGGAGGCATTGCTCGTAACAATATAGTGTATAATATATTATTAAAAATTGTTTGATGAACATTTTCCAATACAACTTTGATTGTGGAAATCTGTTTAGTCATTCCTAAGATAATAGCCAATAAAACTTGTATTTACTGATGGTGTAATATCTCAGCAATCTATTGTTACTTTTATACATTTTATATATGTGCAGATAGCTATTATTTAGGGCTTTCTAGTGCAATCTAGTTTGTAAAAATCAGTCTACTGGTTATGAAGATACAAGCTGAATGAAGTTTGTAATACTAGATGAATTCTTATTGAAGTTGGCAATTGTAGTTTAATTGTATTAGTAGAAACTATCTTGTTAATGGTATATGAACCAACATATTTGTTAAAAGTCAAAGACAATAGACTTAACAATTTTTATTTTATTTTTAATTTTAATTTTATTTTGAAATTAGGGTTAGGATTTAGTATAATATATAACTACCACAAACTGTTATATGGCATAACTTAGTATCACACATCAGTTATAGTCACATAATCATATATTATAATAGAATATGGTAGAAGATCCTAAAAGAAAACAACAATATTTGATATATATTAGTTAATCTTGAGGATAATATATGACTCTTTAGAGTAGGTTAATGATATTACAACATAAACTAGTAGTCTAGTGTATATAAGGTAAATAATTTTGTACCAGGAACTTTATCAAGTTCTCTCGTATTTATCCAAATACAAGATATTTTCTCCTGATTCACTCTAAGATCTTAAGTTTGTAATAGTATTGATTCACTAATTTCTTTGCTGGCTACTTCTTAAATACTGAATTTTTTGTGCTCAGTATTACCTTATTACCTTTTTTCCATTCTTCTACTTTTTTTCTCCCTCTATTTACTTATTATATCTCTTCTTGTGATTTTCTTAATGCTACTCTAGCTTTTTTCTATACTTTCTTTATTCTTTCTACAAACTCTGTTGCTCTCTCTACTTTCTCTTTTCTCCTTATATTAGCTTCCATCTTTAACTCTTTTCCAAGTTTGCCATAAATAAGAATACTTTGATTACTAAATATGTTTTATTATTTATTGCAAACTCAGCTATTACTAACTATTCTAGCCAATTATTTTGCCTATGATCAACAAAGAATTAGAAGTATTATTCCAACTCCTAATTCATTTGTTCAGTCTATCTATTCATTTATGAGTGAAAGAATATCAATAACTTTGTTTTGATTTCCAACATTTCATTCAGCTCTTTAGTTAACTTCTCTGCAAACTGAGGTTTTCTGTCTGAAATTATACTTTCCAGTAATCCATATAATGTTCACATATTATCCCTAAATAACTGTACCAACTCTTCTACTGATATTCCTTTTATTGTTGCTACAAAATAAGCCATCTTTAATAACCTATCACAGACTACTAGGGTTATATTCTTCCCAGCTACTAATGGCAACTTTGTGATAAAGTCAATTGTCAAATATGTCTACAGCTTTTCTGAAACTTCATTTACCATCAACTTTCCTACTGGTGCCTCTGTTCTATTCTTTATATTCTAACACATATTAAAACTATTTATATATTTTTCTATATCTTTAGTTATCTCTGGCCATCAGTAGTTTCTTGTCACCAGCTCTGTTATTTTCCACCTTCCTCTACTCCCTGTTATTAGTACATTATAGTGTAACTGAATTATTTCTACTCTTAACTTCTTATCTTTTAACATATATACTTTTTTCTTCTTTAATACCAAATATCCTGCCATTTATTGCCTCTTAACAATATTTCTACTTCTAGTCCTTCTATTACTACTTTTGCTTAACTACAAGTTTATTGTTTTTTAATTAATGTCTGATTTTCATTGTCTTTTTTTACTTCTACTTTCCAGTTTAGTCTCTTACTTAGTCTATCTGCTTTAATACTCAATGAGTTATCTTTTGTTCAACTTTTGCACTTTCATGAAATATTCTAAGTTTTTGTAGTTAGTCTAGATCTTGAACTTGAACTTTGTGCTCTCTAATAGATGTCTCCAGTTTTCTAATTCCCTTATTACTACTAACATCTCTTTGTTATGAATCTCATAGTTTCTCTCTGTCTTATTTAGAGATTTTGAAGAAAAGCTATAAACCTCTATTATCTATCTTTATACCCTATAGATAAAACTCCTTCTATTACATAATCTGACAGATCAACTTCTATTCTTATTTTTTTTGTCTAAGTCTGATACTACTAATACTAGTTTTTTTATCTTTAACTCCTGAAATGCTTTTGTCTTAAGTTTGAGATCTAATTCATAACAAGATTCATAATGGAACCAGCCTTGGTAATATCAGACTTGGATAAAGAGAGTATTGTCAATGAAGTATAAGAATAAGATGTAAATGCTAATGGCCTATATTTTGAAATTATTAAATAAAGCAGAAAGAAATTATGGGATCATAATAAAGAAATGTTGACCATCATTAGGTATTAAAAGCATAGGTTATTTCTTAGAAGGAGTCAAAATTCAGTTTAAAATTTGTCAAGATTTGATTTTTCATTGAAGCATATAACTAGTAGGAGTATAAGAAGAGTAGATAATTTGAGTAGAAAAGCAGATTTGGCAGAGAGTGTAAAAACAATAATGAAAATAAGGTAATATCAAAAAAGAAGTGACTAGAAATTAGAGTAATGGAAAAAGAACAGTTATTAATGAGGAGAATTGAAAAGTAAATTATAGAAGAGATTAAAAAATTGGAAGGAAAGAATGATAAAGTAGTTAGAGTAGTAGAAGAGATTAAAAAAGCTAGGATAAAGATATTGAGAAATAGTAAGATAAAGAGAAAGATCGAGAGATAAAAGATAAAAAAGCCAAAACTAATCAAAGTAGAAGAATTTGAAGAATTTGAAGGATGGAAGGTCAAAATAAAAGAAAAATATAGTAAAGTACTTAGTGTATTAGAAGTGATTTATAGTAGAGAGCAATATGTGAGAAAAGAAGGAGGATTTAATAAGTGCAAAAAAGTGGTAACAGAGTTTGAAGAAAGAATGAATATAAAAATAAGAAGTTAGAAGAAGTTAGAAATGACAGAAGAAAGGAATTTGAGAAAAGGAAAATTACTAGGAAAGTATACTGTAAAGATATTATTAGATAGAATAACAGGATGTCTAAGAAAGTGTGGGAATAAATAGAAGATGAAGAGAAAGAAGGAGTTTAGAAAATAACAGTGAATAAAGAAATAGAGATAGTAAGAATAGTATAATGATAGGATGATAATGAAAAGAAGGTAACGAAGATTAGATATATAAAAGAAATAGGGCCAAAGAGATTTTATAAATATTTGAAGGTGTTTGAAAAAGAAGAGAGAGAAAGAATCCAAAAAGAAAGGCCTAGAAACATATAGATTTTAGAGAGAAATTTATTCTAAAGAAAGAGAAGATTTATTGTTTGTCTAAAATAGAGAAAGAGAAAGTTCAAGATTTCTTAAAGGATTAGCTAAGAACAATATATATATATAACCATCAAATTTACTATGGATATTACTAATATTCTCTATACTAAATTAAAGAGTGGGATGATTAAAAAATAATTACCTGTTATCTTTGATTTTGTACTTAATAAATAATATAGATAAGAAAAATATATTTACAAAAATGTACTTGAGATATAGATATAATAATATTAGAATAAAGAAGAATCATGAGTAAAAGTTAGTGTTCTTAATGACAAAGGATACTTATAAGCTAATAGTAATGTTCTTTGGTTTTACAAACTCTCTAATTACCTTTTAGACAATGATAAGTAACTTTTGAAGGGTCTTGATAGAAATGGAAAATATAACTAGTAGAGAATAATTTATCTATTAAATCAGAAAAATATGTGTGAAAGATTAGAAAATTTATGTTTGTAGAAATAGTAATAGGTCCAGATAAAATAGATATAGAGAAAGAGAAGATTCAAAAAGTAGTAAATTAACCAGTGTCAAAAGAAGTGAAAGATATATAGAAGTTTTGGAATTAGAAAACTATTATAGACAGTTTGTTAAGAATTTTGCAAAGATAGCTTATAAATTCTTCATGAGATGGTAAGAAAAAATATAAAGTGAAATTAGAGAAGCAGCAAAAGGTATTTGAAAAAATAAAGAAGAGATTTATAATAAAGCTAGTTTTAGTAATACTAGATCTGGATAAAAAATAAGAGTAAAAGTGGATATATTAGACTTTGTTATAGAAGGATTATTTGTTAGAATTGAATATCGTAGACTCTATTTATTTTCATTTCTTATCTCTTTTTCTTTTTCTATTTGATTTTCTTATTTTGAACTTGGATTAAGAATTAGTATAATATCATATATAACTATTACAAAATGTCACACATTTATCACATATCACAGTTATGGTTACAAAATCACATATCATACAAAAGAATATAGAAAGTTCTAGGATAATAATATATAGCTTTTAGTATAGGTTAGATTCCAATATTTAATTTAATTTCTTTATTAGTTCTGCTGCAAACTAAAAGCCTCTGTGATCCCTTCTTTCTCTCTTACCACCATCTTGCATGGTAGCACCTATTAGAGACCAAGGAAATATAATACATTCTTCTACTACAATAAGCTTTAATACTTTGGATTCTGTTTCTAGTTATGATTTAAATATGGATATTGACTCTGTCAGCACTATGTTTGAGTTGGACCACATTGACTATGAGGTAAGAGGTCACTCTCTAGATGTGAGCATACATAGGCCTAGGTCCCCCTCAATGTCTTCAAGCAAATGTGACGAAGAATATTACATTTGTGTTCAAAGAGAAAGCAAGAAAATAGTCAAGGACGACAATGATGTTAAGCCTACTAACTCTATAGGCAGTATAAGGCTTGAATACGCAATCTAGGAGGGTCAGAATAATCAGGGCAGCAAGGTGGCTGACACAAGTCTCAATACAAGACAGCAACGTGCCCTAACTGTGGAACTTACTCTCAATAGTCCACCTGGTGAAAATGTGTTTGATGTTCAACTTAATTACAATCCAGATCAGGCTCTAGACTCAGAATTGTGGGATAGCAACTTTCATACTATATCTTTATATAGATCCATAGAACATATTGTGTCTGATGTTCTTAACATCAAGAATTCACTTCTTAGGATTAAGAAATATATTTTAGATAAGTCTATCAATGGTGACAAAGCTAACAATTTCAAGGACCTTTCTGGCATGGGTAAAGCCATCTAGGAATTTATCTCTTTGGTTTATGATTCACATTGGGATGCATTATTTGTTGACGAAAATAACATGACCTTAAGGAACAAAGTCAAGTCAAAGTCCCTCAAACTTCAAACAAAGGTAAAGTTACGTCCAAACTAACCTTTGTTTCATCTATTCCATCTCCCATTCCAGCCAAATCACCCAAAGAAGTTAAGAAAATCTCCAAATTCTTTAAGAAAATCAAAAAACCTACAACAAAGAAATCATATGCACAAGTCTCGACTCCAAAATCTCTTTCTAGCAACAAGTCTTCCAATATAGCGATAAATACTTTGAAGATCAAGGAAACATTCTCTAATCTTCCTAACAAAAAGATTGACTCCATTCAGAAAGTTATCAATGGCTCTAATGACAAAGCTAAACCAAGACTCAACATGACCACTAAGAGTTCATCTCAAAAACAAGTTATCATTCCTATGAGTTGTGACCTTGGTAAAAGATTTATTAAGGATTTATCTTCACATGTCATCAATATTAACCAGGCTCTCAAGAGCATGAAATCCAATATTTGCACAGACAACAAAGGTATCATCATAGCAACAAACAATGTAGCCATGAATTCTGATCTCCAGGAGATCAAAAAATATGTCAAGAGTTCCCTTGCTACAAATGATGATAGCATCTTCTCTTCCCAACTCCCTCAGTTAAAGTCCTACCTTAAAATCATGGGCATCCCATACTTTGTTGACAAGTCCAACACTCATATCTCTTCTGAGGATATTAAATGCATCCTCAAGAACAATCATATCTTTAATGATATTGTCCTCATGTCAAAACCATGCATTATCAAGGTCTCTCCTAAATCAGACATGGCTATTGTCTAGATTGACATATGGAATACCCAAAATGGTAACAATGCTAAGAAAATCATTAACAGACATTTCAATGTAAAAAGTGTCATCACAATGGTGAAGGGTGCCAACATGAATCCTGGTGTCCCTCAATGCAAGAATTGTTGGAAGTGAAGTTATTCAGTAGGGATATGCTATATCTAGAGATCCAAATGCGTAAAATGCAATGGCCCTCATATGACTGAACATCATCGCAAGTTTGCTTGGTGTTGTAAAGCTAACACCAAATCAAACCCTCCTAGGCTCGAAACTAAGAAGGGTGACTCTTGCTCTCACATGTTCAAGTACCTTAACTGCAAAGGTTCCCACCTTGCTGACTCAATCAAATGCCCTTTCTAAAAGCATTACTTCAACAAAGAGTGGCACTCCAAAGAATACACCAAACTCCAGGAAGTCAGAAGAAACTCAATCTGTTCAAACATGAATGAAGCTGATCTATGATTTTAAAAGACTTAAAAGTTTTCTTACAAAATGTCTGAAAAAACAACTTTTTTATCAACATTATCCTCAAAGTCAATTATAATTTTGACATCATATTCATCCAAGAGCCTTCATGGACAATGCTTAGAACTATTCCTAGTTCAGAAAACTCAGAAGGCATTCCATTATTAGGTGTTCCTAGTTATCCAAACTGGCTTACCTTTATTAGAAAGCCGTGTTTACCCAATGATTCCCCAAGAGTCCTGGTTTATATCAACATCAGACTTTCATCTCTTCGCTTCTTTCTTTGAAAAGATATTTTTAATCACAGAGATATTCTTCTTGTCTCCTTCTTTAACAACAACTCTATCTTTTGGAGCTTGAATGTTTATTCTGATTCTTTGCACTCTGTCTTAAAGTATCTTAAAGATACTGAGATGAATATTTTGAATCTTCTCATCATGACTAGTGATTTCAATATTAGAAATAATATTTGGGGTCTGTCTTTTCCTCATTATTCAATTATCAGTGATGACCTTATGACTATAGCAGATTCGTTTAATCTAGAACTATCTTTTCTTACTAATCATGTTTCTACTAGGTACTCAGATTCAAATAGCAGGTCAAACTCAGTCATCAATCTGATGTTCTTACAAAGTGGATTGACTGAACTCAACAATCACCAAATTCATCCAGACTTGCATCTGTCCTTGGACCATGCTCCTCTCTCAGTCACAATTACTATTGAACACAAAAATATCAATGAAGTCAAATATTCTATTGCAAAAAACAGCAAAGAAGAAGCCAATTTCATCAAGGAAGTCTCAATTGCTACCAAAAAAATTGATATTTCAGATCTATCAAATATTAGCAAACTTGAAGAAGTGGTTAACTTGCTCACATCAAGTATTAATTCTGTATGGAACAAGAATAGCAAACATGTCAAAATCACAAAACATTCCAAGAGCTGGTGGAACAAGGAATGTGATCACACATTGAACAACTACAGGACAACAAGAAGTCTGGAAGATTAGAAAATGTTCAAGAGTCAAGTCAAATCTTCTAAACGTAATTTCTTTGATACAAAAATTCAAGAAATTGCTAATAAAAGATGTAGCCCTTGGGAACTCATGAATTGGATCAACAAGCGCAAATTACCCACTATTGAAGCCATTAAATATAATGGTCATCATTGTCTTGAACTAGGCAATTTGTGGAATGCTCTCCATTCTACCTTCAATATGGCCCTTCATCTTCAGGTTGATGTCAATATTCTTGATGAAATTGGTGACAAACCTACATTGCCTTGGCCAGCCTTTTCAAAAAAAGAATTCAGACTAGCCATTATCAATTGCAACAATTCTTCCACTCCAGGGCCAGACAAGTTGTCATGGAGTCATCTCAAGATTATTCTCAAAGATGATGATTGTCTTGATATCATCATTAGTATTGCTAATACTTGTATTGAATTAGGATATTAGCCCTCGTATTTCAAAAGATCTACTATGATAGTCATC
>Ga0157358_1000917_pt1 | contig 12652 bp, 12 predicted proteins | sample AttcapACBM2_FD_111484 | JGI IMG/M metagenome (GOLD analysis project Ga0157358, IMG submission 111484) | Fungus gardens microbial communities from leaf cutter ant in Botucatu, State of São Paulo, Brazil - Atta capiguara ACBM2 | ecosystem: Host-associated > Fungi > Mycelium > Unclassified ...
AATGTCTAATAACTGAGAGGCGCGTTTCGCATCGTCGTAAAACAGCTCATAGAAATCGCCCATGCGATAAAACAGCAGGATGTCAGGATGCTCGGCCTTGAGGCGTAAATACTGCTGCATCATCGGCGTATGGGTTGAAAAGTCCTTATCTGTAGACTCTTTCATATTGAATTAACTCATTTTTATGGCTTTAGAAGTACTCAAGTGGCCCCATTTGAAACCCTGATAAATCCATCTAAATCCGAAAATTTGTATGCCAGATGTATTCTAGCTACTATCGAGAATACAACATGGCTCTTCTGGTATACATGAGGCAACAACAGTGAAGATGACTCTGAATCAATCAATAATTATCAATAAGTTATCGATAGAAACCAAACCTGAGTTAGATTCAGACGGACGAGTTGTGTATGTGCCTAACATTTCTGGTAAGCCGTATCTTATCACTGACAGCCACCGTGATTCACCCGTAGGCTTTGGTGTAAAGATCAGTGCAACAAAGAAGACCTATATCATTCAAAGAAGGGTGTCTGGTGGAGGCAGGAGTCCTTCTGAAGGCAAGTCGCCTTCACAAGTCATTAGAGCAACGATAGGCAATGTATCGGATTTTGCTTCGATTGATCAGGCGCGCGAGGTTGCGAGAACCTATGCACAATCGATGAAATCTACTAAAAGAAACCCAAATGCAGTTAAACGAGAAGCTGATATCGCAGAGCTGACCCTCAGTGAGATTTTTGCTCAATATCGTCAGCACCTTCTAGGACGAAGCAAACCAGCAAAACCAAATTCAATCCGGGTGCTGGATAAAGCGGAACAGAAGCTTAAAGATTGGGAGAGGTATAGGGTCCGTGACCTCACAGGAAGCATCATACTTAAGAAGTTTGATGAGATAGCCTCAAAAACCAGAACGACGGCCGAGCAGACTTTTAGATGGGCAAATGTGGCAGTTCAACATTCTATCGATGTAGAGGCGATGAATGCACAAAGCCAGCAACGACTGCCTGTTCTCACTTACAACCCATTCACTGTGCTCAGAGTGCAAAAGAAATATCGTAGTCGCTCTGAACTGGAAGAAAGCTATCAGTCAAAAGGTGTAAGAAATCCGCTTTCCTCAAAAGATACATTGGGTAAGTTTCTTGATGCACTACACAACAAAAGAAGCTTCAACCGCCTTGGTTGCGATTATCTCCTACTAACTATCCTGCTGGGAGCAAGAAAGGAAGAGACGGCTTCGCTCTGCTGGAGAGAAGAGCTATCGGTAGAAGAAGCAAAGTCTACGAGCTATGTCGATTTGGCTAATAGGAAAATATTCTTTTTTGATACCAAGAACAGGACTAACCATGAGCTTCCCATCTGTGATGCGGTCAAATGCTTGTTAGAGGACAGAAGGGACCTAGTTTTTGATAAGGAAACAAAGGCAAACCGTAGGAAATGGGTGTTTCCGGCACGATCACCTCGAAGCAAAAGCGGGCACTATAGTGACAGTAAAACACTTCGGGAATACCTGTGTGCAGAAGCCGGAATCGCTAAGTTAGGCACTCATGACTTGAGAAGAACCTTTGGCAGAATCGCTGAAGAGATCGGCTCCTATGCTATTGTAAAGAAGCTGCTGAATCACCGTAACACAACAGATCCTACCGAGAGATATGCTGAACCGGACAAAAACCGTGTGTTTGAGGTACTACAGCGGATTGAGCTACATATACTGATGACTGCGCCAAGGTTATATAATGATTTACTGGCTTCAGCAAAATACCCACCAATACCTGAATATTCTGGGAAGCAAGCATGAGTGCTATTGAAACCTTGAGAGAAATGTCAGAGGTCTGGAGTTTGTTTGGTGACATGCCAGATGATGCCACCATTGGGGTAGATTTAGCGGCATTGTATTTAGGGGTAAGTGTTAAAACCCTTGCTCGTTATCGCCAGAATGGGGATGGTCCACCCTATGTGCAGTATCAGTCTTCTGAAAGCAAAGCTCGCAACCAACGGGTGAATTATTTGCTTGGTGATCTTCGGGCTTGGCGAGACGGACATAGAGTAAGTAGCACCATGCAGGCCGCTCAGGTTAGGGGATTGGCATTCACAACCCTTTCCGATTTTACTTGCTCACAACCGTTCTGGAGCATAAGTAAGGGGAGGGTGATTATCGGCCATGCTCTAAGGGTTACAGATGACGCTTTTAAGATTTACCTGAGGGATAGTGACTATGTTTTAATATGGCTTTCGGTTGAAGAAGCTCTACTCAAAGATTGGGTATGGGCAAATGAGAGAGAAATCTGGCATTCGAACTTTGTGGAATGTTTGAAGATAATAATACTGAATTCGATTGCCTTACAAGAAAAACATAAAATAAACCAATGTGTGAAAGATTCTAAAGAGCTTTAGCTCAATCTTTTAGATTGGTCTTTTTTTATATAATTTTAGTTTTAAAAGATGACCCAAAAAATTCTTCGGCTACAATTATTGATCGAAATATTTGTAGCGATTTAGACAGTTTAATATAAGGATTTTTACAATGAATGAAAATTTCAAAGTATTTAGTAACATTCGAACGTTAAGAGCACAGGCTCGCGAAACTTCTCTGGAGACTCTCGAAGAAATTCTTGAAAAAATGACTTCAATAGTTGAAGAAAAGCGTCACGAAGAAGAGACAGACATTAAAGAAAGAGAAGAGAGAAAAGTAAAACTTGAAGCTATCCGTGAACAACTCCTTGCTGATGGAATCGATCCACAGGAATTACTTAGTAACTATCGGTCAAGCTCGGCTTCAAAAAAACAAAAATCAAGCCGTAATCCTCGACCTGCAAAATATAAATATACCGATGAGGATGGCAATGAGAAAAGCTGGACGGGGCAGGGGCGCACACCTAAAGCAATAGCTTCTGCTATTGAAGGCGGGAAAAAGCTGCAAGATTACTTAATCTAAAATTTAATGAAATTAAATATTAACAACCTTAAGTGGTTTTGTTTTGGGGGTTGTTAATGTTATCATAAATAGAAGAAGAGTGACCTACCTCATTATTACATATCAATTTAAGAATTAAATTCTAATTTAATAAAATATTTTGATGCAAATAAGAAAAAATTTGGCAAAGTTTAAAATAAACTTTAGAAAAAATTAACCAATATTATCAATGGTTTAATGTTATTAGAATCACATTTTCTCTTTCAAAAAAATTTTGCAATGAACAATATTGACGTTTAAAAAATAATCTATATACTCAATATATGCAATGTCATCAGCCTGCGAGGAATAGTAAATGTCAACACATGCAAAAGAAAAATCTTTAAAACAAGTGGATAATTTAGGTAGTGAAGTATGGCCTAAGTTAATTAATGGACAAGCCGTAAAAAAACTTGATATAGATTCTCACACTCAGTATTTAGTGATACCTATAAAAAACAATACAGGTCAAAGAGTTGAGTATGGTTTAACTAGAGATTTAGAACTCGATAAAAAAATAAATGAAATATTATCCTTTTTCAATATTACTGAGAGTCATAATGCTTTTCTTAGTCCGAAAAATAAAAGAGAATTGAGTGAGGATGATAACGATGGAGATTTTGATATCTTCGATGGCTTTGAAGATTACAGGAAAGCAAATGATAAAAGAAAGGAGAGCTTGAGAGAGTTTGTATTAAATGATGCTGAGTGGTTGGATGCTAACCAGCTTTCAGAAGCTGTGGGGTTTAAAAATAAAAATAGAAGTGCTGGACCAAATACATGGAAGAGAAGAAACAAAATCTTCGCCATATCATACAAGGGTAAAAACTTATATCCACGTTATTGTCTCGATGAGGCTTTTGAGCCACTGCCAATAGTTAAAGAGATTTTGGAAATATTTGACAATACAAAAAGTGGATGGGTATTGGCATTTTGGTTTGGCACTAGTAATAGTTGGTTGAATGGTGAAAAACCTAAGGATGTGTTGAATGGAGATAAAAAGAAATTAATCAGAGCTGCAAAAGCTTCTAAGGACGGTTTACAGCATGGATAAAAAGAAATTGAAACTAAAAAAAACTAAATTTCCTAAACCACATGCAAATATTTCGATTCAAACAAAAATTATTAAAGCAGGGATGCTTTTATTCAGAATACATTATACTCGTTACGGCGGTGTGCAATTTAATAATAGCATTAGTGGAGATGCTCGGTTTAGCCCGATAGTAGATAGACGAACCAAGAATATCATTCCAACTATTTATGCAGGTGACTGCAAAGAGGTGGCTATCTGTGAAGTCATATTTCATGATGTTGATTTTACAAAAGACAAGATTATGTATGAACAAAAAAATCTTGAAGATAAAAGCCATACTGAAATCATTCTAAATGGTAATTTGCAAATTGCAGTAATAGATCAATTATCTGTTATTAAAATGAGAGCAGGAAAACAACTTATCCATTGTGATTCTGCTGAGTATGATATTACAAGATCCTGGGCTGAGTTTATTCATGAGCAATATGTAGATATTCAGGGTTTAGAATGGCCGTCAAGGCAATATGACGGGAAAGCATATGTTCTATTTGGTGATAGAATTCCCAGCACCGCTTTAGTTGTTCGAAAAACATCACCTCTTCGTAAAGATAAGATAATATTAGAAAAAATATTAAAAATAGCAGGCGTAATGGATATTACTATCGAGTAAATTGATGTTGCCAGTAAAATATTGCTAATAAATATTAATTTTTAAAAGCAAGTAAAAGTATTTAATGTTTTTTTGGACCTACTTAGCCTTTTAATGGAGTGATTATGATAGATGGATGGATAAAATCTTGTACTTCAGAAATACAAAATTTTGTTGAACGCTCCACAAGGTTACAGCCAGATAAATTAGACTTAAATTTGGAAGAACAAATAGATTTTGACTACCAAATTAACTTAAGTCTGGATTTTCGTGTTGAATTAGTTAAGCAAACACAGGCAGGGAGCATTAGGTCATCAGACTCTATTCTGGTTTTCCGTGATGCCTTGAGATACAAAGAAGCATTAAAAGCAGAAACAAGTGCTGTTCTGTCCCGAGAGGAAACCTTAAGAGAAGCCCATGCAATCGTTCTTTCAAGGCATTATGGGGAGCTAAGAAAGGAAACGGTCATCTACTCGCATCCTCGGTGTCTCTGCCTTACAGAGAATTGTACGAATTGTAGAGGACGAGGACAGGTAAACTGCTCATCGTGTGGTGGTTCAGGAAAAACGAGCTGTTCAGGTTGCGGCGGCAGCGGGCGGGTTTTGGAGCAAAAAACAGTATATGACCATTATTCCAAGCAACACCGCACCGAAAGTCATTACCGTGGTTGCTATTCTTGTAGTTCAAGTGGCAAAGTCAGATGTAGCCCTTGCTCAGGTACAGGTGATCAGCAGTGCTCGCCTTGCAGAGGGACGGGGCAGATCACTCAGATAACGAAACTAAACAGTGTAGCCATACCAGACTATCAACTAATCTATTTCAGAGAGGATGTTCAGCAATTCATCAAAGATGGTCTTTATAAAGCTGGGATACCTAACTTACAGAAGTTCGGCAATATAGTTATCGCAGACTCTAAAGTTGATTTCACAAGAAATAAAGTCAACTTCTTATATGATGCAGAAGTTCCATTTGCGCGGTTCAGTAGTCCACTCCCGCAGGCTCAAATTCCTGATTCGCTGATTCATTGGATTATTTATGGAGTAAGGCCTCAAATTCTTGATTCTGGACATGTTATTGAGCTGATGCTCAAAAATGATTTAGATAATCTTGTTTATGCTGCCACCCCTAAGAGATTAATCAATCCCTTCATTGGCTTATTCAGCCGTAAAACGTTGAAAACATTTATGGAATCAGAAGCTCACCAAGATATGCTTCATGCTAATATTGCAGGTAAATCAGGGCATATGCTTAGGGAAGCCTTGAACAGAGCATTTTCAACAGACTATTTGAGCGAGGCACTTACCAGTCTTAAATCAATTATGTCTGCTTTCCAAAATTGGTCAGTAGTCAAATGGGTAATAGTATCTTCAATAGTTGCTTATATCCTGATGCCATTCTATACGGCATATAAGAATGGATGGACAAGATATGGTAATACAGAGCGTATATACTTAACTCCTTTTACACGATGGGAAAACCAAGAGTCTTTATTAATCTCTTTAAGTGAAATAGCTCGCTCTTGTGGGATCTTTATTTTTGTTATGGGTTTGCTTATTCCTATAGTTGGATATTTGTGGAGAAAGGGTTGGGTTCATTGGATTTTTGGTAGTCATCTACAAAAATGGGCATTGAGAAAAAATATTTTGAGAAGTAGATGGCTACTTAGTTTAATTATGATAAGCATTTTAACAACTGGATTACTTCTACTTTTCCCCATTTGGACTACCGAAAAAGGCCTGCTTTTTAATAAAATTTCATTATATGAACAACTAAACTGGATTTTCGATTTTATGATAAAGTTTCGTAATTGAAAATAATATTTTCATATTATAAAACAAGAACCGCCTTTAGGCGGTTTTTTTTGCTATATTGCATGGTTTTTATTTTTTAGGGGGAGTGAATATTCAGATTTAAATTTCATCATCCTGTTGACAAGTAAGTTTAAAATGATAAAAGGAGATGCATTAAGTGCAAGTGATAAAATTTTCAATAATGTAAAAGCGCAATATTTGGCAGGTTTAGACGAGGCAATGTTGCAAAATAATTTACAAAAATATTAGTGATATCAGATATATCAAGGGTTGGAGTAATGAAAGGTTAGTATAAGGTAAATAGAACATACCTTCTATCTACCTTATACATAAATGCAATAATAATTTCAGATCCACTTGATATTACTGGTTTTATTAAGTAAAAGACAATAATTTGTTTGCAAGATACTTATAAGCAATTTTCTATGTAGGTTATACATATACCTATTTTGCAAGATTTTTAATTAATATTGGAACTAAAATAATGTAAATAAAATAAGGAGACTTATGGATAGAATAGTAACTAATACAATAAAAATGGATACAGGAGAAAGGTATTGTCTGATCACGGATAAAGTTTCAAAAGTTCCACTTTATTATCCGTGTTTATATATATCAACTGAGTTAAGAAAGAAGAACGAATCAATTTCAACTATTGAACTACATTCAGCGAGTATAGCTCTATTTTATAGATTTCTCAATCTCAAGAGTATAGACATAGAAGCAAGGATCAGAACAGCAGAGTTTCTTCATCTTCAAGAGATTGATGCATTGAAAGAATTTATAACTAACAGAATGAAAAAAGAGAGAGTTATTAATATTAATAGTGGTTGTAGGGTTAGTAGCAATACTCAATACTTCAGATTAACAGCTATTACAAAATACCTTGAGTGGTTATGTGACTTCTTCACGGTAAGTTATAAAAGAGATTATAAACTCATTGATAAATTCATTGCGAAAATGAAAAGTCATAGACCTAAAATTAGGTTCAGAAATCAAGATTCAGCAATCGATAAAAACCTCAATCAAAATCAACTTAATGTTTTGTTTGAGATTTTGAAAATAGGTTCAGAAATGAATCCATTCAATGCTAATGTCCAAAGACGAAACAGATTAATGATATTGATTCTTTACCATTTAGGATTAAGGGCAGGAGAGTTACTAAACATAAAGGTCTCAGATATTGATATAGGCTCTCAGACAATTTCAATTAACAGGAGATCTGATGATCCTAATGACTCAAGGATTAAACAACCGCTTGTTAAAACCTTAAAAAGAAAGCTGTCTATATCAAATGACCTATGCAATGAAATCTGTAATTATATAAAAATTGAAAGGCGTAAGCATAGAATGAAAAAAGATAATGGATATTTATTTATCTGCCATAAAAAAGGAAATACATTCGGAGAACCCTTGTCTATTCAAGCATACCATAAAATTATTAATGCCTTGAAGAATTCATGCCCAGAACTTTCCAGAATGACAGGACATAAGTTAAGACATACCTGGAACCATGAGTTTTCTGCAAATATGGACCAGATGGAGAATCCACCTAACCAATATGAGCAAGAGCAAATGAGGTCTTTACTGATGGGTTGGAAAGAGGGTTCTGGCACTGCTTCTACTTATAACAGAAGATTCGTCGAAAACAAGGCCGCAGAGTTAGCTTTAAATATGCAGAAAGAAATGATCAACAGAGGAGGTGCTTGATGCTAAAAGTATATGTTAATGGTGACAATAATGAGAGCACTAATGAAGCTAAAACTAAAGGTTATTACTTTTCCCTAAATGATGAGACATGGAAACTAAGTCGAAATGTGACAGTTAACATCAAGGCGGTGAAGGATGTAATAAATATAGAATTGCTGGAGGGCTACTTAAAAACGCTAAAACATTTAGCCTGTGAATTAAGTCCTGCTTCAGTTAAATTAATAAGCAATAACTTCAGGAGGTTTATTATAGATGTGAACCCAAGAAAGATTGATGAATTTTCCCTTGTCAGATTCAGAGGATCTGATGGTAAAGACAATAATATAATGTCATCGGTAAGGATACTAATCAAAAAATGGTATGAGTTAGGCTATTGTGGAATAAGTGAAGAAGCATATGGTTTTTTAGGTAAACTGGTGATTCCTGATAATAAAAAAGGAGAAGTAGTAAGGAGAAGAGACCAAGTTAAAGGCCCTTTTACTGATATTGAATTACAGTCTTTTCTTGAAGCTTGTTATAGGGCATATGATAAGGCAAAAATCGACATTACACAATTAGCGATGGCTTTGCTGATAAGTGCAACCGGAAGACGGCCCCTACAGATCTCACAGATGAAAGTTTCAGATATAAAAAGGATAAAATTAAACGAGAATAGCTTTTCCTATGTCATTAGTATCCCAAGGATAAAGCAAGGCCTTGGATTCAGGGAATCTTGCAGAAATTATCAAGTCACAAAAGACTTGTATGATTTACTCCGTAAGCAGTGTGATTTAAGTATCGAAAAAATTCGTGGTGTACTTAATAGAGAGCTAATTAATAAAGAACTTGAAAATATACCGCTATTTATATCATTACAAAAGTTAGAAAGCTTCAAAATCAATAACGAAATGAGAGAGATATTTGTATCGGATAAAGCTCACGAATACTCTTTGAAGATAAATAAGACGCTTACATTTATTGCTGAAACAGAAAATATTATTTCGGAAAGAACATATGAAAGATTAAATGTAAACCCTCGAAGATTTCGTTATACAGTTGGGACGAGAGCTGCGAGAGAAGGTGCCAGTGAATTAGTTATTGCAGAACTATTAGACCACTCTACAACTCAATATACGGGGGTGTATGTTGAGTTTAATGCTGATCATGTTGCAAGAATTGATGATGCAGTGGGAGAACATATGCAGAAATATGCTGATTTCTTTCAAGGTAAAATTTTGGATAATAATTCAATTAAGAAAAATGAATTGGCAGTAAGGAATTTATCAGGGGAGGTCACTGGAGTATGTGATGGTTGTAATTCTTGTAGGGCTAATGTTCCTATCCCTTGTTATACCTGCCATCACTTTCGCCCATTTGTTGATGCACCACATAAAGAATTACGAGATCATTTATTAAAGCGAAGAGAAATAATTATGACAGATACTAATGATGCAACTATGAGTAAAACCTTAGACAGAACAATAATGGCTGTAGAAGAAGTATTAAAAAATGTGAAAGTTTAAAATTACAAAGGAGAGATAGATATGAATGAAACTGATATGGTTGATTTTAAAAATAAAACGGAAATCTTAGCAGGTAAAAACCTCGATAAATTTATTAAAAACTGCAAAGAACAGTTAAGTGGAAATCTGCATGATAACCATTGGGAAAGCAATCATTGGAAGAAGATTTTTAAATTTACTAAATTTAAGGCAGGGAATAGTAAGGCTGATTTAAGTAGCAATACGGAATTCCTTGATTTAGATTACATTGAATTTTGCAAATCATATGTAGCTTATATTTTTTGCTCTGATCCAAAAAGATTTGATAAGTTAACTTTCCCTATTGTGCTTAGAATGATTGAAAAAAATCTTTTAGCCTTCAATGGAACTGGTGATATAAAATCACTGAATACAGTCGTTGTTGATGAGTGCTTGTCCGAGATTGATGATAACTACACTAAAGGGGTGGCATACAAATGTGGTAAATTCATGGAGAGATTAATTACTTTCCTGAACGAAAAAGAACTTCTTAATTGTGGGTTAATGAATTGGTGTAGTTACATCAGACCACCTGAGTCAAGATTGTCGATCTCTGATAATGCAGACAAAGCCAGATTAGCTAAATTGCCCAATGAAAAAGCCTTACAAGCAATTGGTGAGATTTTTTCAATGCAGGATCATGACCTTCACGAAAGAGACCTGTTTGTTACTTCAGTGTTCGCATTGCTAATGTGCGCACCCAGTCGTATAACTGAAATATTATCGCTAAGAGCTGATTGCGAAATTTCCGAAAAGAACAGTGAAGGAAAGGAATGTTATGGCTTGAGATTTTATTCATTAAAAGGTTACGGGGCAAACATAAAGTGGATACCTGAAATCATGGTTCCAACTGCCAAACTTGCCATTAAAAGGTTGCTAAGGTTATCTGAAAAGCCAAGATTAAGAAGTAAGGTTCTTGAAGAAAAGATGAAAAATGAACGAGGCGGAAAAATTTGGTTTGATAAGGAAAAGGATGTTCGCTTCAGTAACGCTCTTTGTGCTCTCTTCGATAATCAGCTTAGTATGAAACGAGAAACAGGTAATAAGCTATTCAAAATAAAAAATGTCTTTTTCTCAAAGGAGTTAGGGAGTTCAAAAGTCAGTAAGCATAAAAACATTTTCGAAAGGCATGGATACTATGATGAACATAACAAAGCTTTGTTCTTAAGAACTCATCAGGCCAGACATCTACTTAACACTCTTGCTCAAAGAGGGGGCCTTGGAGAACTGGATATAGCAAAGTGGTCAGGAAGAGTATCTGTCACACAAAACAGAGTTTACAACCACATTACTGAAGATGAGATGATTGAAAAAGTCAAAACTCTGGGGGTTAATCAGAAAGCTATAATTCCCTGTAAGAGTGATGTGAATGACAACTTCGAAATCTCCACGCTCACTGATTTAAAAAGCAAAGTAGAGCATGGTGCTGTTCATATAACTAATTATGGCTATTGTGTGCACGATTACATTTTAGCTCCCTGTAGCAAATACTTTGATTGTATTAACTGTAGTGAGCATGTATGTGTAAAAGGGGAGAAGCAGAAACTTGAAAGACTCAGATCCTTACTTGATACAACCGAAGACCTCGTTGATAAAGCTAAAGAAGCTATCAGTGAGGAGGAGCTTGGGGCTGATAAGTGGTATCTGCATCAAATCAAAACCCTTGAAAGAGTGAAAGGGATGATTGCATTAGTGGAAAACCCCGAACTGCCTGATGGCTCGCTTATAAGAACGCATGGGGACGATTTTTCACATCTGTCTCGTGTTTTAGAAATGAAAAAAGATGACAGTATTATCATAAACAACAAGGAGAAAATTAATGGCCAAACACCTAACCAATAAAGATCTACAAATAATTATAAATTGTATTGCAGGTTGGCAAAGTTCAAAGCAGGGGAAGTTTACTTGGGAAAACCTTTGTGACTCTGTTACCGAGCTTTTGGGTAAGAGACCAACAAGACAGTCTCTGAGTCAGCATACAGCTATAGTCAGGGCTTTTGAGCTTCAAAAGAAGAACATAAAATCTGGAGCATCTGAAGTCAAAAGACCTGCAAACCTGAACATAGCTTCACAGCAGATAAAAAATTTGCAGTTGAAAAATGAATTGCTCAAAGAAGAAGTCAGAGTTTTAAAACAGCAATTTGTAATATGGCAATATAATGCTCATAAACATGGAATTAAAGAACATGAACTCAATGCACCTTTAATGCCAATTGATAGAGAAAAAAGTAATAAAGAGTGATGGTGTTGTTTGTGAAGAAAGTTGATTTTATATCAGAATGCGTTATAAATACTATGTCAAGGATGACAACTTAGCAAGGATGCTTATTATGAAAAAATTAAACAGATATTTGCCCGATCAAAGATTTTTGATTTTGCTCAACATGTTTATAGTTAGATACGATGAATCAGACTGCAATAAAGAAAAAATCGTAAAAGATGCCTACCTTTTCTGTGTAGGATACTTCTTGAAGTATCAGCAAGATCATCAGAATCCCTATCTGAAGGGACCAAGCAACATTATTGCAGTTTTGAGTTCGGCTTTGCTCAGTCCAAACTTCTATACAATACCTTCAACAATCAGTCTCGAAAGAGTGCTGTATTTCTACAAGTTTATTATTGAATACATTATCTGGAATGAGTATGAAGTTGAAAGAATATTTGCTACTCAAGAACAGAGCTTTACGCCTTCACCAGAGCTTAAAGTGGATGGTTTCAAAATGAAGAAAAGAGTTTAGGGTATACTTTTTATTCTGTATGGCGATACAATAACTATGCCATATGACCTTTACACTTAACTTAGGGCGAGTGTTCTGCAAATGGATCATATGGCATCTCAGGTTTAATGTATGATATATTTTCTTTTATCTTATGGTTTTTCAGGATGATGAAATGAACGATTTTGAGCAAAAGCTCCTTCAGAATGGATTTTCGGCGAAGGATATCCGCAAGCTTAATGAAATTCTTACCCGAGATGAGAAC
>Ga0157358_1000918_pt1 | contig 12649 bp, 4 predicted proteins | sample AttcapACBM2_FD_111484 | JGI IMG/M metagenome (GOLD analysis project Ga0157358, IMG submission 111484) | Fungus gardens microbial communities from leaf cutter ant in Botucatu, State of São Paulo, Brazil - Atta capiguara ACBM2 | ecosystem: Host-associated > Fungi > Mycelium > Unclassified ...
AAAAAGGAAAAAGATTAACTAGAAAAACTTCAAGTGAAATTCCTACAACTTTAAGTGGTCAAGCTTATAGTTTAATTAGTAAAGGTATGGAAACCGTTAATAATGTTACAAGTTTGGGACACAAAAGTGTGGATGCCATAAGAGAAGTAGGAATTAAAGGTTTAGAAGTAGTAGACAAAAGTATAGATTCAATTAGTGAAAATGTAAAGAAAAATATAGGTGAGGCAGCTCCAGTGGTAGCAGGATTGGGTGTTGGTAAACAAATTATTAAAACATTTCCTCATAAAGGTCCAGTAACAAGTGTTGCAGCTGGTATAGTGGGTACTGGTCTAACAGTGTTAGCTGTAGAAAGTGCTACTGCATTATATAAAGGTCTGAGTCAAAATGATAAAATAAATACTCAATTAGAAGAAGTGAAAAATTCAAAGTTGGTGCATGAGCAGTTGCCTATCACAGAATCAGAATCAAAATCAAAAGATGTTTTAATGACAGGGTCAGTTTCTCCTAGTGAAACAGGTGGTTTTATTATACTATCTCCATTTAAAAATGAAATACCTTTAGTTACTGTGCTAGAAAACATACTTATGTTAAATATTCTAGAATTATGTTACATTTCTAGTATAATGTTTATAATCTCATTTTATTTTATTTTTATTTTTAACCCACTATTTTTTTTATCTAGTATTTTTAGGAAAGTACTCAAACCTTATAAAGTAAACTAAATTCGAAATCTAAAACACTCCTTGGTTTCAAATTCTAAAACATCCAAAAATGGTTTCCATTTAGAAATAGGTTTTGAAGGAATCTCATCTAATATGTCAATGTTAATATGATGATTATGAGCAGAGTTAAAAGATAAGTACAGAGCTTGCCAAAGATTATTAAGCTCAATACATGGTCTACTATTGAAATAAATTGCTTTTGTGACTGGTAGCTTTCATTTTCAAACCCAATTCATCAGGTTCCAAGGTTTATGATTCCTTGACATGATCTCCTGGATTTTATCATCAAAAAATATCTGTTTGGTTTTCTTGACTGTATTCTTGAACTTCTTCCAATCCTCTAGATGTCTAGAAGATCTATAGTTTGATAAACTTGCTTAACAATCCTTAGATTGCCATACTATTTTGACCCATTTCAAATATTTGTGCCATAGTTGTTCTTGAGTTTTGACAAATTCTTGAACTGTAGTCTCCAATGACTCTTTACTCATTAAATACAAAGTGTCAATTTTCTTGAAATTATTGATAACATCTGAAGTAAATTCAATTTCTTCTTCACTGTTCTTGATAATCATATGTCTGACATCTGGTATAACTTCTTTGATGATCTAAATATCAACAACTAAGGAAGCATGGTCCAAGAGAAATCATAGTTCAGGAAGGATAGAGTGATTATTGAGTTCTAAAGAATTAGGTTGAAGGAACATTAGATCAATGACTGAGTTGGAGTTTTTACCATTATTCAAATATCTAGTGGAAACAAGGTAAGTAGAATATGAAAATAATAGATTGAAAGAATCCACAATGTCAAATAATAAATTGCTATGAACAGAATAGAAAGGATATTCTGAATCCCAATCACTATCTCTAATATTAAAACCACCAGTCATGATTAAAATATTATGAATGTTGACTTTAGTATCCTTGAGATACTTTAAAGTGGATTGGTTAGAATCAGAATAAATATTATTAAAAATAAAATTGTGCCATTATTGAAAAAAGAGAAACAACTAATGTCTTGATAATTTAAAATGTCTTTTCAAAGAGAAAATTGAAAATTGAGAAGACAGATATTGATATAAGAAATAACCCAAGGATAATTATTGTTGTTGGATGGATTTCTGAAAAAGGTGATCCAGTTCAGATGATTGAGAGCTTCTACAATTATTTTGCCTTCCTCACTTATAGAACTTGGAATGGAGCATATGGTCAACCATGGGAATTCCTGAATAAATATAATGTTGTAATCTTTGTTGATTTCCAACACTGTATCAGTGAGGTATTTGTTTTTTTGAACATTTTGAGAGAATATTCTTAAGTTCTTTAAAATCATGATTGTTCACTGCTTACAACTGAGCAAATCAATTTGCTCCTATTTTCACAAAGCTCCTTATATTTCTTTACATGCCAATTTCTATTGAAATAATGTCTCCAGAAAGGGCATGTATTGGAGTCAGCTTGGTGTTCACCCTTGTAATTAATGCATTTGAACAAATAAGGTCATAGTTTATCCTGTTTTGTCTCTAGCCTTGGTAGATTCATCTTGAAATTAGCTTTATAGTACTATGCAAATTGACAATGATGCTCAGTTTTATGAGGTCTGTTGCACTTCTCACATTTTGAACCTTGAGCTCTGCATGAAAATGTTGAATGTCACCATTTCCAACAATTCTTGCATTGTGGTACCCCAGGGTTTATGTTAGTACCTCTGATTATAATAATATATCTTTCTACATTAAAGTATCTATTAATGAGGCCTTTAGCATTGCTACTACTTTAAATATCCTAGATATCTAGCCAAATAATGGCTATGTCAGATTTTGGGTAAAATTTGATAACACAAGGTTTGGAGGTGACTGTGATGTTATTAAAAATGTGGTTGCACTTGATGATATCCTCTATAGCATCAACTGTAATGGAAGCATTAGTTTTTTCATTTATGTATAAAATACCTATGATCTTTAGGTAAAATTTCAACTGAGGTAATCTAGGAACTTTGACTTTGTCTACATCTATATAATTGGTATTTTTGATATATTTCTCAATAATTTGAAGATCAAGAGAAGATGCCACCTTGTTAGTAACAGTGATAATGCTATTTGGCTTGCTGCAAACAAAATAAGCCATTATGTCCAATTTAATACACTTGAGTGCATGGTTAAGATTTGTTATATAAATGCTCAATACTTCCATAAACTTGATTTTGTTTTCATCATTTATTGAAATAATTACTTGCTTTCTGGATGATCCTTTTGTAGTCATGTTAATATGTGGTTTAGGTTTACCATTATTATTGATAATTTTTTGAATGCTTTCTATTTTATTAGCTTGAAGATTTGGGAAGGTTTCCTTGATCTTCAAGATTTCTTTGATGTTAGAGAGTGATTTTGAAGCTTAAGCATAAGATTTCATATTCTCACTTATTTCCTTTGGTTGGCTGTTCTTCTTAAAATACTTAGAGATTTTGTTGACTTCTTTTGGAGTCTTCTCTGGAATAAAAGGAGGGATTCTGAAAAAGCTTGTGGGTTTGTCTACTGGTTCTTTGTTTGACAATTTCTTCTTGACTTTGTAAAGTCTAGAAGTAAATTTTGCTACCACTTTCTGTTTAAGAGTATGGTTGTCTTTGTCAGCAATTAGTGAATCCCAACCTGACTCATAAAGGGAAGCAATAAAATTCCATGCTGCTTCACCTATTTCTTTAAGGTCTGTAACATTGTTTTTCTTATTGTTCTCAATGCTCTTGTTCTTGATATATTCAGTTATGTGTTTTAATGACTCATTGATATTCTTTGTATCAGATACTAAGTGTTCTATTACACCATGAAGTAAAATAGGGTAGAAACTTCCATTCCAAAATTTTTATTCCATTGTCTAATTAATATTATATGGCAGTTCAATATCAAAGACATTCTCCTGAGAGCATATGTTAGTGCTATTATTAGTCTTATCTCCTTCTTGTGTGTTGGATATGTTATTTAAAACTAGAGCCTCATTGCTAACACATTGAATATTTTTTGTGGAACTGTTATCAGCCATCTTACTGACCAGCTTGCCTGCCTCTACACTCTTGTGGTGAGAAGCATAGGATAAAAAAGGATTGTCTGTTGGCTCCTAATTTTCATTAGGGAGTAAATTGTTCATAGCCTCTATCCATTCATAGTAGGCTTGTAAAGATATATTTAAGAGAATTGATGATTCTCTTGATCTATTCTTGCTGGGAAGGGTGGACCTTCCTCTGGTAATGTCATTGTAAATGTCCATGTCTATGGCAGATGGTAATTGAGACATTTGAGATATTTGTAAAACAGTAGAAATATTGGAAAACAATATATTCACTAATTCTCTTATAGGTGCTACTATGCAAGATGGTGGTACAAGAGAAAGAAGTAATGTATGGCTAACAAGTAGTTTATAATATATCTTAGATATAACAAATATAATTATTAAAATACATAAATATTAAACTTAACAAAAGTTAGAGATTGAGGTAGAAGTAGATAATAAAAGTGTTATATCACAGTTGTCTTGATTACATCATCATATGGTTATCACATATATATTATACAAATATTACATATGATACTATATAACTAAATATAATAAGCTAGCTAACATTAGCATAGACTTTTATAAGAAAATCCACTTATTAGTAAATTCTATAGATTTATACTCAAAGTTTTTATCCAAAAACTCTGCAAACTCCAGTTTCTCATACTTAGAGTTTTTACTTACTATTTTATACATTAGTTTTGATCTAAAGTCTAATGTTATAAACATTTTTAAGTTATCTATAATCATATCAGACATACTACTCACTTTTATTTTTTTTATACTTTTGTGAATTGCCAATTCCAATAAACTTTACCATTAGAGTAATTAGTGATGTTTATGTAGACTTCAATAACCTTCAGAAAGTCCTAAGAGATATATTCACTCAACTAAATACAATAGAACTTATCTCCAGAGAGTCCTAAGAGAGTAGAATAAGAATTCTTAAAGGCAACAACTATTCTAAATACTACTAGGATACATTCAAATCTAGCAGAACAGTGTTAACATAACCAGGGAATGATAGTAACTGGGTGGTCAGTGTTAGAATCAAAGATAGCAGACTTTTTTCTTTTTCATTTCACTTTACTTATTTAAATCTTTCTTTTTTTCTATTCTTTTCTATTTTTATTTTAGACTTAGTATAGGAGGAACAATGTGACATCACATGTTAGTTAGTTACACATATCACAGCTATAGTTACAACATCATATAACATATTAGAAAAGTGATATTATACATTATATAAGATGATGACTTTTATCTATATAAACTCATAACATTTAGGATAGGCTAGATGTAAGTGTGCACAGACTATACATCAGAGGTATATAAAGTAGACACACCTATACTAAAAACTCCACTGAGTTCTTCTCTGTTAAACAATACAAGTTTCCTCCCTTGTCCAAATTCTAAGATTTAAGTTATAACAGTCAGAAACCCAAATAGAAGTATTAAGAAGAATTGCTAAGAAAAGAAAAGAGCTCACAATAGTTACAATAAGAGTGGAGCAGTACCAGAATATTACGAACCATAACTTAAAGTTTGACTACAAGAAGCAGTAGTGTTGGTCTGAGAAAAACCATGGGGTTTAGTAGGGAAGAAATGTTAACTATGAAGAGATATGAAGACCATGAGTTTAGCCATGTTCAAGTACTTGAACTTTGATTGATGGTAGGTTTTCTAATATTTACTACTATTGCTAGATTAGTTTTTGTAAAGAAACTACCAAAAATTGAATTACAGATACTGCTAATATTCATTATTAATACTACAGATTTCTCTTTTCTTAAGTTTTAAATCTTAACCTCACTACAAACACCAATAGATCTTTGTTTACATTATTATAAACCCACTTCTTCTGGCTATTACCTAATAAACTTCCACTATCTTGCAATTTTTGAGGTTTTTTTATCAAGGTTTCTAATTATATAGCTCTATTATTCTACAGTTAGTATTAAAGCAACTAAGCAAAGTATATAAAGTTATATGAAGTTTATAATCTTTAGAGAAATCTAAGTTATATTGTAGTGACTAGTAACTAAGTACTATCTATCTTCAGAGAAATCAAAGAAAATAGAATGAGATTTTCTAAAGGTAGCTAATATTCTAAATATTTTTACTATCTATTGTAATCTAGCAAAATAATACTAAGATAATATTAGAATGATAGTGTGCAGATGGTCAGAAATCTAGGTCAAAATATCTAGAACATTACCTAGAATGGAAGGACATAGTTGAAATAACAGGAGATGGTGAATTAGTGGTTCAGAAAGTCTTCTAAAAGTATAGGATATGATCATAGTGTTTGGATTTTATAGTAGCAAAGTCTATAAGTCTAGTAGTAGAGTTTAAAAGTGTGAGATTGTAGTGAAGTCCATAGTAAGAACCATGGGATTTGGAGAAGTATGTCATGGTATACTTGAACTCTTATTTTTATTTTTATTTTTATTTTTATTTTATTTATTTTCTTTAATTTGATTTCTCTTTTTCTTTTATTTTTCTTTTATTTCTTGGATAATAAAGAGGCACATGACCATGGTCACATAATATAATATTATAGGCCTGGAACATAGTAAAAAGAACTAAAACAATAATATCAAGAGTATAGCTATAGTATGTTTGTCTTGTAGTAATGGTATAGTGGACTTATAGATAACATATGTAGTTTAGAGTAGAACTTGTAATAGTAGTATATATAGTATAGAAATACATTGGGGACTCCTTGTCAAGTTCTCTTGTAATTTCTATAAGACTCTTGCTTTATAAGACTATTTAAGTGCACTATTGATTGTTTTGATTAGTGGTTACCACAACAAAGTAGTAATGGCCATAGAAAAGGCTATAAGATTTGCAGTTGAAAAGACTTGCTTAGCTGGGTATAGTAAAAAGTCAGGTTCTCTTATAGTTAAGTTAGTAAATGCTCTGCTTAATATTCTATCTGATTAGAATGAACTTTACAAGTATTCAGAGTAGTTGCTATCTTTAGAATTCCTTAGAGATTACAAACTCTACAATCTTCATAGACTTTGTTTAGTTGCTCTAATAGTCTTTTTGTTCCTAACATTTTTTGATTACTAAATAACCATCATTCTATGCTTATGTAATCAGATATCTAGCATATCAGAATGAATCAGATTAGAATAACTATTACTTTCAATAACTCTATTCTATTCTCTTAGGGGTAAGTTGTGTAGTTGCTTAGGTAGTCAATAAACTTAGGTTCTTTTAAAGTATAAATTCTGTGTATTTTTACCTAGTTTCTCTAACAACTTTGATACAGTAGTATACAAAGACAAGAGATATAAGTCTAATTTTATGCCAACTATTATGTTACAACCTTAACTTGGCTTATATTGCAACTTAGGCAAAAATTTGAGTATGAATGGAGAATGAGTCAATTGGTAAAACATAAGGATATAAGAAAGTATCTACAGCTATATATCTAATGACCACAAGTAATATATATAATGAATAAAACACATGGCACAGCCAATCATCAAGTTATGAAAAAGTAACCCCAACACATGTTGTCTATGATTAAACCATCTGTTAAATATGAGGTATTGATTATAACATATTAGATATAGTTCATACCATACTTTAACAACTAAGATCTGTAGCAGACACAAATAACAAATAATCTTTGGCTTTAGCTTATATGCTACATCTCTCCTTATTGCACTGGTCATATATTTCAGAGAATGTACTTGGAGAGATTGAGAAGAAGTGTATTACTACCAACATTAGAGAAGTATGCTGGTTTTAGTTGATTTTCAGAGTAAGAACATACAGTATAGCTATCTAACTTATATACTAAGTACTCTATCTAAGATAATATCTAGGAAATAAGAATTGTAAGTAATTATTCTAAGTCTGAGTAATCCTTGGATATTAGAATAGTGTTATACCTCAACATAGCCACATTTGTCCCAATTTACAGATAATATCTACTAATCCATCTACACTCCCAATTCTCTTTTAATGTAAATTAACTCTCTCTATTTTATCTTAGCTATTTTTACCAGACTTCCCAATAAATCTATAAATCTTTACTCTTATATCTAAGAACTATCTAGATCTAGGATAACTTACTTATAGTCTTTATTTCCTAGATAATTATCTTAGATAGAGTACTTAGTATTTCAGTTAATAGTTATACTGTAAACCATTATTATAAAAATTATCCAAAACTAACACTAACTTTTGGTATTGGTACTGTCAGAGTAACTAGGTAAAGATCACAGTAACTTAGTAGAGTTTATGACTCTAGGGAAATCTTAAGTACTATTGTCTAATAGTGCTATATATATGACTTATCTCCAGAAAAATCCTAAGAGAACAGAATAGAGTTTCTTGGAGATGATATAAGAAGACTTTTTCTTTGCCTAAGTGTCAGAGTTATGAACAATGGACTTAGTTTTATTTTATTTTCCTTTTCTTTTATGTTCTTTTATGTTATTTTGAGTTTTCTTTTCTTTTTTTAATTTTGATATAGGAGTGACTTGGGGTCACAAAAGTCACAGTCACAGTCACACAAGTCACATGATTACATGTCATGATGGAACAATGTAGAAGGTTCTAGAGATGATGATGTTATATGGTATAGTTAACACATGTCAACTTCAAGACAAATATATGGTTATTAGAGTAGGGCTAAAGGAGTATAGCATGAACCATCAGTAGTTTGTATATAAGGTAGATGTCTTGTACTTAGGAACTCTATCAAGTTCTCTTGTGTTACTCAATACAAGAGTGTATCTTTCACTTAACTCAAAGCCTAAGTCATAACACTAAGTAAGCTTGAGTTAATCTTGTAGTTATCTTATCCACCAAGTCTTATACTAATGTTTTACTACAACACCATCAGATTCTTCTAAGCCTTGTAGTACCACTATAAACTTTTGCTTATCTCTTTATAGTTATTGACCTACCTACTTCGGCCACTGAACAATAAGCTTCCATCATTTGGCAATGTTTCACTAAGATTTCTAACCATACAGCTTTATCATTCTATAGTTAGATTACTAAATGTTCTGCTTGATGTTCTACTTGATCAGAATAGACTCTTTAGTACTTAGAATAGCTACTGTCTCTAGAAAACTCCATCTTGTTCTCTCAAAAATTCTCTGGAGATGAGTCATAAATATAGTATTTTTATTAAACAATATATCTTAGAATTTCTCTAGAGTTGACAACTCTATTATATCACTGTAGTCTTCACTTAGTTTCTCTAATAGATAATAGCTACTCTGAGTATCTAGAAATCTATACAAATCAAGTGGGATATCAAATGAAATATTTGGTAACCTAACTACAAAATGATAAAGCTATATGATCAGAAACCTCAGTGTAATGTTGATGGATAGTAAAAATTCATTAGTCAATAGCTAGAAAAGGCAGAATGATGGTTGTAAGAGAACAAGTAGGCATTTATGTCACATACTATCTGACATCTGCATTCTTCCCACCCTCTTCTGGTGTGAATCGAACTCCATTCTAATCACCCATTAACCCAAGAACCAAATTCTATATCTCTCATTAATCTCATGGAGTTTCAAATGACAACTTCTATGATACCTAATAACCCACAGTATGCACAGTAATAGAATATTATCAGATGATTACTTCCATATTTGAGAATCCACATTTGTCTTACAATTCTTCTAAATTCTCATTATCTAAAAATTACAACTATATAACAAATAGATTAAATATAATGTTATTTATTGAAGCCAAGATTGATTATTCATGTAGTACCATTTATAGTCCCTCATGTTATTCATTAAGTCTACATTTGTACTTCTGTCTTCCATGCTACATCTGTAGATAAACCCAGCAAGTGTGAATTGCCTCTTAACACCTTATAGTTATCTAGGACTAGTTTGAAGTAAGCTTTAACCAGAAAGACTAGAACATTTTTCTGCTGTTGTATATAGTATTATAGACTTATTGTTATAGCAACCAGTATTATGATAGCAAGGTACAAAAAACTTACATAAGACTAGTATATCCCTATCACTCTTATATTAAGGTTTATAAGAGAAACTTGATAGAGAACCTTCTACTGTAACATATACTATATATATTAATACATGTTGGTCCATATTCTTCAATATATAACCTTTCCTAAAGTCCATGCATTGTCCATGAGTCCACCATGCCATAACTACAAGATAGACATACAGTAGCTATATGTTAGAATTGAAGATAGTAAACTTTAATTATTTTCATTTCTCTTTATTTTCTTATTTTTGGGCTTAGGGTTAGTAGTTAACATGATGTCACAAACTGTCACATGTCAAATGTCATGATCACAATATTACATGTCACACAAAAGGTCATAAAAGGTTCCAGAACAATGATATTATATTATATATCAATAGTATGAAGTATATATTTCCTTTAGAATAGGCTAGATTCAGTGTAGCATAGACTATTGGCCAAGTGTATATAAAGTAGATACTTTGTACTTGGAACTCTATCAAGTTCTCTTGTGTTAATCCAATATAAGGTTTCTCTTTTGACTTATCTCTTAGTCTTAAGTTATAATACTATACTCTCTAACATTATTGTACTAGACTTTTTTACTCCCTTCTAAACCTATGATGTTACCTTATGTGACATAATCACATGCATCAATCATGTGATCCTCCATTACTAAATAAAAGAAAACAAAAATAAAAGAATATAAAATCAATAAAAAGTGTTAAAAGAAAATAGAGTCTATAGGCATATCATAACACTTATCTGGGCTTTGTAAGGAGACTTGCTCTTTTAAGACTTTTCTCTTCCATATTTTCTAGCTGATATATATTTCATAACTCTTTGCTTCTTCACTTTCTTATACTTTGGACCCTCTTAAACTATATACAAATACTCCTAACTATTTGGATATGTTATCTAACTTCCTTTTTCTGCATTTCATTACTCTTCTGTAATGTTCTGTAGTCTTCCATAGTCTGCTATATTATCTGCTCATTTGCTTTCCTGTGCTCTGGAAACACTTGCTAAGTACTTTAGCTTTCTTTCAATTCAGTCTCTCTATTTTGAACTGTTTCTGATTACTTGAGTATTATCATTCCCTGCTTATGTAAACAGAATTCTGATACATTAGAATATTATATAGAGTAGTCATTACCTTCAGGAATGCCTATTCTGTTCTCTTAGTATTTTCTGGAAATAAGCATATAGTTAGTATTTCTCAGACAATAAACTTAGAATTTCCTAGAAATTTGAAGTGTCCTACTTTTCCATCTAGTTGCCCTAACAAGCTTTGTATCTCAACATTATTTATTTATATTATCAGCTACACTTTGACAGTATTTACTTTCTTACACTTAGTTCTTTGACATTTTGATATCTTAGTAATCATATAGTGTAGATGTATATGGCTTACAATTTACAAAAACTGTTCCATCTTGCAAAAACTATGAATATTTCCTTATTTTTAGTTTTTGATTTATACTGCTGAGATATTACAACTTCACTTTTAAGACTGGCTATCTAACTGAAATAGATTTGTCAATAAAATCTGTCAGCATTTCAGTCCTTCTAATTCTGTGGAGAAGTAGCTAACATATTAGACTCTATATAAAGCCTAGCAACAAGATATTTACTTATAATATGGATTTTATACATTATACTTGGGTAGAAAATAATGTTTTCTATTACTAGTACTACTAGAGACTTTCAAATCATATTTAAGACTCTATTTCAATTTGGCAACAAGAGAAACCAACATTGTACAGCATTTCAGAGATCTTTCTAGCAATCATTACTAGTTTTGTCTGCCAAATTCTTACTTTTGAAATTATTGAATATATTGTTTCTTACTACTAAGAAGTAGTCAATTTTACTATAAACAGATCTCTTATCTAAACTAGCCAATAATGGCAAATTTATCAGTGATAAATATAAGAAGAAAATTAATAACAACCTCTGTTTCTATTATAGAATAGTATTAAACATAGTTCACACCTTGTGATCTAAGATTTCTTGAAAGTCCAAATAGTTAGTCTATATATTATCCAAGAACACAGGAGACAAAGTTGGAATAGTCTTTGGCTTTAGCTTATATACTGTATCTCTATAAGTTGCACTGGTTGTATTGATCAGAAGAGAACTTGGTAAACTTAGAGAGTTGGAACCACTAAAAGATAATGAGGTGTGTTATTGTTGTCATCAGGAATTAGTGCTAGTTTTGGTTAATTTTCAGGATAAGTTATTATTTTCTGTTTTTCCTTTTGTTTTATTTTTTTAGTTTTTATTTTAATTTTTTTAATTTTAGACTTAGATAAAGGGTATGATGTAATATCATATATGACTATTACACAAATCACAAATCACAATGAAGGTATGATGGATGTCACAATTACAGGTCACATGATCATGTGATACAAAGAAGAACATAAAAGGTTCTGGAACAGATAACTATTACAAAGTAAACTACTCACTTGTTTGTGATATCTAAATCTTGAATATACTCTCAGAGGTTTAGAAGTGATTCAGAAGTTTAATAATGATGTCAATGATGATTAAGATTAATACAGATGTCAATGATAAATAATGAAAATTGATAATAAATGATAAAAATTGATGTTGTCAAGTCTGAGGTTTAATTCTTAATGTTATGGACTTAAGAGTTAGAACTGCAAGTTAAACCATGAATTGGATTGATCACAAGAGAACTCAATAGAGTTCCTAGTACAATGTATCCACCTTATATACTACACTATACTACTGCATCTAGCTTATTCTAAAGACTATGTGTAAGCCTTAAGACTAATATTGTCATATACAAGTCCACCTGTCTGGAAAACTACATCCCCACAGTGATGCCACCTCTGAACCATACAAGCCTGCCTTCTATGGCGGCC
>Ga0157358_1000919_pt1 | contig 12648 bp, 7 predicted proteins | sample AttcapACBM2_FD_111484 | JGI IMG/M metagenome (GOLD analysis project Ga0157358, IMG submission 111484) | Fungus gardens microbial communities from leaf cutter ant in Botucatu, State of São Paulo, Brazil - Atta capiguara ACBM2 | ecosystem: Host-associated > Fungi > Mycelium > Unclassified ...
AGAGAACTTGATAAAGATCCCTTTACAAACTAGTCTACCTTTTATACTACTACTGATGGTCTGTGCTCACTACTGTGCACCCTACCCTAAATGACCATGTGTAGAATATAAGGTCAACATGTGGTATCCATGTTGTATGATATCATTTGTTCTAGGATCTTTTACTTTATTCTCCCAAGTCTTGTGACCAATGTTGTGACCACACCATCAGATTGTGACTGATGTGACAGTGTGACAGATCACTTCTGACCCTAACCCTAACTGTTCTAAAAATAGAAAAATGAAAAGTAAATCCAAAGAAAAATAAAAGTGAGAAAGAAAAATAAAATAAACAAAGTCCACTTCTTGCGATCTTGACACCTGAAGTTACAAAACTACAATTTCATTCTATGACATATTCCAGGAAAGACAAATACAAAGGTGGACATTTTGTTAAGAAAAGATTAAGTGAACACAAAGGAAGACAACAAGAATGTTCAACTGCTCAAAGAAGAATTATGGACAAGAAAAACTACAGCAGAAGTAACAATGTTGAAAAAGAACAAAATAACAGACAATCTAGATATATTGGAAGAAATAAGGAGGAACAATACTAGAGAACACAAAGTGGATCAAACATTGAAAAGAAAAGATGGGCTAACCTGAGAATAAAATAGAATTGTTTATATGGAAGAACAAATTTACATCCCAAACAACAAGAAGCTCAAAGAACAGATTTTACAGAAGAATTATGATCCTGTAGATGTTGGTTATCCAGGATAACAAAGAATGATAGAACTGGTCAAAAGGAACTATTGGTGGCTAGGACTCAAAGATGACATCAAGAAATACATGCAGGGTTGTATAAAGTATCAACAAAACAAAGTGCAACATCAACAAAAATCAGAAGAACTTCACCTATTGGAGATACTACAAGGACCATGGTAGGAAATTAGTATTGATATAATTGGACCATTGTCCAGGTTTAATGAGATGGATGCCATAGTAGTTATAGTGGATTGATTCACAAGGATGATACAACTAAAGGCAACAACAATGAACATCTCTTTGGAAGGAATAGTAAAGATCTATAGAGACAAAATTTAGAAGTTACATGAGGTTCCAAAGAAAATTCTTAGCGATAGAGGACCACAATTTGTGTAAAGATTCATGGAAGAATTAACAAAAGCATTGGGAACAAAAAGAATACTTTCAATGGTATATCATCCATAATCAGATAAACAAACCAAGAGGATCAATCAAGAGATAAGAATATTCTTGTGACACTATATTAATTATCAGCAAGATGACTGGACAGAATGGATTGCAGTAGCAGAATTCCATTATAATAACAAAAAGCATGCAGCAACTGGACAAACACTATTGATTCTGAACTTTGGAAGACATTCTTGGAAAAAAAACCTCGAAATACAAATGGAAATCCCTAGACTGGAGGAATTTCTGATGAAATTATAAAGAAGCTGAGAAGAGGCTAAGAAATCTATAAAAGAAGCACAAGAAAACATAAAGTGGCAGTATGACAAGAAAAGAAGAAATCCTCAAGGATTGAAGGTTGGAAATAACATATGATTGGAAAACAAGAATATCTATTTAAACAGACCTTCAAAGAAGCTGGATCAAAAGAGATATAGATCTTTTAGAATCTCAAAAGACATTAGCTTAGAGGCATTTCAACTGGAACTTCTGGAAGGATGGATGATACACAATATATTCAACGAAGACCTGCTAACAAGATGCAATGAGCCACAGTTCAAAGGACAATATGTAGAACCAGCACTACCACCAACAATGTTATAGAACGCTTTGGACACTAACAATTTTTCTTTTCTTTTATTTAATTTCTCTGATTTTATATTAATTTTGTTTTGTTTTGTTTTTGATTTTCTTTTAGACAATGAAGAAGGCACGTGACACTGCAGTCACATGACATGTCACATGATGTAACATCATAGACCTAGAACATGGTAGAAGGATCTGGAAGATAACGTCAGGACATATAGTATATACATGGCGGCCTTAAGTAAAACATGAAGCAGACATAAGGATGAAGCATGAACATAAGGGCAGGTTTAATTATTAGTAGCACAGACCATCATGTAATAATATAAATAGGGTAGCAATTTAGCAGAGACTCCTTGTCGAGTTCTCTTGTAATCTTTACTTGATATCCTACTAAGAGATTTATTGATTGTGTTGCTATTGGTCTTTGTGACTAGTGGTTGCCACAACAAACAATCATTAATAAGAAAGAAGAATATGAAGTCAAAGAAGTATAGAAGCATAGGAAACGAACTAGAGAAACATAATACTTGGTGCATTGGAAAAGTTATGGGGATGAGCATGATTAATGGATTATGGAATCAGGGTTATCTCATGCAAAAGAGATGATTGAAGACTATTGGACAAGATATTTGAGTCAAAACCTATAAAGAGAGGAAGTAAAATCCCATTTTGACAGTTCAAAACATCACTTAAAATTCAAAACAAATGTCTTCTCAAATCACAAACAACTACATAACTGCTCCCACTTTCCCAAACCTATATATCACTAGGAAATTAAACAATATGGATGAAGCTCAAGTATTAAAGAAGAAATAAGACAATTGGACAAGATTGTATTACAAGATGTTAAAAGGGATTACAGAGATGAAAGAAACAATTCTAAAGACAAGCATCAATAACCAGACCATGAACACTACCAATATCCTAGGAGTATTGAAGGATTTACAATACTTAATTCAGAGCAACATGGAAGACCAAGTATTTCAAATTCAAAGAATACTAGCTGATGAATTAGATGTATGTAAGGGACAAGGAAATCAATATGTAGAAGACAATATTTGGAAGATACAAGACTTATACAAAGACAAAGAACACAAGATGGAGTTGAGAAAAAGAAGAGTTGAAGAAGAAGAAGTTATTTTAATCAGACCATATGAGGTATTGGAATTAACATTATCAACATTATCATCAACAACAAAATTGAGCTTTATAAATAATGAAGTTGACAACCTCATGAAGTACATGAAATTCATTTGATCTCCAACACAGATAAGACTCTTCAAACTACCACCTTACTATCAAGCACTTCAATCTAGAGGAGAACAAGATCCAGATTTCTAGAAAGAAGTAGCAACTGCACTGGTAGAAGAAAAGCATAACACCAAAATATCAAGAAATAGATACCCAATAATAATGTTTCAAGAAGGACTACCATATGAACCATTCTTCATAGCTATCAACAATCAAGAACTAGTCATTATAGGTCCCAACAAGAAAACAGTAACTATATATGTAGTAGGGAACTCAAGGTGTTGATCTAATTCATGGGAACATAAATGCTGAAAAAGAGGTATTGTTACAATCAATACCTCAAGGAGACAGCATAGACTTGGGTTAAGGGTAATGACAACACAATCAGCTATGCCACAAGAGTCTCAGTCAGCATCTTATGTAGTAGATGCCATAATCTTGCTCAAACCTCATGTACTATGACTTATCTTTTCTCATGTACTATGGACATTATCCTCATGTCTGACTCATATATATAACATAGATACTATCCTGTATCCTTACACTTTACCACTTATACAATTCCCCTTCTCTCTTCTCAAGTCTTTGCCTAAGTACAACCTAAACTCTGAGCTAAGGTTATAACAAAAGTGAGCCCTCTTGAACACCAAATTTACCACTGTCATTAATATGTTCAAGTTTATAGATTCTGGGAGTTCTATAACAAAGTCTATGTTTATATTTTTCTATTGTTAGATATTTTTTACACCTTATTTATCCAAGATTTAGTAAAACATCTCAGAAGTCCAAAATAAGTAGTTATATATTATCTGAGAACATGGAAGGTAGATCAGAACAACCTTTAGCTTTAGTTTATATACTGTGTCTCTACTAGTTGTACAAGTCATATATTTCAGATCAGAACTTGGAAACTTAGAGGGTGGAAAACTAACAGAAGGTGGCAAGATGTGTTATTGCTAATACTAGAAGAAAGGTGCTAGTTTTAGTTGATTTTCAGAATAACTACTACAGTATAAACTAATAGATTATATATTAGTTAGTATAAATATAGAAGAAAGCAGTAGTGTCTGAAGAGACTAAGATAGGTACAGAGGTGACAGTGGTCTTTAGAGCATTGAATGCCACTTGTTGGTCTGAGGTCCAAGTTCAAGTACTATTACTACCAGTAAGATTAAAAAGAGGCTACATAATAGATAAGAATCCTTGAATAAACTGCTAGTAGAGATCAGTAAGGCCTAAAAAGACCTATAACTTGATATAATTTTTCAAGATTAGCCAGTCTCAAACTCTGGCTATCTTGATAGAATCTATTTCCACTTGATTCTCTGAAATAACTAAATCTATATACTTAATCTACTACTTGTCAAACTCACACTTTTTAGAATACAAGAACAGCTTATACTCAGCTAGAACTTTCATGACCTTAAGCTTGGCTCAGGTTGCAACTCAGGCAAAAACTTGAGTAAGAATGAGAGATAAAGTCAATTGGTAAAGTGTAAGGATACAGAATAGTATCTATAGCTATATATATCTAAAGACCATATATAATACATATGTAGAAAATGAGGAAATAGTAAGGAAAACATAATGAAGCCTCAACTGCTACATAAAGCACTAACTGATCATATACAAGGAGAACACATATCACAGCCAATTATAAAGTCATAAAGAAGAAACCCCAACATCTGTTTGTTCATGAACAAACCATCTGTTAGACATGAGGTATCAATTGTAACAACTACTCAGTAATGTTCCTTTAACATCTGGATAAAGATTAAGATATCATCCAGATATACTACTATAATACCCTTTGTTATAAAGTTTTGGAAAATGACATTTATCATGGTCTAGAAAGTGGCAGAACTATTAATTATACTAAAGAACATTACTAGAGATTTGAAGAGTTTATGGTTTGTATAAAAGATAGCCTTTTACTTATTATCTGGCTTGATATAGACATTGTTAAAACTTTAACAGATGTCCAGCTTAGTAAAGTAGCAAGTTTTCTGGAGCTTGGTGACCAGTTTAGAGATCAAGAGAAGTAGGTACTTGTTTTTGATAGTTATTGCATTAAGAGCCTGATAGTTCTGCATCAACTTAAGAGAGCTGTTCTTTTTCTTGATAAAGAAGACTAGTATAGCCATAGGAGACTTTAATGGTTTTATCTGGCTTATGTGGAGATTCTTAGCAATGAAACTATCTAGCTCTGTCTACTTTGTTGTTATGATTCAAGACTTCAAAGTGTTAAGTCAAGAAACAACTCTTGTATTGGAGTGACACAAGAGAACTCGATAGAGTTCCTAATACAAAGTAGTCTACCTTATATACTAGTCCCCATGGTCCATGCTAACTACTGTGCACCCTACCCTAAATGACCATGAGTATTACATGAGGTTAGCATGTATTGTCCATGCTGTATGACATCACTTTGTTCCAGAACCTTCTACTTTATTCTTCTAAGTCCCGTGATCAGTCTTGTGACTACGCCATCAAATTGTGACTGATGTGACAGCATGACTGATAATCCCTAACCCAAGTTGTTCTAAAAATAGAAAATAGAAAATAAAAGACAAAGAAAAATAAAATGAAAGAAAGAAAATAAAAATAAATGAAGTCTACTGTCAATGATCTTGACATTTGTAGGAGATATAGAGTATATTTTGAATATCTTGAACTCCATTTCTGAAACTAGATCTACTTGTGATGGTTGGAGAGGGTATCAAAGTCTTCTTTAACAAGTACTAATTTAAACTGCTAAATATGCAGAGAGATGGTAGAAGTATTGTTCTTAATCTAATTTTGACAAAAGACTTCTAAAAGATATTGGAAAGAAGTAGCTGCTATTTGGAGGTTGAGGAATAAGGGTTCTAAGCAAATAAGCTAGACTTATATACACTGAGAGCTTGAATTTGGTATTTTTTGGCCTTTTAAATGTCTTAGCAGCTAGTACAACATATGAAATATTGTATCATAACTACCTCTTTCTTTTGCCAGTTCATCTTGGGATTATAATTTTTTAGCTATGTGAAATTGAGGATAAGGTCTTGTTTACTCAAGCTTGAAACTGTAAGCAAAGCCTACTTAAAGTATAACTAGTAGTATAAGATTATATCTACCATCTTGGATATTCATTTATCTTTATTAGAAGTGTTATTAATATTGTAGACTAGTATAGACCTAGAGAGCTTATAGGTGTTCATATAGTATTTCTCTACAAAGCTGTAATTGATGAAAATTTCCATGGTTTCAAAGTCAACTAGTGTTTGTACTGAAAATATCTTAGAGATATCTATAGTTTTGAGAGCAATTAGAAGGTATAAGAAGATTTTTCAAACATTATAAAAATAACTTCTTTTCTATCAGGGTCACCTAGCAGAAGTTACAGAAATAGCAGGAAATAAACAAATAAATACATCTAATAGATTGCTGTCCTCAGAGTTATATTTCTCTACTTTAAGTATAGTGAACCTATTTACTAGTAGTTAAGGTATATAAATCACTAGCTGCTCCATGAAAAATCCTGGTTGTTTATAGTACTATTAATAATGTCAGAGTTCTTAGACTCTGACTACTGTATAATCTCTATATCTTTCAATGCATATAGGTTTTCTATTAATTTCTCCTGTTACTTAGCAATTAGTTGCTAGACATCTAATCTCACTGGGTATTCATATACTATGTAGTTTTTATCCCCACAGTAGCAATATTCTCTTGTGAGAACAAAGTAGAGTTTTCAAGTAACATCTATATCTATGGAGATATCTATAGAGAGTAGTAGCTATTGTGGAGGAAATAAAAAGACAGTAAGTAGTTGCTTTGGAATAAATATAATTAAAAACTACATAGTCTTTGGGAGTTGAAAAAAGTAACATGCTAAATGAATTGAAATACTTTATTTGCTTGTCTAGCCTAATCAATCCTGTATGTAACTTCAAACCAGATGATAGAGTCTATATCTTTGAATCTTCTAATGAGCAGAGTCATAATCAGTTTTAAATCACTGTTCAAAGTCTATAGCAGAATTTAATGACTATAGTATGGAGATTGGTATAGTTAGCTTCCAAGTTCAAGATATAGAACTTATCTAGATAATTCTCTACTATATAGGTCTCTTGGTAGTATATTGTTTCTTCTAGCTTATTTGTGGCTTCTATGACAGTGTTGATAGAGAAAAAGTGAGTATGTAAAAGCTTTTTAAACTCTGGCCAGGTAGTAACAGAAAATAAAGCTTAGAAAATCTTATCTTGATCACAAGTAAACTAGTTAGTAGATAGGCAAATGTATAGAAAGTAAGAGCTTAAGAAGGCTTGTCTGGTTTGTTAATCACTACTGAAGTCTGAAAGCAAAGAAATATAGAGTTGAGATTAACAGAGAGAATTTCTAGGTACAAAAGTATTACTTAACAAAGAAGATCTAGTCATAAGAGATGTATTTGCAGAGACAATAGATATGAGTAAGTGCAAGTTTTGGAGTTGGTTTATAAGACTTGCTAAGATGTTGTTAGTGTTGTGTTTTGAGACTTACTGGTACTCAGCTACTTCCCTTAGAAAATACTAGAAAAGCCCTAAGATTTTATTAGTATTAATAGAGATTATAGAATAGTTGTTAGAAGCAAATGTTAGTCAGGAAATAAAAAATTGTAAGAAAGGTCAAGATATAAGAATAAATAGTCCTAGATTGCTAAACTAGTTGATGTGTTAAGGTTACAGAAGAAAGAATTATATTTTGTTGTGAAAATAACTAAACAAAGTCTGCAGTGTTTCAGCAAAGTTCATATCTCTAGAGAAATTTCAAGTGCTATTATTTAACAGTGTTATATACATAGCTCACTTCCAGAGAAATTCTAAAAGAATAAAATTGAGTTTTCTAAAAGTAATAGCTACTTTAAGTACTATGAGTCTATCCTAATCAGATAGAATATTAGACAGAATATTTGGTAACTCAAGTATAGAATAATAAAACTATATGGTTAGAAATCTTAGTGAAATATTATCAGATGGTAAAAGTTTATTAGTCAGTAGTTAGGTAAGGCAAGTTAATGATTATAAAGAAGTAAGCAGATATCTGTAGGAGTGTTATGGAGGTTGAGAGAATCTAACAATATTATAGTGGGGTATCAGTATAGAATTTGAAAGAAGAGAAGACTAAGATTGACTCAGGGTTTGGCTAGTATTACAGCCTTAAGTTTAGAGAAAGCAGAGAGTTTTCTTATATTAGTAGTCTAAAAATTTAGCATGTCTTCAATAATAAAGATAGCACTAAAGTAAGTAATAAGAACAAGAGCTAATTTAACACAAATTTTCCAAGAATAATTAGCAGAACTAATAAGCTTGGAAAGAATAGTAATGAAGTTGGCTATTGCTATCAATAAAGATAATCAGCATAAATTAGAGAGCAAATGCAGTTAGCTAAAGTATAAATATTTAATTTACAACAGGCCTAGTATTAGAGTTCAAGATAATAGACTTATTTTATTTTTATTTATTTCCTTATTTTTATTTTTAGACTTAGGATTAGGAGTTGGTATGATATCACACATGACTGTCACAAACTGTCACACATCTATTACAAATCATATAATACTATTACAAGCTATAGTTACAAGATTATATATCACATATTATGATATATAGAGATATAATATATTTACTAAAGCCAAGATTATATTTCCATTTTCTTTTTCATTTATTTTTTATTTTTAGACTTAGGATTAAGGGTTAGTATGACATTATGTATGACTATCACAAACTATCATACTATATAATATAGTGATATATATTAGTCATATGTTATAATTATATGTTATACAAAACATTACAGAAGATCCTAGAATAATGATGTCATATAGTATATATTATACATGTTGATCTTAAGACAAAAACATACTATTTAGTCATACTATTGATTGTAGTTTTGTTACATACTATTTGATATCTATACTCTTTCTACTCTCTTTTGGTACAGATCATACTTTATTCTAATTATATATTAATCTAAGAACCAAATCCTTCATTTATTATTTATTCTATAAAGTTCTGAATGACAATTCAAAATATACATAACAGTAGAATATTATTAGAATATACTTGTATTTAAGAACAATAACTATTACATATAACTTTTTAGTCTGATAATTAATTTAGACTTGTATCATACTTGTTTTATTTTCTTTTGAACTTCTTTCATCTGAAATATAACCACATGATGAATAGACTAGGTATAACATTATTTATTAAAGCTAAGATCATTATCTATGTAGTATTACTTCCAGTCTTTCTCAGTTTCATAAATTGCTAAGTCTAGTCTTCTATTCTACCTTATGTACTACATTTGTAGATATTCTTGATAAGCAAATCACCTCTAACATTATTATCAGACTCAATAGCTACCATCACAAAAAATACTATTCTAACCCCTAACTTATTATTAATCTCATAGCATTTTTCCACTGTAACTCTATCCTTTCTAGCAATCTTGGTTGCTCAGTGACTAAGCAAGCAGTTTGCTAACTTGTTCATACTACTCTGCTACTCCAAATGACTAATATGAATAATATCAACTTGTCTTTCTCTCTAAAGAATCTCTAAAAGTATTTTAAAATCATTTGAGGTTATTCTAGAAAATAACAACACTAATTAGATTGATGTACTACTTATACTAGCAAAAGACCCCATATCTCTAAATACTAAATACTTTCAATAGGATGGATCTGGAAAAGCTAAACAACTTCCTATTCTAGTGCCAACTCTACTTCCATGTAAACTCTATATAATTTACCACTAATACTATAAAAGTAAACTTTACAATAACTTATTTAACAGAAGTGGTATAGAATTGGTTCAAAATTGAATTAGACCAGAAAGAATATGAAATTTATCAAGATTAGCTTGAAAACTAGTCACAATTTACAAAAGAATTATACTGTTATTTTGGCTCATCTAACCTTATTGGAGATATACTTAACAACCTGCAAATGAAATCTAGTAATAAAATTGCCACTTATAACATTGAATTTATGAGATATACATTACAATTGGGCTAGGGTAACAATAACCTTTGCCACTAGTACTATTAAGATCTTTCAAACTAGTTATAAGACTTTATCTGTATAAAAAAAAAGAAAGCCATCAACTTTCCAAGAAATGTACTTTTTGGCTATGATCATTAACAACTGCTACTGGGAAAAAGAATAGGAATGCAATTATATGTAAAACTTCTCATTTTCCCCTCAACTCTAAATACCCATATTTGCTTCTATCAACAAACTAACTCTGAGTAATAAATTCTGGAACTTTCTCTCTCAGATCAATATATCTGGCTAACTAGGAAGTAATAGCAAACTCATCCTAGATGTCTTTATCTCTCTGGAATTACTAGGTTCCAAGCCAGATATATGAAAGATGTCTCTTTCACTCTAGAAGTAATTTTGACTACTTAGTTAAAAAACTAGAATGTGGTTCTATAGACTCTACATAGAATATAGGCCACATTGATCTTGTCTGTACAAATATAAGTCCAATCCATCTTAATACTACCATTATTTTCAATCTGAACTTATACTTATCCCTTATGTTATATTTAGTTTGTAAACTAGACTATATTCAGAACTTAACTTTTTATGCCTTTATCAACTCTGAGTCTATACACTGCTTTACTGATACTATATTTATACTAAAGTATAATATTCCTACTAACCCAACTTCACCTGTGGCATTGAAACTATTTGATAGATCATTATTGTTGAACAATATTATCTTCAAAACAGCATTCTTGCCTATTACATTCTCATTTGGTGATTGGATAATATCAAATGTGTATATTATCCTCTTGACACCTCTTATTTGCTAGTTTTCAAATACAACTAGCTTACCTAACATAATTCAACAATTGACTAGACTACTAGGTCTATTATCTTCTAATCAAACTCACAAAAGAAAACTAGTCTCTCCAAAACTTTTCTAATATCCAAAACTTCTAAAAAATCTTTGTTTATAACTAACATCTCTATGTTATGAACTTAAATCCTTAGAGTTGGATAAAAGAACAAACTCTTGTATTAGAGTAAACACAAGAGAACTCAATAGAGATCCCTTTACAAACTAGTCTATCTTTTATACTACTACTGATGGTCTATGCTCACTACCATGCACCCTACCCTAAATGACCATGTGTAGAACATAAGGTCAACATGTGGTATCCATGTTGTATGACATTATTTGTTCTAGAATCTTCTACTTTATTCTCCCAAGTCTTGTGACCAATGTTGTGACCACACCATCAGATTGTGACTGATGTGACAGTGTGACCAATCACTTCTGACCCTAACCCTAACTGTTCTAAAAATAGAAAAATGAAAAGAGAAAAATAAAAATGAGAAAGAAAAATAAAATAAATGAAGTTTACTTCTTGCAATCTTGACACTTTAGCTTCTCCAGTTCCAAACCTGAAACCTTCCCTTTCTGGTCTTATATTACTAATATTAGAGCACAGTTATACATCTAAGCAGCACAAATAACAGATTTAACTACTTTTCACCTTGCATTCTATCCTATAAATCTTATTAGAGAAATAGTTAGGATTACAAGTAACTGTATTAATCTATCTGCTATTCCAACCAAGGATTACAAGTTTTTTGACATTTTCAGTAAGGCTAAAGCTAAGATCCTGTATTAGGGGTAATTTACACTCATCAAGAGTATCTGTAAATATAGCACAGAAGACAGAATGGAAGAATAGACTTAAAAATTTTAAGAAACAAAGGAGATCAGAAGTAGTGCTATGTGAATAAAAATCTTAGCTTCAATGAATAACATTGTATTTAGCCTATTTATTATATAGTTATATATTTGGATGATGAAAGTTTGGAAGTGAATAAGATAAGTGTAGCACAAGTCTAAGTTAATTACCAGATTATATAATAGCCAATGTTCTTAAATACAGAAGTATTAATCTAATAATATTCTACTACTATATATACTTTGGGTTATTAGGTATTATAGAGGTTGCCATTCAGAACTCCATAGAATTGATGAGGAATACAAAGTTTGGTTCTTAGGTTGATAAATAATTGTAATGGAGTGTAATCTGTACCAGAAGAGAGTGGAAAGAGTGTAGATATCAGATAATATGTAATACTCTGGCTTTTTATTACTTGTACAATTTATAGATCAAATTGGAAAATAAAGGAAACTATTTGTTGGAACCATTTACTTACTCTTAGCTATAGAACAAGAAGCACTCAGGGAATTCATCAGCAAGAACCTGAACACTAAATTTATATGTCTTACTTCCTTCTTTCATAGAGTATCCATTGTTATAAAACGAAAGTGTGAACAGACTTTGGTAGGGTTAGGGTTAGAATAGAAATAGGACAGTGGTATTATTATTAGTTTACAACAGGAAAAGGGCACATGACCTGGAAGTCATGTGAGAAGATATCATAGGCCTAGAGCAGTCTAAAAGGGTCTACAAGGCTAGAAGAGCCTAGACGATGACGTCAGGGAGCATGTACACCACATTGTTACCACATGTAGAACACATGGACATTAGGGCAGGATGTACAGTCTTGCACAGTCACTGCAGAGTAGACATGAGGTAGACACATTGTTGTAGCAT
>Ga0157358_1000920_pt1 | contig 12635 bp, 13 predicted proteins | sample AttcapACBM2_FD_111484 | JGI IMG/M metagenome (GOLD analysis project Ga0157358, IMG submission 111484) | Fungus gardens microbial communities from leaf cutter ant in Botucatu, State of São Paulo, Brazil - Atta capiguara ACBM2 | ecosystem: Host-associated > Fungi > Mycelium > Unclassified ...
AGGTTGCACTTAGGCAAAGACTTGAGAAAGTGTAAGGGATGAATTGAAGTGGTAAAGCGTAAGGATACAGAAGAGTATCTACGCTATATATACTAGTAAGACAAGTGACAATGAGGTATACATAAGTCCAAGAACATGAAGAGAACACATGGGGTACATGTAGGTCAGGTCAGGATGTAGCACCTACTACATGAGGCACTGACTGAGATTGCTTCAGCGCAGCCGATTGTTGTCATCATACCCTTGACCCTTATCCATGTAGTATTCTTGAGGTATCCTTGAGGCATCGATCATAACACCTTCTTCTTGTTCTATTTTATACTGTCTACTGACTATCTAACTTACTAACTACTTTTCTAATAAATTTGTAAACAATTTTGTTTTAAGAAGGACATTTGACTCTAGATAGGGTTTAAAGAACACCTGTTATTCTCTTACATATACAGATTATAAGTGAACATTGCAGCATAGAGCTTTTACATGAAAGAATACTTTAACATAACCTAATTAAATTATGAGTACATCTAGATAGTAGCCTGGGTCTAGTTACTACTACCTATGACTACTTATGCTGAGTAACTAACTCTTCTTTATACTTAGAATTTGGTTTCTATACTGAGGGCAACTAGTAATTGTGTTAATCACTGGTCAAGGATGAATAGAGAGTAAGAATGAAGAAGGCCCAGTATTAGACAATCTCAAGAATTAGAATTGAGTTTTAATATTACAACTTAGAACTTAAATTTAAGTCAAAAGAAAAATCTTGTATAGGAATTACACAGGAAAACTTAATGAAGTTCTGAGTACAAAGGTGTCTATCTTATATATGCTAAACTACTGGTTCATACTGCACTAACCTTAACCTATCCTAAAGACCATATATATTATATGTTGTTGATATATAGAATGATATTATTGTTCTAGATTCTTTTATATTCTTTTATAATCATGACTTGTAATCTATGTATGATACTGTGACATGTCATGTGACAGTTTGTGACAGTTACATGTGATGTTATGCTAATCTCTAACCCTAAGCCCAAAAATAAGAAAATAAATGAAAATAAAATAAAAATGAGAAAAGAAATAAAAATAAGTAAAGTCTACTATCTTCAACTCTGACAAGATGATTCTTATATTAATCTAGATGACTTATCTGTTTTTTACAGAATTTTTTATCATAGATTGTGTTTTTGTATTTCATATTAAACATAGTTTTTTTTCAAGTAAAAGTTTACAATTAGTTGCAGAAATAGAGCTGATCAAGTATTGAGTACTTATTTAAGATTTATCTGAGGTTGGTGTTATATCCTAATCTAGTTACATTCATCCTAACTCATAGATAACACTTACTACTTCATCTATATCTGTCATATTCCCTATCATATATCCATCCAACTATATTATGGATAATGTTTCCCTAACATCTAATCTGCTCAGAATATCTATGAAAAAAAATATCTTCCTTCTTGGTCTACTCATCCTCTTTATTATGATTGCTATGATTTTTATCTCATGTTCTACAGATGTTTATCTCATGATTAACATGTTTTAAACATATATTAGAGTTTATTTTATCTTTGATTCATATTGACTATGATTCATTACACCTCACTTGATCTTTATATTTTATCAGTCAGCATCTCATGTAGTAGTAGAGATTTCATCATGTTTTCCTTATTCTTTTCTTATTGTTTTCTCAAGGACACCTAACCTATTCATTATAGTCATTAGGTATATATAGTTGTAGATATAGTCTTGTATTCTTATGCTTTACCAATTGATCATCTCCTTACTCATTTTTCAAGTCTTTGCCTTAGTTGTAACCTAAGCCAAGCTTAGAATTATAATGTTTGGTAAAGTATCATCAGGCTCACTTTTCAAAGAGCAATAGAGTTATAGCAACAGATAATAAGATCACAGCAGTATTAGCCCAACTTAGAAAGAGTATAGTAGAAATCTATGCATAAAAGAAGGTTGACTAGATAAAAAAAGAAAACAACATCTAGGATTGGGACAATTTCATTTAAGAAGTTAAGGACAGTGTTTAGTGACAAAAACAAGGTAGCAGATACTAAATAGAAGATCAAAACATTTAAACAAGGAAAGAAACACATAGCAAACTTTATGATAGAGTTCAAAGTATTAGTTATGAAGACTAAAACTAATGATATGTATATAATATTTTTACTGAAGAAAAATGTTAGGAGTGATATAATCAAGACCATGTTGGGATACCTAGTCATAGTAGCACTAGAGTTACTTAAGGAGTGGAAGATAGCAATCATCTCAATCATATAAGAATATAAGTCTACAGAAGAAAGACAGAATTACAGAACAGGATCAGGAATTGCCTATAGAGGAAGAGGGGCACCCATGGATATTGGGAAGTCTAAAGATAACTACAACAAAAACAGGAAACTTAAGTGTTTCAACTACAATGTCTATAGATATATAGTAAAGAATTGCTGAAAGCTGAAGAAAGAAAAGAAAACTAGAAAGCACTGCAAATATGACAAAATAGGACACCTTGCAAAGAATTGCAGATTGGAACAGAAGATGAAGAATAAAAGTATATAGCAAGAGTTAGATGATGAAGACAGCAACAAAGAGAAAAGTATTATCAGAAGTTCAGCATAAGTACAGTACAATGAACCTCTATACATAATAAATCTTTAAATTGATATGTTATTCTACAAAGGAGAAACAATAAAGAAAGGGAACTCAATGTATGCACAAATGTAAAAACATCAAATAGAAAGAAAATATAGCTCAAGACATTAGTCAACTCAGAATGTACCCAGACTGAAATCAATAAATAACTAGTGAAGGAAGAATGGATTAAAACAGAACCTATGGACAGATCATTTGAGGTTTTTAATGCAGATAGAACCAAGAATATAAAAGTAATGAGATTTGTGCTACTAGAACTAGAAATCAAAAAACATATAGAAAAAATCAATATAACAGTTACAGACTTAAACAGCATGGATATGTTCTTAGAATATGACTGGTTGGTCAAACACAATTCAGAAGTAAATTGGGACAAAAGGATAATACAATTTACTAGATGTCCAAGAGAGTACAGAATACAACACTAGAACATTATATTCACATCAAAGGTTAGAAGAATATAATCAACAGAAGACATGGATAAAAGACACCAGAAAATTGGCAAGGAATCTAATCCAATAAATCTAGAAGATTTACCAGAATATATTTGACCATTCACACATTTGTTCAACAAGAAGAAGTTTGAGAAATTACCAGAATAGAGAGAATGAGATTATAAAATCAATCTACTGGAAGATGCATTAAAGAAATTAAATAATAGAGCCTACACAATAACAGTCAAAGAGAACAAAGCATTAAATCAATGATTGGAGAAATAACTCAAGGTAGAACTTATAGTGAAATCAATCTCAAGATATACAATACCAATATTTCTACATTCCAAAGAAGGATGGATCTTTATAACTAGTATAGGATTATGGAAAGTTAAACCAACACATGATAAAGAACAAAAATACTATTACCATTAATTGGAGAAGTAATTGACAAACTTAAAAATGTAAAGTACTTCAACAAGCTAAATCTTATCTGGAGATACAACAATGTACAAATCAAAGAAGACAATGAATAAAAAGTAGCATTCTTAACAAACAAGAGACTATTTGAGCCAAAAGTGATGTATTTTAGATTATATAACTTACCAAAGATATTCTAACAGATGATGAACAACATATTTAGAGAACTTTTACATGAAGGAGTATTAGCAAACTACATAGACAACTTTGTTATATCTGCCAAGACTAATAAGAAACTTATAAAAAGAATAGTCTAATTCCTAAAGATAGCAGAAAAATACAATCTCTGTTTCAAATAATCAAAATACAACTTCAATGCTAAGGAAATATCTATTTTAGGAGTAGTAGTAGGATGAGGAGAAGTACAGATAGAAAACAATAAAGTCAAGGCAGTTAAGGAATAGAAAACTCTCACCAAAATAAAAGAAGTAGAAAGCTTCTTAGGATTTGCAAATTTCTACAGATACTTTATCAAGAATTTCAGTTATACAGTAAAACCTTTCAACAAACTCAAAGAAACAAAAGAGTGGAAATAGGAAAAAGAACATCAGAAAGCATTTGAAGAGTTGAAGGAAAAAATCACAAGTTAACCAGTACTCACTCTACCCAAAAGCAAAGAAAAATTCAAAGTAGAAACAGATACATCAGGACATGCAATTAGAGGAGTTTTATTTTAGAAACAAGAAGGGAAATGGAAACCAATTGCATTTTTATCAAGAACAATGCAAGTAGTCAAAAGGAATTATAAGATATATGTCAAAGTCTGGATAAATCATGAAAATCTCAAGTACTTCAGAGAACTACATAAACTCAATGGATAATAAGATGGTATCTCAAGCTATAGAATTATGATTCCATTTTACAACACATTTTAGAAAAGATGAATACAAGGGTGGATATTCTGTTGAGAAAGGACCAAGTGGATACAAAGGATGACAACAAGAATATTAAAATGCTTAAAGACAAACTATAGATAAGAAGAGTCAATATGAAAGCAAAAATAGCAATTTTCAGAGGAAACCAACTGGTAGAAGAAACCATACTGTTGAAAGAAATCCAAAAGAGCAACATGAGAAAACAAAAAGCTCAAAATAAATTGGAAAAAAAGGACAGTCAAGCATAGAAAGATAATAGAGTAGTATATATGAAAGGAAAAATCTATGTTTCAAACAACTAGAAGATTCAAGAGCAAATTCTATAAGAGAATTATGAACCAGTAGATATAAGATATTCAGAACAATAATGGATGCTTGAGTTAATCAAGAAAAACTATTGATGGCCAATGTTATGATGCATGTGAGGACTAATATTTTTCTTTTTCTTTTATCTATTTTTCTTGATTTTATATTTCTTTTCTTTTGATTTTCTTTTTCTTTTTATTGATAATGAAGAGGCACATGACATGTCACATGATGTGATGTCATAAGCCTAGAGCAGACTAGATGGATGTCATCAAGGAGCATATTAACTACATTGCTACCTCATGGTGTACACATATAGTGTACTTATGAACAATACATGGACATTAGGGCAGGAGTAATTATTAGTAGCATGGACCATGCATAATTTATATAAATAGGGTAGCAATTCAGCAGAGACTTCTTGTCAAGTTCTCTTGTGATCCCCACTTGATATCCTACTGAGAGATTTACTGCCTTGTATGATTATTGGTCTTTGTGACTAGTGGTTGCCACAATAGCCAGAAATATAGAATGATATCAAGAAGTATGTTTAGAAATGCCATAAATACTAGCAGAACAAAGTATAGCATATAAAGAAAGTGGAAGAACTTCATTCATTAGAAACATACCAAGGACTATGGTAGAAAATCAGCATTGATATTATTAGACTATTACTAAAATCAAATAACAAGAATGCAATAGTAGTCATAGTAGATTGATTTACAAAGATGATCAGACTAAAGGTAATAATGATAGCAATATCATTAGAGAAAATAGCCAAGATCTATAGAGATAACATATGAAAAATCCATAGAGTTCTGAAAAAGATTCTTAGTGACAGAAGATCTCAATTTGGCTTATGATTCACAGAAGACTTAAGTATGGTACTGGGAATGAAAAAAATGCTATCTACAACATACTACCCTCAAATTAACAGTCAAATGAAGAGAATCAGTCAAGAAATCAAAGCATTTTTGCAACATTATGTCAATTATCAGCAAGATGATTAGATAAAGAAATATCACAAGATAATCCAAGAATTGGAAACAATGGCTGACATCCAATTGCAAGTTCAAAATATAATCAAGTTGGCCAATGCTATAAACAATCAATTAGCTAACATTGAAACTATCTTACTGCAAACAGGAGAAACTTATAAAATGCAAATCAGAGGAGATATTTTTATAGCATATTACTTGACTAACATTCACTACTAGATGAATTCTTATTAAAGTTAATAATTATAATTTGACTGTATTAGTAGACACTACTTCATCAATGATATATGAACCAACATATTGATCTACTAGTTTCTTTGCCAGCTATTCTTTGAACACCAGATCTTTTGTACTTAACATCATCTTATCTTCTACTTTATATTCTTTTGTCTCCTTCCTTTCCTTGTCTGTCTGTTGCTTCATCTCTTCTTGTGTCTTCCTTAATGCTACTCCTACTTCCTTCTATACCTTTTTCATTCTTTTTGTGAATTTGGCTGTCTTTTCTATTTTTTCTTTTCTTCTTATATTTATGCCCATTCTTAGTTCTTTACCATAATTCGCTATAAATAAAGATACTTTTGTTGCTGAATCTGTCTTGTTATTAACTGTAAACTCTACTGATGACAACTATTCTGGCCAATTTCTTTGTCTATAGTTGACAAAGAACCTTAGATATTGTTCTAACTCTTAGTTCATTCTCTCTATCTAACCATCTATTTGAGGATGGAATGCTGTCAACAGTTTTGTCTCAATTTCTAACATTCTATTCAACTTCTTGGTCAACTCCACTATAAATTGTGGTTCTCTATCTGATATCACACTTTCTGGCAATTTATACAATTTTCACATATTATTCTGAAACAACCGAACCAATCCTTCTACTGAGGTATCTTTGGTAGTTGCTATAAAATATGTTATCTTGGACATCCTATCATAGACTATCAGGATTGTATTCTTCTTTGCTACTAATGGTAACTTTGTGATAAAATTAACCATCAGATATATGCATAGTTTCTCCAGTATTTCACTCAATTTCAACTTTCTTACTAGCACCTCCATTCTATTCTTTATTCTCTGACACATATTGTTCCACATCTCTCATTATCCCTGGCTACCAACTCTGTTGTTTTCCACTTTCCACTATATTCTGCTACTGATATATTATGGTGCAACCAGATTATTTCCATTCTTAACTCCTTGTTCTTTAGTACATATAATTTTTCTTCCTTCAATACTAAGTCTCCTTCTATCTACTACTCTTTCTCTCATAACTTCTTAATCCCTGCTTTCTTCATCTCCTCCACTACTCTAACTATCTCTTTGTCTTCATCCTTAGCTTTTTTTACTTTTTCTACTATATCTACTTCAGATTCTTCTATTACTACTTCTTCTAGGCTACAAGTCTATTAGTTTTTAATTAGGATCTGATTATTATTATCATTTTCAGTCCTTACTTTCTAGTCTGGTCATCTACTAAGTCTGTTTGCCTTCCCTATTTTTGTTCCTGGTATATGTTTTAATGTAAAATCAAATCTTAACAAGTAAAAGGCCTAATGGGCTTATCTTTTGTCCAACTTTTGCATCTTCATGAAATATTTTTTTTGTGATCTGTTCAAACCTGGAATTTATATTTAGCACCTTCTAACAATCTAGTGCTACTAACACTAGTTCTTTTGTGAACTTCTCCTTCAACTTCTTGAATGTCTTTTTCTGTTTTTCTGTTCATTCCTACTTCTGATTTTTCTCTATCATATTGTATAAGGGTTTAGCTATTGCTACAAAGTCCTTTATAAACTGCCAGTAATAGTTGGTAAGTCCCAAGAATTTCTGTACATCTTTAACTCCTTGTAGAGTTGGCTAGTCCAATACATCTTTCACCTTCTCTTCTTCTATCTTGATTCTTTTTAGCTTAATTACTACTTCTAGAAATCTTACTTTCTTCACCTTCTATTTGCACTTCTCTGGCTTTATATACAGATTATTCTCCACTAGTCTTCTCATTACTTCTTCTATTATCTTGTAATACTCTTCTTTGTTTTTTGTTCCTACTATTACATTATCTATGAAGCTTGTTACTTCTCCAGTATTGATGAGATCCCATAGGATTTTGTTCATTATGGTCTGAAATGTTGCAGATGAGTTTATTAGTCCAAAAAACATCACTGTTGGCTCGAATGACCCTTCTGGAGTTGTAAATGCTGCCTTCCACTCATCTCTCTTCTTTATGTGTATAATATTATAACTCCATCATAAGTTCAACTTTGTAAATACTTTCTTAGTATCAATATCTTCTACAATATCTGAAATGAGAGACAAAGGGTAATTATTTTTAATAGTCTATTCATTAAGATATCTATAGTTCTATACCATATATTTCCTACTATCTTTCTTTTCTACAAAAAACACAAGTGCTGTTTGAGGCAACTTTGAAGGTCTGATATAACTCTTTCTCAGTTTTTCTGATATGAACTCATACACCCTCTTTCTTTCTTTCCATGACAATGAATACACTTTTCTCTTTCTCAGTACAAACCCTTCCTTCATTTCAATAGTGTGATCCCATAATTTCCAGATAGGCATTCTTTCACTAGCTTTCTTACCAAAGATATGAATTCACTTGTAGAATCTTTCTGGTACTAGCTTTCTTGCCTCTACCTCTGACTTTGCTTCTTTTTCTTCCTTCTCCTAAATCTCCCACTCTGCTGCCAGTTTTTTTACTTCTATTGTTCTCTTCCTTTTCCTTTCTTCTTCTTTCCCCAGCTCTCTCTTTTTTATTTTCATTTCTTCTTTCTTTTGTTTCTCCCACTCCAATTTCCCTTGCTTTGACCTCCATTGTATTTCACATTCTTCTAGACATCTTGTTATCTTTACCTCTCTTATTCTCTAATTAATCTCAGAGTTATAACATACAAGCTATGGCATTTCCAAGATTACACTCTACTTCTGACCTCTAATGATATCAATCTCTATTCTTTTCTTGTGTCTCTGATAATGAATATTAACCTTTACTGTATGCTCAATAGTGTTACAAACTTCATTCAGCTTGTATCTTCACAACCAGTGGACTGATTTTCACAAACTAAGTTGCACTGGAAAACTCCAAATGAGAGCTATCCATACATATGTGGGATGTACAAAAGCAACAACAAATGACTGAGATATCAGGCCATCAGTAGCTGTAAAAGCTTTGTTTGCTAATATCTCATGGATTGCTGAACGGATTCGCACAATTGAACTTGTGTTGGAAAGTGCTCATCAATCTGTTTACAACGATATATGATGTGTCTCAAAACAATAAGTATTGGTAGAGATACAAGCATATCAATGTAGTGACATAATTAGTTACCTTCTAAAATTAGCCTGACAGCTGCTATGACAGATGACAGCTCCCATTAGGTATGAGTTTTGATCATGTGATGGCAACAGCTTGTGCACAGACCATCACTCTTTTGTATATATACTTCTGTGTCTGAGAATTAGACCTCAGACTTAACAACATCATTTTATATCAATTTTCATCAATTTACATCAATTATTCCTGTTGATACTACTCATCACCTATTATCATTACCTCCTTATACTGAACCTCTGAAATACTATTATGTTCAAGTATCACAACCAGTGAGTAGCTTATTTGTGATACTTTGGAATAATTTTTCTTTTTCTTTTTTCAATATTGATGTTGTTGTTGGACAAGGTTTAGCTTTATCTCCAATCTTGTTAGCCTTATATCTTTCTCTAATTTTTCATACTTTTGAAAAAAAATTAAAAAATCTAAAAATTCTGATTTCTATTATCTCTTTTATAAATAATAGACTCTTTGTTTCTCAGAACAAATCTTTGGTCATTTCAAATTCTCATCTTTTTTGTAGTTACTATATTATGTTTTCTCTTCTTGAACAGTTTAGTTTGGTCATTGAACATGGAAAAATAGAAGTTTTCCATTTCTTTAGGTCACATAGAGCTTTCAACCCTCCTCTGTTAGATCTTACTACTCTAGGAGGTTCTATTCTTCAACCCAAAGAAACATGGTAGTATCTTGGTTTTATCTTTGATAGAAAGTTGATCTTCTGACAACACATCAAATTTTACACTAGCAAGGCTTTATTAACTGTCAAATACATGAAAATGCTTGGTAATTCATTGAGAGGACTTATCTTTACCCAAAAATATCTCTTATACAGAACTTGCATTCTACCCATTACATTATATAATTTTCTACTATGGCATTACAATAAAGCTCCTCTATCTTATTCTTTCAAAGAACTTAGGAAAATACAAAGATGTTAGGTACAGTTCACATTAGAGGTGAAAGTCCATAAGAAGGACTCGGAGTTGTGTGGACTTGTGGAATGACCTTAGCTTCAGCTTATGTGCTGCACTGTCTGTCTGCTACATGGTCACAACTTCAGATGATAGAGAGAAGTCCAAGATGGAAGTGAGTGCTGATTTGGTGTGTTGCCGTTGAACACTAGGGATTAAGTTCAATAAGAAGTTATCTTCATCGATTATCAGACTAGTGAATTACAGTGTAACTACTAGTCTTATATACAAACAGATATTATAAGAGATGCTAGGAGTTTCAGTGGTAAAGCCCCTATTACCTTAAGCAAAGGTTTCAGTATTGAGATACTGACAGAAGTAACTCTATCATGGAAGACTGAGTCAAATAGGAGTATCTCCACTGTGGAAGACAGAATACCTAGATGGTTGCAGCACCACCAGAAGGCATATTGTAAGGAAGGTGGCCACTATGGAAGGCAGGCTTGTATATTTTGGAGATAATATCATCATGGGGATATAATTTCCAGACAGGTGGACTTGTATATGACAAAAGAAGAGCAGTCATATAGATTCTAAGAGCTTTCTGAACTTCTTCTTTACTCAGTATTGAAGTTATTACAGGTTTCATTCTGATACATTTACACTTACTAAAACTCAATGGCAGATTCTAACTTAGAACACAATCACTACTATCAAATTATATTATCAAATCAATTTTGGAATCAAGGTATTTGGATATTAATAATTACTATTGTTTACTACTTGAGAAGTTAACTACTAAACAGTAGTTGAACATCAAAGGTTCTATTGTTGATGTAAACAATAGACTAAATAGAGTATTCCCTTCTTTCAATTCTTTCAATGTTGAATTTTCTCCTGGTAATAGATTAATCAATATATTTCCTAGTTGTTTCTCATTCCATTCTCTGGACCATAAAAACAAAGAAAGCAGAAAAGTGTATATTTGAAAGCTTGATGAAATTGTATTCCAGACATTGGCCAACCCAAAAATAACTGTCGTAGTATTATTAATGTCACTTCCACAGAAGCTGAACTCTTTGCTATCAGATGTGGCATCAATCAAGCTATTCAACTGACAAATATTAGTTGTATCATTGTTATTACAGATTTGTTTCAAGCTACAAAGAGAATTTTTGACTCATCAGTTCATCCATATCAAATTCAATCATCCATAATCTCAAGAAAACTTAGGGAATTCTTCAATAAGGATCAGAACAATTTTTACCAAATTTTGGAATTGTCCTAGCTGCAATAACTGGACTCTTCATCATATTGTTGACAAAGAAATGAAGAAATTCAATCTTATCCCTATCTTCCTTTGCAAGTCCTCTTGGGATTTTGACAGAATGAATGAATGTGATGAAATTCTCAATAATTGGAAAAAGATGTTCCAAGCTTCAGACAAAAAAGGAAGACATTTCTTAGATCTTTTGACAATGATCTACAACCTTTGTATTCCAAAGGAGGATCATGGCTGAAATATTTCAGTCACTCCAACTTACTATGCACTAGAGCTTCAAGAGCCATTATCAATCATACTCCCATAGGAGAATATCATCTTAGATTCTTCCCACAAGAAGAATTTAAGTGTCCATGTGGACAGTATCTGATCAAATCAAGACAACATATTCTTCATGAATGCAGAAGGTTCAATAACTATTGGAATCCTAGATGGAACATGATAGCTCATTTCACTCTTTTCCTGGAGTTTAACAGTAATGCCTTTTCCTTTGGAGAAAGTATTACTTAGTTGAGATGTGCTTGCTTTTCTTCTTGTAGTTTTATTTATTTTTCTCTTCTGTTCTTTTATTTTATTTTATTTTATTTGTTTTTCTTTGATCTCTTTTTCTTTTCTTCATGTTGTTTGCCTTTGAATGTATGTAGTTACTAAGTAGCTACCGCGGACTGCCCTCGCACCCCGCATAATAAATTGTTGATTTAAAAAAATAAAATTAAAGAAAAAAAAGCTACCACGGTCTGCCACCGCGCTCCGTGTAATAAATTGTTGATTTTAAAAAAAAATAAAAAAATAAAAAAAGGAAATCAGTTCAACAAAAAAGTAGTTAAATGCTATTTAGGAAATGGTATGAGACTTGACTGATTTTGAGACTAGAGTAGTATAGTGTATCTAGGTGAGTTATTGTTCTAGAAAAAGAAATCAGGGAAATTTTCTGATGTGAAACTTTGTGCTGGAAGACGGGAACAAAGCCACGCACATCAATTTAGATCAGAGGTTGATCAGGATTGACAGCCCTGAGATTGGGAATAAGCTTGAGTCTGATGCCGCTGGAGATGAGAGTAGGATTAACTATGAAGATGAGAATGTGTTGATGCTTTTAGAGAATGTGTTGATGCTTTTAGAGAATGTGTTGATGCTTTTAGAGAATGTGTTGATGCTTTTAGAGAATGTGTTGATGCTGTAACTTTAACTAAGCGCCAACTGTCAAGTTCTAATTCTTAAAGTCACATCGAATGATTTTTTTCAGCAATAAAATGCGCTGAAATATAACGAAGGAAATTATACACGTCTGTACTATCGACATACAGTGGGTTTCGTTAAAGAC
>Ga0157358_1000922_pt1 | contig 12625 bp, 16 predicted proteins | sample AttcapACBM2_FD_111484 | JGI IMG/M metagenome (GOLD analysis project Ga0157358, IMG submission 111484) | Fungus gardens microbial communities from leaf cutter ant in Botucatu, State of São Paulo, Brazil - Atta capiguara ACBM2 | ecosystem: Host-associated > Fungi > Mycelium > Unclassified ...
CCTGACAGTGCTCAAAGGCATCGAAGAGCACATGCCAGGCTGGAGGATCACGTCTGCCCGCCTAACTAAATGAGTATCAGTCCTAGACTCAAGGATCTCAATCCTAGACTCAGGGATCTCCTTGATATGAAAATTCCAACCAAGGCCACAGTTTGGAGACGTGTAGGTGACCGTGCGATCCTCGATCTTATGATAGGTAAGGCTAAGGTAACTTGTAACCTGAGGAGGACTAGATGTCCAACTGTCTTTGAATAGCTTTTCAGCCTTGAGTGCGAAGGAGAAGGGGTTAGACGATGCCATGGGTTAAGATGTCAGATAAAGTGGCTTATGGTAGTCTTGAGCTTCAACGATAAGCGTGAGAAAAAAATATAATCGATGAGATTTCATGTCATTGAACAGCCTCCTTTTCCCCATTAAAACAAGGCATAGATTTACTAGAAGAAATACCAAGTAAACAAGTTACAATATGGAGCCCATTCTCAGAAGAGGAGTTCACCAGTGCTATTGCAAAATGCAATAATTCATCTACTCCTAGACCAGACAAATTGTCATGGAGGCATCTTAAGAGATGTGTTAAAGACATCACATGTCTCAGAAAATTCATTGATATTGCTAATGCATGCATTGAGTTAGGTCATTGGCCATTGCACTTCAAAGTTTCTATGTCCATCATTATTCCCAAGCCTAACAAGGAGTCATATGACTCTCCTAAGGATTTTCGACCCATCATGTTGCTTAACACAATTGGCAAATTAATTGAGAAAGTCATTGGGGAGAGATTGCAATTTCAGTCAATTTCCGACAAATTTATTTACCAGTGTCAACTAGAAGATCTAAAACAACAATCCACTACAGATGTAGGAGTTGTGCTTACCTATTTTATCTATACAGGTTGGGTTAAAAACTTGTCCACCAGCATATTGGCTTTTGACATTGCTCAATTTTTTCCATTACTAAACCATCAGCTTCTCTCTTTGATACTCTTCAAAGCCAGTTTTGACCCTAAAATTTTGTTATTTTTCAAGAATTACTTAGTAGGTAGAAAAACCAGATATTTCTGGAATAATTTTTCTTCTTCTTCTTTTAATATAAATGTGGGAGTAGGTCAAGGATCTGCTCTTCCTCCCATTCTTTCTGCATTATATCTTTCTCTACTTCTTTATATTTTTGAAAAACAGCTAAAAAATCTAAAAATTCCAGTTTCTATCCTCTCTTTCATAGATAATAGACTTTTTATTATATAGAACAAATCCTTGACAGTTTCAAATTTAAACCTCTTTTGTAGCTACCATATTATCACTTCTCTTCTCAAGGAATTCAGACTGATTATGGAATATAGGAAAACAGAGATTTTTCATTTTTCCAGATTACATAATGCCTTTGATCTACCACTACTTGACCTCATTATTATGATTTAAGCTCAGTGTTAAGTGAAAGGCACACTCTTATATTGAGTACACAAGAGAACTCAATAAAGTTCTTACTACCATCTAGTCTATCTTATATACCTTTTGGTGATAGCCCATGCTAAGTTAATTCTAACCTACTCTAAAGACTATGCTTCAGCTATAAGGCTAACATGCCATTGCTATATAGTATGACTTTATCTTGTTCTAGAACCTTCTATGCCTTTCTTTGTTATCACATGAGCATGTGACTTCTGTGACCATGTCACACTTTTGTCTTCTTTGTCTTGCCCTCTTTCAATAAGAAGAAATAAAAGATAAGAGAAAATAAAAGAAAAATAAAAGAAAATGAAATAGAAACTAAGTCTATTGTCTTCAATTCTGATACTCATACTATTAGAAGATCCTATTCTTTGACCTAAAAACACATAGCATTATCTTGGGTTCATTTTTGACAGAAAGTTGACATTTCAACAATATATTAACTTTTATGCTAATAAAGTAATATCAATGATCAAATGCATGAAAATGCTTGGAAATTCATTGAGAGGTCTTATCCTGACTCAAAAGAGGCTTCTATATAGAAGTTGCATTCTACCAATTGCTTTATATAGCTTTCAAATGTAGTACTACAACAAAGCACTACTTTCATACTCTCTCAAAGTGCTCAGAAGCATACAAAGAAGAGCAGCTTTATAGATACTAGGAACATTCCACACTTCTCTGTCTTCTGGCATTGAGGCCATTACTGGTCTCCTTCCTATTCATTTTCATGTGCAAAAACCAAATGGTAGATTTCACCTCAGAGTGTTATGATGCACTTGAACACTAACATTTTTCTTTTTCTTTTATCTATTTTCCTTGATTTAATATTTCTTTTCTTTTGATTTTGATTTTGATTTTCTTTTTGACAATAAAGAGGCATGTGACTAAGGTCACATGACATATCACATGATGTAATGTCATAGGCCTAAACTTAGCTAAAACAGGCTAGAAAAAGCTAGAAGAATAATGTTAGAGTATATATATACAGCATAATATCCTTATGGAAGACATAAGAATAAAACATAGACAATGCATAGACTTTAGGGCAAGATTAAATAGTATTAGCACAGACTACCTGTAATTTATATAAATAAGATAGCAATTTAGCAAAAACTCCTTGTTGAGTTCTCTTATGATTTTCACAACAATATTTGTCTTTGAAATTATTGCTTGTGTCTCTACTGGTCTTTATGACTAGTGTGTTAAGATTGTAAGCAGTGAACTTTAATTATTTTTATTTTTATTTATTCTATTTTTAGAACTTAGGGTTAGGGTTAGTGATGACATCACTTGGTTATATATCAGTTATATACAGTGACAGTGACAGTGACAAGTCACGAGATACAAAGGAAAGAAGTAGAAGATTCTAAAAGAAGTAATGTTATATGGCATGAATACCACATGTTGATTTCATGCCTAACACATGGTTGTTTAGGGTAGGGTGCACAGTAGTTAGCATAGACCATCTGAATAGATATATAAGGTAGTCTACTTTGTAAAGAGCTCTCTATTGAGTTCTCTTGTGTTTACTCTAATACAAGAGTTTGTTCTTTTATCCCACTCTAAGGATTTAAGATCATAACATAGTGGTTGCCACAACACAGAGCACATACTCTGCTGACAAATCATATCATAAAGTCACTTCTAGAATCAAGACATAGGAATGATAAAGAAGTTCACTAATTATTGCTGAAAAGGCTTATGCCTAAACAACAAGCAAAAATCAAAGGTCTAATCATAGACATGGATAATAGGTTTAATAAGATCCTTCCCTCTTTTTCTCCATTTAATTGTGAATTCTCACCAGGAAATAGACTTATAGATATTTTTCCCAATCATTATGATTTCTCTTTTTATTCTTTGAATAGGAAAAGCAAAGACAGTATAAAGACTCATTTGAACAATCTTGACAACATCACTCTTTAAGTGTCAACAGACCTGCATTCAGTAGTTGTTATATCAGACACCAACATAAAGAATCATGCCACCACTTTGATAGCTCACATTCACATCTATGATAGTCTAGTTATCAAGACAATTCATTGTACAGTATTGTGGCAACCACTAGTCACAAAGACCAATAGCGTCACAAGCGAGTAAATCTCTTAGGTGGATATCTAGTAGGAATTTCACAAGAGAACTCGACAAGGAGTCTCTGCTAAATTAGCATCCTATATATACTAAATACATCTGGTCCATGCTACAACCTCATGTTCACCTCATTTCCTACTCTCAAGGCCACTATGTTGTATACATATGCCCTGACGTCATCTTCTAGGTCTTTTCACTATGTTCTAGGCTTATGACATCACATCATGTGACATGTCATGTGACTTCAATGTCATGTGCCTCTTTATCATCACTAAAAGGAAAAGAAAAGAAAAACAAAATTCCTATAAAGTCAGAAAAGAAAATAAAAATAAAAATTGTCCATGTCCAAAGCATCTTATAACATACAGTGAATATCATGTCCTATGAAGCAGAACTCTTTGTAATAAGATGCAGTATTAATCAAGCTACCCATCTTCCCACCACAAATTGAATCATAGTCATCATGGATTCTATCCATGCTGCTAAGAAAATTTTCAATTCATCATTGTATTCTTATCAGATTCATTCATCAGCAATTTTTTGTGAACTCAGGGATTCCTTTGAGCAAAATAGTAACAATTCCATTGAATTTTGGGATTGCCCAAGCAGCTGCAAGTGGTCTCTCCACAATATAGTTGATAAAGAAACAAAGAAATTTGACCTCACTCCCATCTTCCTATGCAAATCTTCTTGGGATTTTAGCAGAAAAATGAATGCAATAACATTCTCAACAGCTGGAAGATGCATTTCCAAGCTTTGGATAACAAAGGACAACATTTTCTAGAACTTCTAGATGATAACTCAAAACCTATTGAACCATTGATCTCCAAAGGAGGAACATAGCTTAAATATTTTGGACACTCCAATTCACTTTATACTAGAGCTACAAGAGTGATCATTAATCATGCTCCAATAGGTAAATATTGCCTCAGATTCTTCCCTTGGAAGGAGTTTAAATGTCTATGTGGTCTATATCCCATTGAATCAAGGTGGTATATTCTTTATGAGTGTAGAAGATATAACAATTATTGGAATCCAAGAAGGAATTCAATAGTGCACTTTACTCTATTCCTTGAGTTTAACAGTAGTCAAATTGTAAATAGCTTTTTCTGATTTCAATCCCTTTTTATTTTTTTTCTTTCTCCTTTTTTTCTTTTTTTTTTCTTTTTCACTCTTCATGTAGTATGCATCCTAATGTATATAGTTATGAAGTAGCTACCATGGACTACCTCTACACCCCATGTAATAAATTGTTGATTTTAAAAAAAAAACAAGACATAGATGGTATTACTTCAAAAGCCTGCAGACTCAAAATTTCTCTCACAAGCTTTGACTTGCGAAAGCTACTTTCGAAAAGATACCTCATAATGCATGTCTCTAATTTCCTTTGTGTACCATCTGAGTGGAATTGTATAACTTGGCAGATGTTGATTCTTGTAATATGTTGGTACCAACATTTGGTTTTTGCAGCTTGTCAGGTGCGGTTCACATCAGGATGGAAGTCCACAGAATAGACTCAGAGATGAGTGGACTTGTGGAACGACCTTGGCTTCAGCTTATATGCTGCACTGTCTGTCTGCCACATAGTCACAACTTCAGATGTTGGGAAGAAGTCCGAGATAGAAGTGAGTGCTGAATGGTGTGTCGCCATTGAATACCAGAGATCGAGTTCAATAAGAGATTATCTTCATCGATTATCAGACTAGTGAATTACAGTATAACTACTAGTCTTATATACAAACGGAGAGTATAGGAGATGCTCAGAGTTTCATTGGTAAAATCTCTATTACTCTGAGCAGAGGTTTCAGTGTTGAGACACTGACAGGAGTAACTCTGTCATGGAAGACTGAGTTGAATAGGAGTATCTCTGCTATGGAAGACGGAATACCTAGATAATTACAGTACTACTATAAAATATGTTGCGAGAAGGGTGGCCGCTATGGAAGGTGAGCTTGTATGTTTTGGAGGTGACACCACTGTGGGAATGTAGTTTCCAAACGAGTGGACTTGCATATGACACAGCTATGAAATATCAATTTTGGAGCTTTCCCAAAAGTTAATGGCACCTATCTCTAGTGTTGTGTGAGGAACCAGAACAAGAGTGACTGCACCTAGAATAGTCATGACTCGGTCTTCATAGCACAAAACTTATATATTTGTATATACCTAGAATAGTCATGACTAGATACATGTCAGACAATGAAAAGAATATATAGAAAACATCTTATACTCACCTCAGTCTTCATAGCATGAAACTGAGGTGAGAACTATGTGGCGCAAAGAAATATACAGTCCAATCTTATGTAAGGAAATAAGTCTGGAAGAAAAGAATGTGATTTTGAATAGAAAGAGAGCATGAAGCAAGACATATACAAGACAAACAAATAACAACATGCCCACTCAATGAACATTCCTTAAGCAAAACTGAGTTCTTCAACAAATTTCTTGAATTTGATGCCAGTAAGGGCTTTGGTGAGACCATTGGCCAACTACTTGTCTGTAAAGATGTATTTGGCAGCAATTGTCCCATTGGCAAATTTTTCACAAATAAAGTAGTAGTGAAGCTCAATATGCTTGCTATTCTTTGAGCTGAGACCATTTTTGATGAGTGAGATTGCCTCTTGATTGTCAATGAGTAAGATAGTAGTAGTGCGAGAGAGATGGTTAATGGAAGAAAAAAGTCCTCTGAGCCAAATAAGTTCCTGAGTTGCAGACATTGAGGCAATAAATTCAGCTTCAGTACTCGAGAGTGAAGTGCTGGCCTGTTTCTTCAAATCCCAGACAACTGGATTACCATTTAGCATGGTGATGAACCTACTCATTGACTTTCTGTCCATTTTGTCACCTGCCCAGTCAGAGTCACTGTAAACAACAAGTTCTCCAGCCTTATCTCATTGATATATCAGCTTGTAGTCACTTGTCCCTCACAGATAGTGAAAAATCCTCTTGATAGTGGTCATATGAGCTTGTCCAGGAGTAGCGGCATGTCTCGAGACCATCCCAACAGCATAGGCAATATTTGGGCAAGTCCAGACCATTGCATGCATGAGTGAGCCAACACATTGTTGGTACTCAGTGATGTTGATTTCAGATGTAACAAGTGATGGAAGAGTTGTATTAGGGTCCATGGTATTTTTACAGGTCAAGAATTGGCCATTCCGTGATGTTCAAGGATCTCCTTGGTATATTGGGACTGGAAGAGTGTGGTGATGCTGTTTGAGATGTCATGATTGAGCTCCATTTGAAGAATCCATTTTGCTGGGCCTAAGTCCTTCATCTCAAAGTGGCTGCTCATCTCTGACTTGGACAACTCAACAAATTTGAGGGACTTAGAGATGAAGAGGAAGTCATCCATATAAACAGCAACAATAATCAGGTGACCATTGGTATCAACACATATAAACACACACTTGTCAGCTACTGAGTCCTTATACTCCAGCCCAACCATAACCTCATGCATCTTGGTGTACCATTCTCATGATGCCTGCTTAAGGCCATAGAGGGTCTTCCTGAGCCACCAGACATGTCTCTCAGGCCTGTCCTGTCCTGGGGGAATCTTCATAAATATTTCTTCCTTCAGGTCTCCATTCAAAAAGGCCAATTTTGCATCCATCTGGTGGATGTGCCAGCCGTTTGCGCATACAAGAGCAAGTAGAGTCCAGACTGTGGAATGATCAACAACAGGTGAGTATGTCTCATTGAAGTCAATGCCTTCAACTTGAGAGAATCCTTTTACAACTAGGGAAGCTTTATAATGTTTGACTTGGCCATCAGAACTCAATTTTGTCTTGAATACCCATTTACAGTTGACCACTTTGCAGCCTTCAAGCTTGGGAACCATGTCGAAAATATTCTGACAGACAAATTATTCTATTTCTTCAGCACAAGCTACTCTCCACTGAGCTCTATCAGGGCAAGACACAGCTTCTACATATGTAAGTGGATCTGGATCAATATTTGCAACCTTTGCTGACTCGTTACCCACTGCTCTAGTAACTTCAACAATTTCCTCTGTCCCCCCTTCGATGGTGCCAGATGCAGTGGTTTGTGACTTTCAAGAGAACTCCCCATGTTTGTAGAAAGACTTTTGATAACAATCATCATTGTCATGTATGAGCTGGCATTTGAGCCTAGCAGACCTACAGACCTCAGGTAGTGGGTCCAAGACAGCTATAGGGATAGGAGTGTTAAAAGCAGAGGCTCCAGGTCCTTCAACAGCAAGTTCAGTTGAGGAATCCTCTGAGGCAGTATCAGGTAAGTTCTCAGCTAGGACCTTAGATCCATAGTTCTGAGATACTTCAAGATCAGGCCCAGCATTCACAGTAATATTCATCTCCTCATTGCTTTCTTCAGGATTAGGAATAGTGACATGAACTTTGCTAGGTCTAACTCATCCACCCTCATAAAATACCACATTACAACTGATGTGAGTCTTCTCCATACTCCTGTCTGTTATAGCAACTACTCACCGGAATGGCACTCATAGTATGCTAACTTCAGCAAAGCTCTCAGTAGGCTATCTAGTAGTAGAGATTACAAGAGAACTCGACAAGAAACCCTTGCTGCATTGCTCCTCTATTTATATAAATACAATGTGGTCTGTGCTATAACAATATCTACCTGCCCTAATGTTCATGCATTGTCCTCATGTCCTATTACTCATCCACCATAAGGCTACCATGCCATATACATATGCTCTGACATCATACTCTTAATCTCCATTGTACATGTGTGCACCATGTATACACCATGAGGAACTATTGTCTCTTGACATCACTTCTAACCCTAACTCCTATCTAAACTCCTCTCAATTCTTCTAGACCCTAAGTCTTTCTAGACTGCTCTAAACTTCTATCACATGACTTCCAGGTTATGTGCTCTTTCTCTGTTGTAGACTAATAATTAATTACTTATCTATGTCTGGCTAACCCTAACCCTAGCCAAAGTCTGTCCATACTCTCATCTTATAACAGTCTCAACTTCAGCATGCTCAATTAGTACTATCAGTTTCTCCTTAGCTTCATCCTTGGTCTTCAAAAGCTCAACTTTAATGTATTGTTAGTGACCATCAATGAAGGTCATGAAGTAATAGTGGCTATTCTGGGTTGTTTTTTGCATAGAACCACATATGTTGCTGTAAACGTGGTGAAGAACATGAGGATTCTCAATGTTGGGGACCTTTAGAATTGGCTGTCAGGTCATCTCGCCTTCAAGGCAGGTAGAACACTGGTAAGTCTCATCCTCATTATCATGCTTGTCGATCTCTATCCCCTTAACTATCTGCTTCTTGAACAGTTTCTTCACTGTGGTCTTGGCTACATATCCAAGGGACTTGTGCCATGTGGTCAGGGAACCTGTGGACTTCTTCTGAGGTGGCTCATCTGTCTTCTCTTCAATACTGTCATTTACTGACTTGAGATCGCTCAGAATTGTAACATTAGCATGCTCTTTGGAAAGACAAGTAGTACTATCAAAGATGAACAAGCTATTTTCTTCATGACCATAGACAATAACATGGCTATCAAGATCGTTGATTTCAACAGCATGTTGAGTGTTTCAAAGGAGGAAGTGGATATGGTACTTGCGATTAACCAGGTAGGAGATTAATAGCAGGTTGCTATTGAGATCAGGGATATAATACATGTTCTGGACCAGGTATATGGCCTTCTAACACATCGCAATTTTAACTTGACCAACACCCACAGCATAAATATATCTCTTGTCTCCCATCCAAACCTTCTTTGGCTTCAACAGCTCACGATAATTTGTCAACCACTCATGATTGGAGATTATGGATAAACTTGCACCTGAGTCAGCAATCTACCTCTCTGCCACCTCTGCCTTTTGCTTCTGCAGCATCTGAGCCATGAACAAATGAATGTACTCATTGTTATCGTCACTCTCTGCTCTTGCAATCTTCACATAAAGTATCTCAGTAGGCTTCTTCTTGAATCCACCTTTACCTTTCTCCTCGAGATCACGCTTCATCTTTCTACACTCAGCCTTGTAGTAACCCTTCTTCTTGCAGTATACATATTTACTCAACTTTGGCTTTCTATCAGCTCTTTTCTCCTGTCCTCCCTTTCCTTTATCCTGTGCCTTTCCTTTCCCCTTCTCAAGGTGAGCAACGAATGTAGTCTAAAAAGTTGACTGGAATTGCTGAGACTTTTCCTCCACCAGGATGTGATTAATCATTGTGTGTCATATTCTAAACTCTGAAACATGTCTGAAACATTTTTAACTTCAATATGATATCAAATCCCCATAGTTATTTAGTCTTATTTGTGTCCAAAACTTTGTCAGTAGTTTGGTACTTTATAATAGACTTAATTCCACCAAAAGTCCACAGTTATTTCGCTTTATTTGAGTCAAAATCCACAGTTATATTCATCTGTATTCATTGTCTAATTATCTCCTTCAAACTCTACAAATTTACTTGGACTTTATATAGAGTTTTTCCCTCTTCAAATCTAAACTCCTATATAGTATTTCACTAATGAAACACTCACTCAGAGATCTGTTTTAGTTACGCCTTTTGTTATTTTATATATTCAAGGCTGGTGACCCTTTTGTAATAGCTAGTCTGATAATTGACTAAAAGTTGACACTAAATCTCTAGTGTCAATGGCGATGCACTTTACCCCTCTCCTTACAACTCTATACAAGACCATTCTCTGAAATTGCAACCATGTGGCTTGTAGAAAGCACAACATATAAGTTGAGGCCAAGATCGTTCTGACAAGTCCACATCACCAAGCTCATTACAGGAGTTTCTACACTCTGTACATATCTGAGCCAACTCCACAGACTTTCACCCTCAAGTGCAAACCATGCCTAACATCATGTCAGAACTCAATTTATCTTCAGGAGTAGAGAGTAGGATTGCCAAGATCAAAGAAGATGGACTTGATTTATTTTATTTTTCCTTTCATTTTTTATTTTCTTTTCGATTTATTTTTGATTTTCTATTTTTAGAATAACTAGGGTTAGGGTTGATTGGTCACAGTGTCACATCAGTCACAATCTGATGGCATAGTCACAAGACAGATCACGAGACGAAGGAGAACTTAGTAGAAGGATTTAGAACAAGTGACAACATACAACATGAATAATACATATTGGCCTCATGTTCTACACATGGTCGATTAGGGTAGGGTGCACAGTAGTGAGCACAGACCATTGGTAGTAGTATATAAGATAGATTACTTTGTAAAGAAATCTCTATCGAGTTCTCTTGTGTTACTCAATACAAGAGTTGTTCTATTGTCTGACTCTAAGGACTTTAGTTCATAACAAGGATGGTCTTTAGGGTGGAGTATGTTTTGGGAAGAGAGTGGATGATGGTGACAGCCACAAGAGAATTAGTAAGAGAGTGGTTGAGTATTTGGAGGATGTAAGCTTTGTGGCAAATAGTATTCATTTGTGGCTTGAGAGGAGAGTCATTCATGAAAGTTGTGCAAAATATTTTGCCTATGAGTTGAGCAGTTGTCTGGTACCCTCAACTCTCATATCAATGGTTGAGCTTGTCCCAAGCATCAGCAACAGACCCAGCATGAATCCTCAATCTTTTCTATCTGTACAGCATATGTCTTGGCAGCATCGTCACCTGTTCCAGTCACCAGGATCTGTGAGGGGTGCTGCTCCTTTCCTTCTACAATGTTGAGCAATCCATGTATATCAAGAACAGCACAGATACGATACTTCCACATTTGGAAGTTGGTGCCATTTTCTTCGAGTATAGGGATGTCATAAAGGCGGCTACTTGTTTTCATGGTCATGATGACTATAAACAGCATAGCACTGATATTTGCGGGAAGTGTGAGTAAAATAGATTTGAATTGGATTTCATTGAATTTCGGTGAGTGATAGACTTTCTTTAGTTACAAGCTAGCGGGGCCCATAACCTGTTGCGCGAGGAACCAGAACGAGAGCGGCTGCACCTAGAACAGTCGTGACTCGGTCTTCATAGCACGAAACTTATATATTTGTATATACCTAGAACAGTCATGACTAGGTACATGTCAGACAATGAAAAGAACATAGAAAACATCTTATACTCACCTCAGTCTTCGTAGCATGAAACTGAGGTGAGAACTGTGTGGCGCAAAGAAATATACAGTCCAATCTTATGTAAGGAAATAAGTCTGGAAGGAAAGAATGTGATGTTGAATAGAAAGAGAGCGCGAAGCAAGACATACGCGAGACAAACGAATAACAACACCTAGTTGTGGGATAATGCAACTCAGAGAGTGTGAGTCTCTATCTAAGTAAAAAGGGTGACAATCATATATGGTCCACAATCGAGATGGCGAGACATGGGGCATATTGCATCTATTAAATGTAGCATGGTTTCACCAACTTCACACAACCGTTTTGACCTTAGCCTCTCTGTTACAAAATCTTAAGTCCAGTACTAAGTATTCATGGTCCATGCCCCCTCTCAGTGTCTGTGGTCATAACTACTGCATTGACCCAAATAGAAAATTCGTAACACTCTAGATCTAGATTTTACTCCCATTTCTTGCACTCAAAAGAGCTCACTTATAATATTGTGTTGCGATAGTCTATCATTTCCCTGCCTTTCTCGTACAAAATGTTGTCCTGAGATGACTAGGTCTACGAGGCCACAGACCAAAGGGACACAGAGTCGGTGAAACAGCATATCAATTCGGGGAACAACTGGTGTTGTTCGACGCACGAATGGAACTTCCACTGGGCTAGGTTTTCTAATGAATTTTGTTGATGTACAACTGTCATACGTCTTGTACAGTGCTAATATAACTCTTTTGTCTCATCTTTTGTCACTATACGTTTAGAACCGACTTCACTCAGCGAAGTTTAAATCTGCCATCTTACCTAATAAGTTTCCCTCTCCTCCTGAACCAAACATAGACCGTCCTTCGATGCCATCCATAGCAGCTCGGGCGCTCTGCGTGTTGTCACCGGATAACCTTTTGATCGTGAAAGCAAGGACCCGAAAACAATGCCCTTTTGTCCCCAAAACGACCATTCGCAGCATCTCATCGAAGTCTTTACGAACACTCCCAGAGAAGTTCTCCACGAGGAAATTGACCTCGATTTCA
>Ga0157358_1000923_pt1 | contig 12621 bp, 7 predicted proteins | sample AttcapACBM2_FD_111484 | JGI IMG/M metagenome (GOLD analysis project Ga0157358, IMG submission 111484) | Fungus gardens microbial communities from leaf cutter ant in Botucatu, State of São Paulo, Brazil - Atta capiguara ACBM2 | ecosystem: Host-associated > Fungi > Mycelium > Unclassified ...
ATATGGTCGCGCCGAAGTGGAAGGGCGCGAATTTATTGTTATTGATACCGGTGGTATCGACGGCACCGAAGAGGGTGTTGAAACGCGGATGGCCGAGCAGTCACTGCTGGCGATTGAAGAAGCGGATGTCGTACTGTTTATGGTCGACGCGCGTGCGGGCATGATGGCCGCCGATCAGCAAATCGCTAAACACCTGCGTTCCCGTCAGAAAGCCACTTTCCTGGTGGCGAACAAAACTGACGGGCTCGATCCGGATCAGGCGGTTATCGACTTCTACTCACTCGGCCTGGGCGAGATCCACGCCATTGCGGCGTCGCACGGTCGCGGTGTCACCAGCCTGATTGAAACGGCGCTGCTGCCGTGGATGGAGACGGTTGAGCCGGTCGAACTGACCGAAGAGGAAGAGAACCAGGCTTACTGGGCGGCGCTGGACGCCGAGGAGATCGCTGAGCAGGAAGCCGCCGAGGAAGAAGAAAACTTCGACCCGACAGGTTTACCTATCAAGCTGGCCATCGTGGGGCGTCCTAACGTAGGTAAGTCAACGCTTACTAACCGTATCCTCGGTGAAGACCGCGTAGTGGTCTACGATATGCCCGGTACCACCCGCGACAGTATCTATATTCCGATGGAGCGTGACGGACGTGATTACGTACTGATCGACACCGCCGGGGTGCGTAAGCGCGCCAAGATTTCTGACACCGTAGAGAAATTCTCGGTGATCAAGACGCTGCAGGCGATTGAAGATGCCAACGTGGTGATGCTGGTCATCGACGCCCACGCCGGTATCTCGGATCAGGATCTCTCCCTGCTGGGCTTTATTCTCAACAGTGGCCGCTCGCTGGTGATCGTGGTTAACAAATGGGATGGCCTGTCGCAGGAAGTGCGTGACGAAGTGAAAGAGACGCTGGACTTCCGTCTGGGCTTTATCGATTTCGCCCGCATCCACTTTATCTCTGCGCTGCACGGCAGCGGCGTGGGTAACCTGTTTGAATCGATCACTGAAGCCTATGACTGTTCGACCCGGCGCGTAAACACTTCGCTGCTGACGCGCATCATGAACATGGCGGCAGACGATCACCAGCCACCCCTGGTGCGCGGCCGTCGCGTTAAGCTTAAGTATGCCCATGCCGGTGGTTACAACCCGCCCATCGTGGTCATCCACGGGAATCAGGTGAAAGATCTGCCAGATTCTTACAAGCGCTACCTGATGAACTATTTCCGCAAATCCCTGAATGTGATGGGAACGCCAATCCGTATTCAGTTCAAAGAGGGTGAGAACCCTTATGAAGGCAAGCGTAACCTGCTGACGCCGACTCAGCAGCGTAAACGTAAGCGTCTGATGGCGCATATGAAAAAGAATAAGCGTTAATGAGAAGAGGGCCATGAGGCCCTCTTTTTTTTGTGCTGAACACGCTGCTCAGGAGGAGAAAGTGACTATTCACTGCGAAAAATGTCAGCAGCCACTGCGGCTCAGCGACGGCGAATTTATCTGTGACCGCTGCAGTGCGCACTATCCGGCGCAGCCCGTCTGTCCGGACTGTCACCAGCCACTGACGGTACTGAAAGCCTGCGGTGCGGTCGACTATTTTTGTCAACATGGCCACGGATTGATCTCGCGCAGGCGGGTGCAGTTTCAGCCGTCTGCACCCTAAGATTTGGCTATGATTAAACGCACCGGTGAACCCGACCCGCCCGCCGTTTTGTAGCAAAAATGCTATTACGTCGTAACAAATGAGTTGTATATGTTCACTCGGTTATGTACCAGGTGGTACAATCCTGCCGCGTCGTGGGAGGGGCCAGCCACATCTGTAGGCTTCCGGCCCTCAGATTCTTACGGACGCGGGTCTGTTTATAATTGATTTGAAACAGAACGGGGCTCTGCGCAGAACGTTTAAGGCGCGGAGTCCGGACGGTACCTGTCCGGACGTTCTGTTTATTCAGGAGAGATAGTTTATGGCTGAAACATCCTCCCGCTCCGCCAGGGGGTTGGGAATCGCATCCGTGCTGCTCGGACTGGTGCTGCTTGCTACCGGTCTGTTCTTTGCAATCGGTGGCGGCAAACTGGTTGCGCTTGGCGGCAGCTGGTACTTTTTGATTGCAGGGATCGTCATCGTACTTTCCGCAATTCAGTTCTTCCGCCGCAAATCGTCGGCAGCGGTTCTTTTCCTGCTGGTCTTTATCGGCACGCTGATCTGGTCGCTGTTTGATGCCGGGCTGGATTTCTGGCCGCTGGTCTCACGCCTGATGGTGCCAGCCGGACTGACACTGCTGGCCTTCCTGATCTGGCCTTCACTGCGTAAGCATGAAGGTAAGCCCTCACTGGCAAAACCTTCCTATACCTTCTCCGCACTGCTGGCCGCAGGCATGGTGGTCACGCTGGTGCAGATGTTCCAGCCGCATCCTACCGTGGCTGGTAACGGTGAAGAGCTGCCGCTGATCCCGGTCGATAAAACCAAACAGCAGAAAGACTGGGATAACTACGGCAATACGCCGCAGGGCAGCCGCTTTGTGGCGCTGGACCAGATTACCCGCGACAACGTGAAGGATCTGAAAGTTGCCTGGACCTTCCGCACCGGTGACACCCCGATCAGCCCGACCGGTAACGGCGCAGAAGATCAGCAGACGCCTTTGCAGATTGGCAACACGATTTATCTCTGCACCCCACACAATAATGTGATTGCGGTGGAAGCGAACAGCGGTAAGCAGATCTGGAAACGCGAAATCAATGCGCAGGCTGAAGTCTGGCCGCGCTGCCGTGGCCTGGCTTACTTTGACGCGACGAAACCGCTGCAACAGCCGGACAAGCCGGGATCAGTTCCGGTAACGGCCGTTACCCTGCCTGCCGGTGACACCTGTCAGCGTCGTATTCTGATGAACACCATCGACGCGCGTCTGATTGCCATCAACGCCGACAACGGTGAGTTCTGTGAAGACTTTGGCAATCACGGCATTGTCGATCTGAAAGCCGGCATCGGTAAGGCGCCAGACCCGCAGTATCAGCTGACCTCAGCCCCTACGCTGGCGGGTACCACTGTCGTGGTTGGCGGACGCGTGGCGGATAACGTACAGACCGATATGCCGGGCGGCGTGCTGCGTGGATTCGACGTTATTACCGGCAAGATGCGCTGGGCGTTTGACCCGGGCAACGTTGACCCGAATGCGATCCTGATGCCGGGCAAGGAGTACACCCGCAGTACGCCGAACTCCTGGGCACCGATGTCATACGATCCGACCATGAATACCGTGTTCATTCCGATGGGCAGCTCCTCTGTTGACCTCTGGGGCGCGAACCGTACCCCACTGGATCACAAATATGGCGCATCCGTGCTGGCGCTGGATGCCACCACCGGTAAAGAGAAGTGGGTCTATCAGACCGTGCACAACGATCTGTGGGACTTTGACCTGCCGATGCAGCCAAGTCTGATCGACTTCCCGCAGAAAGATGGCAGCACCATGCCAGCGGTGGTGATCGGCGGTAAAACCGGCATGATCTTTGTGCTGGACCGGATGACCGGTAAGCCTTTGACCAAAGTCGAAGAGCTGCCGATGCCGCAGGGCCATATCCCGAACGAGCAGTACACCAAAACCCAGCCACACTCGACCGGCATGCCGCAGATTGGCAACCAGACGCTGAAAGAGTCTGACATGTGGGGGGCAACGCCGTTCGATCAGCTGGCCTGCCGTGTTGCCTTTAAATCGATGCGTTATAACGGCCTGTTCACCGTGCCGGACACCGACAAGTCGCTGAGCTTCCCGGGCTCGCTGGGTGGAATGAACTGGGGCAGCATGTCGACTGACCCTAACAACCATTTGCTGTTCGTTAACGATATGCGTCTCGGCCTGTGGGTGCAGATGATCCCGGCTGACACCAACAGCATTTCACGTGGCAGCAACGGTGGCGAAGCGATCAACACCGGTATGGGTGCGGTACCGCTGAAAGGCACGCCGTACGCCGTAAACAAAAACCGCTTTATGTCTCCGCTGGGCATCCCTTGTCAGAAGCCGCCATTTGGTACGCTGTCGGCGATTGACATGAAAACCCAGAAAATCGTCTGGCAGGTACCGGTCGGTACCGTGCAGGACACCGGACCGTTTGGTATCAAAATGGGCGTGAAAATGCCGATTGGTATGCCGACGCTGGGCGGAACGCTGGCAACGCAGGGTGGCCTGGTCTTCATCGCCGGTACCCAGGATTACTATCTGCGCGCCTTTGATTCTTCAACCGGCAAAGAGGTGTGGAAAGCGCGCCTGCCGGTCGGCAGTCAGGGTGGCCCGATGAGCTACGTCTCACCGAAAGATGGTAAGCAGTACATCCTCATCTCGGCAGGTGGCGCACGCCAGTCACCGGATCGCGGTGATTACGTGATTGCTTACGCACTGCCAGACAGCAAGTAATATCGCAAAAGGAAAAGGGCCGACATTGTCAGCCCTTTTTTTTGAAAAAGATCTGGCCGTTTCGCTGTAAGAGCGGGCATGCTCAGGAAACACGGTCAGATCGGAAAGTCACAAAATCGTCATCCATGACGGCTCGGCCCGCGCCGTCCCTGGCGCGGGACGCTTTCCTCTTCTGACCGTGTTACCTTCGCTAAAGGCTCATTCGTTGCTGCCAGATTCACATCAGATTATCAGCTCTCTCAGAGCCGACATTGTCGGCCCTTTTTTGCTTATTTGCCGTCGCGCCACAGCGCCTGCAATTCGGGAGGGGCGACCTGTTCCGGGATCAGCAGCACAATGGTGCCGACCTCACGGCGGGTCGCGTACTGGATCTGAATGCGAAAATAGCGCTGATCGCCACTGCCCACCTGCGCGGCTTTCTCCTCGGGTTCGCCCAGCGGCATCGCCTGTTCCAGCGCATGGCAGACGCGCTGTTTTTCAGGCGGTGGCAGATCGCCCAGCATAAAGCGACGCTCGGCGCGCAGCCCCGGAATAAAGGCCATGCCGCCTTCACGCGCGACGATGACAGTGGCGTCATCGGTGAGTTCGGGCAGTTCACTCATAGCACGCCAACCTCCTTCCACGCCTGTTCAATGGCACGGCCGACCGACGAATTAAAGCGCTTTTCACCATGCTGAACGGTGAAGCGGGCAAAGGTCTTAAAGTCCGCATCCTGAGGCAGCTCGTCGTCACACAGGGTGTCATACCAGGCGTAGCCTGCCTGCTCCCAGGCAAAGCCGCCCAGCGCGGTGGCCGCCAGATAAAATGCCCGGTTAGGAATACCGGAGTTAATGTGAACTCCGCCATTATCTTCACGGGTTTTCACATAGTCATCCATGTGCGCCGGTTGCGGATCTTTACCCAGCATCGGGTCATCGTAGGCGGTGCCGGGTTCAGACATTGAACGCAAACCGCGCCCATTGATGCCGCTTGCCAGCAGGCCTTCACCGATAATCCAGTCCGCCTCTTCGGCGCGCTGTTTCTTGCTGTACTGTTTGACCAGGGAGCCAAAGACGTCAGACAGGGACTCATTCAGTGCGCCCGCCTGCTCAAAGTAGATCAATCCGGCTTCATTTTCCGTGACACCATGCGCGAGTTCATGCGCCACCACATCAATCGCAATGGTAAAGCGATTAAAAATTTCGCCGTCACCGTCACCAAATACCATCTGCTGACCGTTCCAGAAGGCGTTCTGATATTTTTCCCCGTAATGGACGGTACCAAGCAGCTTCAGCCCCTGATTATCCAGCGAGTTACGCTGATAAGCCTGCCAGAAAAATTCATAGGTGACGCCAAGGTAGTCCCAGGCTTCTTCAGCCGCCACATCATCACTGGCGGGCTGGCCCTCCTGTCGAATCAGCTTACCGGGCAGGGTTTCTCTGCCCTGGGCATCATAAATTTCCCGGTCCACATGGCCGCCCGCAGCCGTTTTAGCTACGGCGGGTTTTTGCCAGTGTTCTGCCATCAGGTGCTGAACGTGGGTGAGGGTGCGACGCGCCTGCGCCTGCTGGTGACCGGAACCGTGAGCAATGATCTTACGAAGGATATAGGGAGGAATAACGCAGTAAGCCATCTGAAACTCCTTGGCAGCTGAGAAAGAGGTACCGGAGAGTATAGACCCGTCAGGCAGACAACTTTGACAGGCCATCTGAAACTCCCTGGCAGCAGAGATGTACCGGAGAGTACAGACCCGTCAGGCAGACCACGTTGACAGGCCATCTGAAACGCTCTGGCAGCAGAGATGTACCAGAAAGTATAGACCGGTCACGGCGAATGCACGCGGTAAATGAGACCAGCCATAACTGGAAAGGAAGGGCGATGAGAGCGGAGCGGGTCAGGAGGCGGTTTTGCGGCGACGCTTTTTCTCAGGCAGTAACTGTGTGACCTGGCTTTCGACCCAGCCATCATCCAGACGGGTGCGCAGCAGGTCGCCGCTCTGCAGCTGCACCGTTTTTTTCACCACCTGTCCGGTGGTGTCGGTCGTGACGCTGAATCCGCGTGCCAGCGTGGCCAGGGGACTGACGCCCTCCAGCTGCGCTACCAGCTGACCAAACTGCTGTTTTCCGCTGCTCAGTTGCGTTGTCATGCTCTGCTGCAGGCGGTAGTGCCAGCTTTGCAGCTGCTTCTGCGCTTCGAATAGGCGCGGCTGCGGCTGTTGGGCATTGAGCCGGTGCTGCAGGCGATCCTGCTGACGGGTAGCGAGACGCAGGCGGGTTTCCATCGCATCACCCAGACGCTGCTGCAGGCGGAACAGGGCAGTCTGCTGGCGGGCCAGACGCAGCTGCGGATGCTGCTGCTGCAGGCGATGCTCCAGGCGGCTGTAAAGCCGCTGCTGGCGCGCCAGATAGTAATCCATCGCCATCTCCAGCCGCTGCTGCTGCGACTGCAGCTGACGCAGCAATTCAAGCTGATTGCGGCTGACAATTTCTGCTGCGGCCGACGGTGTGGGCGCGCGTAAATCTGCGACGAAGTCGGCAATGGTGACGTCGGTTTCGTGTCCGACTGCGCTGACGATGGGAATGCGGCTGGCAAAAATCGCGCGCGCTACCCGTTCGTCGTTAAAGCTCCACAAATCTTCCAGCGAACCGCCGCCGCGCCCGACAATTAACACGTCGCATTCATTGCGCAGGTTAGCGACTTCAATCGCCCGGACGATAGCCGCAGGCGCATCGACACCCTGCACGACAGTAGGATAGATGACCACGGGCAGGGAGGGATCGCGGCGATGCAGCACGCGTAACACATCGTGCAGGGCGGCGCCGGTCGCCGAGGTGATCACCCCGACCTGACGCGCCGGTTCCGGCAGCGGCTGCTTATGCTGCGGGTCGAACAATCCTTCGGTCGACAGTTTTGCCTTTAGCAGTTCAAACTGCTGCTGCAACAGCCCTTCGCCCGCCGGATGCATACTCTCGGCAATCAGCTGATAGTCGCCACGAGGCTCGTAAAGGGTGATGCTGGCGCGCACCAGCACCTGCTGGCCGTGCTGCGGACGAAAAGTGACGCGACGATTGCTGTTGCGGAACATGGCGCAGCGCACCTGCGCGCCATCATCTTTCAGCGTGAAGTACCAGTGACCGGAAGCCGGCTGAGTGAAGTTGGAGATCTCGGCGCTGATCCAGACCAGGCCCATCTCTTTCTCCAGCAGCTGACGCACTGTCGTATTGAGACGGCTGACGGTAAAAATATTGGCGTTGGATGGCAGCGACATGTGACGAAGATCAAATTCCAAATCAGCAGGTTAATTCACCGATACTACAGGGCTGCCAGTGCGGATCAAGAGTTTTTCGTAAATAATAGTGGAGGCAATCGATTACGGCCTGTATAATGCCGCGGCAATATTTTATCTAATCTCAATCACCCGAGGTGGAGTATTGCCATGTTAAGAATCGCTAAAGAAGCACTCACTTTTGACGACGTTCTGCTCGTTCCTGCTCACTCCACCGTCCTGCCTAATACGGCCGATCTCAGCACACAGCTGACCAAAAACATCCGTTTAAACATTCCTATGCTTTCCGCTGCCATGGACACCGTAACCGAAGCGGGTCTGGCAATTGCGCTGGCACAGGAAGGCGGCCTTGGCTTCATCCATAAAAATATGTCGATTGAACGCCAGGCGGACGAAGTGCGCAAGGTGAAGAAACATGAGAGCGGCGTCGTGACTGAACCTCAGACCGTACTGCCGACCACCCCACTGGCTGACGTCAAAGCGCTGACCGAGCGCAACGGCTTTGCAGGCTATCCGGTGGTTAACCGCGACAATGAACTGGTCGGGATCATTACCGGTCGTGACGTGCGCTTTGTGACCGATCTCTCCCAGCCTGTTTCTGCGGTCATGACCCCGAAAGATCGTCTGGTGACGGTGAAAGAGGGTGAAGCGCGTGATGTCGTGCTGCACAAAATGCATGAAAAACGCGTAGAGAAAGCGCTGGTCGTGGATGACAGCTTCCATCTGCTGGGCATGATCACCGTTAAAGACTTCCAGAAAGCCGAACGTAAGCCTAACGCCTGTAAAGATGCGCAGGGCCGTCTGCGTGTGGGTGCCGCTGTCGGTGCCGGTGCAGGCAACGAAGAGCGTATCGATGCGCTGGTTGCTGCGGGCGTTGACGTGCTGCTGATTGACTCTTCTCACGGTCACTCTGAAGGCGTGCTCTCCCGTATCCGCGAAACCCGTGCTAAATATCCGGACCTCGAAATTGTCGGCGGTAACGTCGCTACCGGTGCCGGCGCACTGGCACTGGTTGAGGCCGGCGTCAGCGCGGTCAAAGTCGGTATCGGCCCTGGCTCTATCTGTACCACCCGTATCGTCACCGGTGTCGGTGTTCCGCAGATCACCGCCGTCTCTGACGCCGTGACTGCACTGGAAGGCACCGGTATTCCGGTCATCGCCGATGGCGGTATCCGTTTCTCCGGTGATATCGCCAAAGCGATCGCGGCGGGAGCCTCCTGTGTCATGGTGGGTTCAATGCTGGCGGGCACCGAAGAGTCTCCGGGCGAGATCGAACTCTACCAGGGTCGTGCATTTAAATCCTATCGCGGCATGGGTTCACTGGGCGCGATGTCCAAAGGCTCTTCAGACCGTTACTTCCAGACCGATAACGCCGCTGACAAGCTGGTGCCGGAAGGCATCGAAGGCCGCGTGGCTTATAAAGGCCGTCTGAAAGAGATCGTCCATCAGCAGATGGGTGGACTGCGTTCATGCATGGGCCTGACCGGTTGCCCGACCATTGATGACCTGCGCACTAAAGCGGAGTTTGTCCGCATCAGCGGCGCTGGCATCAATGAGAGTCACGTACATGATGTGACCATCACCAAAGAGTCACCGAACTACCGTATGGGCTCGTAATTTCGATTTCCCGCCCGGCTTCAGTCGGGCGCTTTTATTTATTAAGTCACCGTTCTGGAACCCCCTCAATGACGACGGAAAATATCCATAAGCATCGCATTCTGATTCTCGATTTCGGCTCGCAATATACTCAGCTGGTGGCACGCCGCGTGCGCGAGCTTGGCGTTTACTGTGAACTCTGGGCATGGGATGTGAGCGAAGAGCAGATTCGCCAGTTCAACCCAAGCGGCATCATCCTTTCCGGTGGCCCGGAGAGCACCACCGAACTGAACAGCCCGCGAGCGCCGGAGTATGTCTTTAATGCTGGCGTGCCGGTCCTGGGCGTCTGCTACGGTATGCAGACCATGGCGATGCAGCTGGGCGGCGCCGTTGCTGGTTCAAACGAACGCGAGTTCGGTTATGCGCAGGTTGAAGTGACCACGCCAAGCGCTCTGGTTCGCGACATCGAAGATGCGATCAGTGCGGCCGGTAAACCGCTGCTGGATGTCTGGATGAGCCACGGCGATAAAGTCACCGCTATCCCGGCTGACTTCGTAACCGTTGCCAGCACCGAAACCTGTCCGTTTGCCATCATGGCGAACGAAGAGAAGCGTTTCTACGGCGTGCAGTTCCACCCGGAAGTGACCCATACCCGTCAGGGCCTGCGGATGCTTGAGCGCTTCATCATCGACATTTGTGAATGTGAAGCCCTGTGGACGCCAGCCAAAATCATCGAAGATGCGGTAGAACGTCTGCGTGAGCAGGTAGGAAATGACAAAGTTATCCTCGGTCTGTCTGGCGGTGTGGATTCATCGGTAACGGCGATGCTGCTGCACCGTGCTATTGGTGACCGTCTGACCTGCGTGTTTGTGGATAACGGTCTGCTGCGCCTGAACGAAGCGCAGCAGGTGATGGATATGTTTGGCGATCACTTTGGTCTCAACATCGTCCATGTTCCGGCTGAGCAGCGTTTCCTGGACGCACTGGCGGGTATTGACGAACCTGAAGCCAAGCGTAAAACCATTGGTCGCGTCTTTGTGGAAGTGTTTGACGAAGAAGCGCTGAAGCTGGAAGACGTTAAGTGGCTGGCTCAGGGCACCATCTATCCGGACGTGATTGAATCGGCGGCGTCAGCCACCGGTAAAGCGCACGTCATCAAGTCGCACCACAACGTTGGCGGCCTGCCGAAAGAGATGAAGATGGGCCTGGTTGAGCCGCTGAAAGAGCTGTTCAAAGACGAAGTGCGTAAGATTGGTCTGGAGCTGGGCCTGCCGTACGACATGCTGTTCCGCCATCCGTTCCCGGGCCCGGGTCTGGGCGTGCGCGTGCTGGGCGAAGTGAAGAAAGAGTATTGCGATCTGCTGCGTCGTGCCGATGCTATCTTCATCGAAGAGCTGCACAAAGCGGATCTCTACAACAAAGTCAGTCAGGCGTTCACCGTCTTCCTGCCGGTTCGCTCGGTCGGTGTGATGGGCGATGGCCGTAAATATGACTGGGTGGTTTCACTGCGCGCGGTGGAAACCATCGACTTTATGACCGCTCACTGGGCGCATCTGCCGTATGATTTCCTGGGCCGCGTCTCTAACCGCATCATCAATGAAATCAACGGGATTTCCCGCGTGGTGTATGACATCAGCGGTAAGCCACCGGCGACGATCGAGTGGGAATAATCGGCCTGTAGCCGGTTAACCCTGATGATGTTCAGGCCCGCTTCTCAGCGGGCTTTTTTCTGCCCTGGCTGCCCGCCGATCCGCCGTTTTAACCTTTCAGCACATCTGCACCCGAATCTGGTGATTTTCTGTTCACTTTGCCGCAAATTACGCTATTCTGCTGGTCAGCAAAAGCACGTCGGGTTTCCTGTCTGACGCCCGCTTTTGACTCGCCGCTTTTACCGATTATCCATGTCTCAAAGCCGCCGCTTACGGAAACTGCCCGCACCGCAGGCGTTTCCTTATTCTGACGCCACCAGGAATGTTGTCATGCTCTCACTCAAAGTGTTCAGCCTGTTTTTTGTTGTCGTATTACTGCTCTCTCTGGGAGCCAGTATCGCCCAGGCGACCCGTCACAGCGAAACCGCGGAGCGGGGCGGCTGGTGGTCGGCGCGACGCGATTCAGCCGGTATGGCGCCCGACCCGCGCGCCTTCGCTAATCTGGCTATCGTGCAGGTGTATGCCGCGCCCACCTATGGCTGGAAAGGGCGGGTCGCGGTGCATCCCTGGATCATCTTCAAACGTGCCGGTGAAACGCACTACAATCGCTATGAAGTGATCAGCTGGGGCAGTGGCGATAAAGTGCGTCACAATACCAATCTTCCCGATGGCTACTGGTATGGTGCAAAACCGCGGCTGCTGGTGAACCATCGCGGACCCGAGGCAGAAGCGATGATCCCGCAGATTGAAGCGGCTATTCAATCCTATCCCTGGCCGACGACCTATCACGCGTGGCCGGGGCCCAACAGCAATACTTTTCTGGCGCACATTGGTCGCGAAGTCCCGGCCTTAAAACTCGATTTGCCTGCGAATGCCCTGGGCAAAGATTACCGGCCACTGTGGCGTCCGGTCGGGCTGCCGCCATCCGGGCGAGGTCTGCAGGTATCGGTTCTGGGTGTGGCGGGCGTCACGCTGGGAGTGGAAGAGGGGTTCGAAGTGAATCTGCTGGGTCTGAACATGGGCCTCGACTTTACCCCGTTCCGCCTGCGGTTGCCGTTTATTGGCGGGCTGGGCAACGACAACCTGCAGCAGGATAAGCCCTGATCGTCTGGCCCCGCTATCGGGGCCAGTTTGTTTCAGCACACGCCAAAATCGCCCTCTTCGTGATAGAGGTTGACGCTCTCTGCCTTCACTTCAATCTCTTTTTTGGTCGCATCATCCACCCGTGCGCAATACAGGGTGTCACCTTCAACGCGCAATACCTGCATTTTAGGGCCACCGGTTTTCGACTGAACAAAATCCTCTGCTTTAAACATAGTTTCTCCGTCGTGAGTCGTGATTGCTGCCAGCATCGCGCTGACATTTTTTGCGTAACGTTTTCCAGTTTAGATCCTGACCGTTTTATTGTGTGAAAAAGTCTGCGCATGCTCAGCCGTAAAAGAATATTTTTATCGGTTGTCAGTTGACAACTTATTAGTCCGGCGGGAGGATAGGGAGGACGTGCGTAAGGAGAGGCATATGGAATATTGTTTTACATTACGGTTCAGCCTGCCGGAAGGGCATGCGCCGGCAGATGAGATGATGGAAGTGCTGGCCGCAGCCGGCTGTGACGATGCGCTGATCGGTCTGGGGATGCCGGGGCGAATCGCACTGGAGTTTACCCGGGAGTCAGGCTCCGCGACGGAGGCACTGGCAGAGGCAGAAGCGGCGGTCCTG
>Ga0157358_1000926_pt1 | contig 12614 bp, 11 predicted proteins | sample AttcapACBM2_FD_111484 | JGI IMG/M metagenome (GOLD analysis project Ga0157358, IMG submission 111484) | Fungus gardens microbial communities from leaf cutter ant in Botucatu, State of São Paulo, Brazil - Atta capiguara ACBM2 | ecosystem: Host-associated > Fungi > Mycelium > Unclassified ...
ATAGATAACATGATCTTGAATGATGAATTTGGCCTCAACTTATATATTGTGCCCACTATCTGTTATATGGTTATAATTTTGGGTAGTTAGAGAGAAGTAAGAAGAGAGTTCTTAGTTAGAGCTTAGTTAGAGAAGTAAAAGATAATTCTTAGTTGATTTCTAGACTGAAGAATACAGAGTATTTACTTGTTCTTATATACTGAGTCTGTAGTTAGAACTATGGCTAAGAAATATAGAAGATAACTAAGAAGATGTTATAAAAACAATTTTTAAAATATAAAATGACTGGAAGTCTAGATAACAAGTTATCAGAAAATAAAATACAAAATAATGATCTATCTATAAAAGAACACAGATACAGAAGTATATATAGATAGAATTAAAGTTTTAACCAGAAGTCAGAAAGTATCATATTCTAAGTCAACCTATTTTAAAGATATATTTCTGTAGTAGTGATATCTTCTTAATAACACTGTTACAGGCCTGTTTTTCATAATGGTCATTTTTCTTATAATATATCTTCATAGCAATGATACAATCATCTAACTTATTAAGTACTTAGTCTTCTATGGTGGAGGTATTTTTATCAATTTTAGTCTTTTATTATAGAGTTCCCTTATTCTAGTTTCTTTCAGTATTTTAATATTGAATGTGATTGTGTGATCTATGACTATGATTGTCAGAATTGAAAATGATGAACTTGGTTTTTATTTTATTTTCTCTCATTTTTCTTTTATTTTTTCTTATTTTTTATCAAAAGAGTAGAAGATAAAGAAAACAAAGTGTGATACCATCACAAGTCACATGACATGGTCACAGAAGTCACATGCTCACATGATACAGAAAAGAGTATAGAAGGTTGTGGAACAAGATAAAATTATACAATATGGTAAAGGTATGTTAGCCTTATAAATAAAGCATAGTCTTTAGGGTAGGTTAGAATTATATTAGCATAGACCATTGCCAAAAGGTATATAAGATAGACTAGATTGTAGTAAAAACTCCATCGAGTTCTCTTGTGTTACTTAATATAAGAGTGTATCTTTTGCTTAACACAGAGTTTAAGTTATAACAATAATATATGTAACTTTGTAACTTGTATAATTATCATATGTAACATCACATCACACTTTTTGTCTAAGTCTAAAATTAAAAAAGTAAATAAAATCCACTATTTTCAATTCTGATATTATTGTTCTTTTTTCTAATTTTTTCTATTATATTTACTTCTAGTCTTTCTACTATTACCAAAGCTATTTTATTAGTTTTTTATTATCATTTTCTACTCTTACTTTTTAGTCTAGTCTTTTACTTAGTTTATTTGCTTTTTTCATCTTTGTCTCTGGTACATGTTTCAAATCTTGACAAATATAATATCAATCTTGCTTGTTTTCTGTTTAATTTTTATATCTTCATGAAATATTCCAAATTATTATAGTTTATCTAAACCTTGAACTTAAATTTAGTATCTTCTAATAGATATTTTTAGTTTTCCAATCCTCTAATAACCACTAACATCTCTTTATCATAAATTTAATAGTTTTTTTCTATCTCACTTAGAAAATTTGACAAGTATACCATCAGTCTCCATCATTCATCTTCATACTTTATTGACAAAACATCTCCTATTACATAGTCTGATATATCAGCTTTTATTCTCATTTTTTAAATTTAAGTTTGGTGCTGCTAACATTAGTTCTTTGGTAAATATCTCTTTTAACTTTTTGAATATCTTTTCTTGCTTTTTTGTCCAATTCTACTTCTAATTCTTTTTACCACATTGTATAGTAGTCTGGTTATATATACAAAATCTTTAATAAACTACTAATAGTAATTAGCTAATTTTAAAAACTTCTGTATATCCTTAACTCTTTGAAGAGTTAGCCAATTTAATACTTCTCTTATCTTTTCTTTCTCTATTTTAATTTCATCTAGTTCTATTATTACTCCTAAGAATTCTATCTCTCTCACCTTCTACTTACATTTCTCTGGTTTTATATATAAATTGTTTTTCATCAATCTTTTTATTATTTTATCTACTATCTTATCATATTCTTCTTCTTCTTCCATTTCCACAATTACATTGCCAATAAAACTTGCCACTTCTCTAGTATTGATCATGTTTTATAAAATCCTGTTTATTATTATTTGAAACATTGTTGGGAAGTTAGTAAGTCTAAAGAACATTACTATGAGTTCAAAGGATCTCTCTGAAGTTGTGAATACTACCTTCCACTTGTTCTACTTCTTTATTTGTATATTATTATAGCCCCATTGTAAATCTAGTTTAATAAATGCTTTTTTTGTACCTATATTTTCTATAATGTTTGAAATCACAGGTAAAGGATAGTTATTCTTAATTGTCTATTCATTCAAGTACCTATAATCTTGTATTATATGCTTTTTACTATTCTTCTTTTCTACAAAGAATACCAATACTATTTAAGATGACTTTGAGGATCTGATATATCCTTTTTTCAATTGTTTGTCTATGATCTTATACATCTTCTTTCTTTTCTTTTTAGACTCAGTATTCTCTCACTCACTTTTTTCTTGAAAATATGAATTTATTAATAGAATCTTGAAAAAACCAATTTTTTGGCTTCTTTTTCTGACTTCATTACTTTTTCTTCTTCTTTATTCCAAATTTTCTATTTCTCTATCACTTATTTCAATTCTATAATCTTTTTTCTTCTATATTTTCTTTTTCATATTTTCATTCTCTTCTTGTTTCCTATCCTTTTTCTTTTTTTCCTCTTATTTCTTTTGGTTTTACTATTTCAATTTTTCTTGTTTTGGTCTTTACTACCTTCCATACTCCTTTAGACATCTTGTCATCTTGATCTCTTTTATTTTCTAGTCAATCTCAAAATTGTGGTAAACAAGCTATAGTATTTCTAAGATTACATTCTATTTTTGTCTTTTTATTATATCAATTTCTGTTTTCTCTCTATGTTTTTTGTAAAATATATTTACTTTCACTATATATTCTATTATTCTTTCTTTATTAAATATACAATCTATATTTCTTACATATATTGGTTTTTTGATTTTTTAAAAATTGAACCTCTGCTTTCTTGTAAACTCTGAGCTTATAACTAAACCCATTGCACCACTGTCTAATAACATTTTTACTATAATCCCTTCCAATCCAATATTCACTGTTACTTTTTTTAAGGTATCCTCATTTAAGTTGTATCTAGATATATTTTTCATTACTTTACTATTAAGTATTACAAACCTATTATAGTTAGAACCTAAAACTACTAGATTTTCTTCCTCTTTTAAATTGTTCATATTATAATTGTCTTTATACTCTATTTGTCTTCCTTATACTACAAGTCTCTAATTTCTACAATATGTTCAAATCCCCTATAGTTGTAATAGTTCTTTCTTTAATTTTTTATAATATATAAGTTATGTCTTAACATAAATCTTGCCTGCTGCTATTATAGATTAACCATGATTACATTTGTTCTTTCTACTTCCTCCATTAGAACAATATCTGAATTAAAAACAGTAAATTCTATTTATTTTTATTTTTTATTTTGAGACTTAGAATTAGAAGTTAGTATAAAAGGTTCTAAAAGAATAATGTCATACTACATATCAATGATATGTAATATACATGGTCTTTAGGATAGGTTAAATCTTATATAGCATAGATTATTAGTCTAGCATATATAAAACAGATAAATTGTACTAGAAACTCTATTAAGTTCTCTCGTATTAACCCAATACAAGGTTTCTTTCTTATCTTAATACTTTGAGATTTGGATCATAATAAGCAAGTCTAGTCAATACCTACTGAAATATCTGTTTTCTTAGCCAGACTTAGAGCTATGGCAATAGTTGCTATTATACTTCTCTAACAGCTGCTGGTATATTCAGTCTTAGTTTTTGAGCTTCTCTTCTATCTCTTAGTCTCTCCTTCCCTTATTTATTCTTTTCTAATACCTATCCAAATTTATTACTTATCTGTACTATTCCTTAATATTTCTAGAAGATTGTTCTGCCTCTATTAGCTTGTGTCTGATATTACCATTTATTTTTCTCTTAAATTTTTCTACTAATATCTGTTCTTGTATCTACTACCTCTAGTTACTTGTTTAAACATCTAAAAAAATTGTTTATAGTCTAAGAGCCTTGTTCTACTTACTTGAGCTCTGTTATTTTAGCTAATTTGTTATTTCCTTCTTTCAGTATATTTTCCTTTCAAATGCCTGATAATCTTCTCTATATTTATATTAAAATTCATTGTATTTACTTTTTTACTATTTCCCCTCTGATCCTCATTCTAATATATAACTTATATATTATTATGAAACCTACTATTTTTCCTAAATCTTTATTCAACAATAATGGCTTGGCTATCTTTAGTTGGAATCTATATCTAGGTCTTGAAGCTATTTTCTCTTCTCTTCCTATCTCTTCTATACTAGCTGTTAGTTGTGTTTGCAATATGACTAGTTGTTCAGCTTGTTGTCTTATTAAAAGCTATAACTACTTTACTGGATTGTGTTGATTCATATAGTAGAATGGTGGCGAATCAATAGATGTGAAAGCTGGTGGTAGTGGTATAGGAAGAAATAAAATGTATAAAGACAAAGAAGAAAAGAAGAAAAGCTAGTGTTAGTTTTGCTTTCTAACCTGTATATCTTTCTTTCTTACTGACTACTGTCCTAATTAAATTGGGTATTTTAATATTCTTAAGAAGAGAATATATAAGCTAAACACCTTTCTACTAGAGAACATTATGTTTGTTACTCTGTATAAACAAGTTATAATAGACCTGCAGTACAAGCCTTCTATATAAAAAAGTACAAAAACACTACTTACTTTAACAATAAGTATATCTAAGTGGACACCTAAGCTTAGTCTCTATTATCTTTGGTCAAGCATGAGAACAGAGTAAGTAGAGAAGGCTTTGAGTTGAGTAGTTTCAAATATAAACTACCAAGTTTTAATATTATAACTTAAATTCCAGAGTTAGGATAAAAGAGGAACTTGTATTGTTTAATATAAAAGAACTTGGTAGAGTTTCTAGTATAGGTGTGTCTACTCTATATACCTCCAATACATAGTCTGTGTACACTTGATATTTAGCTTATTCTAAATGTTTATAAGTTATATAGATAGAGTTATTATCTTATATAATATATAATATTATTCTTCTGATATGTTACATGATATTGTGACAGTGACAGTGACATTTGTGACAGTGGTGACAGTCATATAATATCACATTGTTCTTATTTACTAAGTCTAGAGTAGTGAAAAGAAGAGAAGAGTTAAAGTAGAAAAGGAATAAGTCTACTATTCTTGAATTTGACATAATTTCCCTGTTGAGAATCTAATCCTCATTGTAGTATTGAGGGACATTTCTGAGAGAAAAATGAAAGCAGAGATCTTTTAGCCCTTTGAATATATTAATAATATTCTAATCTTTGTCCAAAAATAAAATATTACTGATGTTCTTGAGAAAGGATTCTAGATGAGAATTTTGGTAAGTTAATTCTGTACTGGCCCAAATACTATAATAGGTGGAGTTATAAATCATTTCTAACATAAAGAGTCTACTATTGGAAGGAATAGAGTGCACAGCAGCATAGTGTAGTATAAACAACTGGCAACTACTTATCTATGGTGTATATCTTTATAGAAAGCCAAAAGAGAATAATATAGAGAAATGAGTTATATTATTAAAGATAAATGCAACTATATAAATTTTTCTATCAACTATCTAATTAGAACTATGTACTTACTAAACAGAGTGCTTTGCAATACTCCCCCTCACTTAAGGCTTTAGCTATTAAGTGATAGAAGTACAAGCAGGCAAGCTTAGAGTATTTCCGTCAGGTATGGTTCATACTAGGGGTAAAAGTTCGCAAGATAGACTTGTGGAACAACCTTGGCTTTAGCTTATGTACTGCACCATTTGTCTGTTACATAATCACAACTTCAGATGATAGGAAGAAGTCTGAGATGAGAGTGAGTACTGATTGATATGTCGCTGTTGAACACTGGAGATTGAGTTCAATAAAAATTATCTTCATCAATTATCAGGCTAGTGTTATAAGACGAGAGTGTGGACAGACTTTGGCTAGGGTTAGGGTTAGCCAGACATAGATAAGTAATTAATTATTAGTCTACAACAGAGGAAGAGCACATAACCTGGAAGTCATGTGATAGAAGCTGGAATAGTCTAGAGCAGTCTAGAAGGATCAAGAGGAGTCTAGATAGTAGTTAGTGTTAGGAATGATGTCAAGGAACAACAGTTTCTCATAGTGTACATATGGTGCACACATGTACAATGGAGATTAAGAGTATGATGTCAGGGCATATGTATATGGCATGGTAGCCTTATGGTGGATGAGTAATAGGACATGAGGATAATACATAGACATTAGGGCAGGTAGATATTATTGTAGTACAGACCACATTGTATTTATATAAATAGAGGAGCAATACAGCGAGGGCTCCTTGTCGAGTTCTCTTGTAATCTCTACTATTAGATAGCCTTCTGTGAGCTTTGCTGAAGTAAGCATACTACAAGTGCCATTCCAGTGAGGGGTTGCTACAACAGCTAGTGAATTACAGTGTAACTACTAGTCTTATATACAAATAAATGTTATAGGAGATACTTAGGGTTTCAGTGATAAAGCCCCTATTACCCTGAGTGGAGGTTTTGGTGTTGAGACACTGACAGGGGTAACTCTGTCATAGAAGACTAAGTTGAATAGGAATATCTCTGCTGTGATATCTGGATGGTTGTAGCACCACCATAAGGTATGTTGCAAGAAAGATGGCTACTGTAGAAGGCAGGCTTGTATAATTTGGAGATGATATCACTACAGGAATGTAATTTCTGGATGGGTGAACTTGCATATAACAATTTCTAAGCCAAGAGATAGATAGAGACAACTGAATAGGACTTGGCTAAGGTTTTTAGTCAGAATATCAGTAGAATTCTTCTTTCCATCAATATAATATGGTTTAACTTGTTCATTCTCAATTAGATCTCTTATATAGTAATAGTAAATATCAATATGTTTAGAGTACTTTTTATTACAACCTTAAGCTTGGCTTAGATTGCAACTTAGGCAAAGTATTGAGTAAGAGTGAGAGAGATAGTCAATTGGTAAAGCATAAGAATACATAATTGTATCTACTTTCTATCTGTTAAGCAAGTTTGACTACAGCAAATTCTATAAGCCAATTATTAGATATATTAGAGATTTAATCATTTGTTGGTATTTTTGATGAAAATTGGAATCACACTGTTTATAATTGGGTTTAAACACATAGTTCAATGGGAGTAGAGTACTTGTTGGGTTGGTTGTTATATTAAATTATGCTAAAACTTTGTTCAAGTACTCAGACTAGTTTACAAAGATCTTTTGATTCTTGTAGTTATAATTTATACACATTCCAAGAAACTCTTTAATTTCTCTAAGGTCATAGCATTCTCATTTCATCATAAATTTTTTGTTCAACTTTAAGAGGAGTGAGAAATATTTTGAATGCATAAAGCAAACATTATCAATATAGACAATTGCTATAACAAGCTTTCTAATCTTTTTGTCAATAAAGTAATACACACTAGTATTGGATTTGCAGTACTTAAATCCTAGGGTTAACATTGACTTAGTCATAGTCTGCTACCAAGATAAGCCAGCTTGCTTAAGGCTGTATAATATTTTGCTAGACTTTCTTTTCTTTGCTAGATAGCCTAAAACTTTCAGACTACTCTATATAGATTTTATCACCCAGATCACTATAAAGATAGGCAGTTTTTATATTAACACTATAGATATCCCAATCTTCAAGAAAAACAACAGCTAGGAATAAGCATGCTGTCTCATAGTGGATAACTAGAGAGAATAATTCATCAAAGTTGATTTTCTTAATCTAAGAAAATCCTTTTACAACAAGTCAAGATCTATAATGACTATCAAACTTAATGTTAAATACCCAGAAATTCTTAATCACTTTTCTTCTCTTAGGGAGATTAACAACTTCATAAACATTTCTATCCTTAAGTGATTTCAGCTCCTTAAAACAAGACTCAAGCTACTTCTTTTAAATGTCAGCTAGTAATATAATGATATCTCCAAGGTTTTTGGGAATTGGACAAGACTCTGTTGCATGTTGTACTAAGAGAAAGTAAATTTACTCTACTCCCCCTTCTCTTGCAAGACATGCTAAATAGCTAGTGATAGCTGGCTCAGCTAATTTACCTATAAAAGGTGAAGTGTCTATTCTACTTCCATTATTATCAACAATGATTGGGCATTTGCCTTTCCATTGGATATTATATAGGGTTACATTTATCTCAATAATATTGTCAGATAAGTTGTATAAGTAATCAACTCTATTTAATCTTACTGTCTTGAGCAGTATATTATCAGAGAAATATTGTATATTCTGATAAATCATTCATGATTTCTGATGAGTATTTTCAGACTTATTATGAGCCATATTGGAGTTGGAGAGCCTCCCTCTTGGCTGCTATAAAGAGTTCTACAGAATATTAGTAGAATATTCTTGAGTTTAACACTTAGATTTTCTCAATTTAGGATCTTCTTGTAGTGTCTGCAGACTAGGTTGTAGAGGTCATTGAGGGCTTGGTGGTTGCACTTCAATATCAGAGTTAACATCATTTGTCTCTTCAATCTCTACTATGAGTTTTACAGGCCCTGGAGTAAGTGGGAGGAAAATAGACTTATAAGTGAGAGAAGATAAAGGAGAACAAGTAGGAGAATTGTTTTGGATAGGAAGAATGAGTATGTGTGAAATGGGTATTAGAGCAGGTCCATCTTTCCCAGAAGAGTTAGATGCTAACAACTCTGTTTCTGGACTTGTTTTGTTTAATAGCTCATTATATAATTTGTACTCTTTTACATGAAAGTTAGTGCATTTAAAGAAAAGTTTCTCATCAAAAATGGCATGTGTAGAGTGGAAAATTGTATTTCCTTGTATATGATGTATAAAGCAGTATTCACTATTCTCATATCTAATGAATATCATCAATTCAGAGTATGATATGATTTTGTTGGCATGAATTTCAATAGAGAGAAACATGTAGGCTTTACAGCCAAAGACATAGAAGTGCAATGTTTTGGGTTTATTTCCCAAGAAGATCTTCTGAAGTATTCTTCACTTAAGATATCTAGCAGATATGCAATTGTATACATGAGCTACAGCTGTTATTATGAATTCTCACCAGGAATCTGGCAGACATGCTTCAAGTTGTATTGACTATACCTTTTCAAGCAAGATACAGTTCGATCATTCAGCATGAATATTTTGTTGGTATATATATGGAGTACTAGTCTCATAGATAACTTCTTGCTCTCTTAGAAAAGATTGTAATTCTGATATTACATATTCTCCCTCATTATTAGTGTACAACCTCTTTACAGGATAGGTAGTTTTTGACCATATCCAGAAAATAGACTTAATTGCATTTGCAGCCTCAGACTTTTTGCATATAAAAATAATATTGCAAGAAGAAGAATGAGCATCAAGGAATGTAATTATTCACTTGTACTTTAAATAAGACAAGATAGAGAGCTTAAGGAGATTTAAGTGAATCAATCCTAGAGGCTCACTGGAGTGAGTAGAGTTTTCAGAAAAACTATATTAATACATATTTTCAAGAATATAACTATAGCAGACTTATTTCTATGTTGGAAAACAGATCTTCTTTGCATCTTCAATATTATTAAGGATATAACATATGATCTTATTAGAGACATGTTTAAAATGACAATATAAAGTCTCAAATTCTAGTTATCTTGTTACAAGACTCACAGGATTAGAGACATCATACTTGAGAATGTGAGTTCTTACAATCTGAATATTATTCCAGAGGTTGGAAATAGCTGATAGAACAGCATCACTAGACTTATCACAAAAAGTGAAACTACTTTTGTTGCCTTCCACTCTCAACCTAGACTGAAGAATCTGTCTAGTAAAGAAGAATCATATCTGTATACTAGGGATACAATATACTAGCTATAGTTTTGACATAACAACCCTAATAGTTCCTTTCTCAAAATCAAAGATTTTATGTTCAATTAAAACAGTGCTAGAAGTAACTATAAATAGTAGTGCTTTTGAGTTTGCAGTTTCAACTTAGCTATAATTATTCAAAGTCATATTGACAAAGTTAGACTTAAATGGAGTAGAGTGAGCAGAGATACCAGAGTCTAAGAATTATTTATCTTTATAAAAGCTGTTATGAGATGCTTTTTTATCCTTATACAAAAACATAGTGTTTTTTCACATTTAAAGAGATTCATAGCAATAGGCAAGTCAAGCAGAACAAATCTATTTTGACTTAAAGCTATGTATATATAATTAACTCTACTTGACCCTATAGAGTCCTTCATTATAATAGCTACATTGGTATAGGATTGGATAAACTGAGTCAAGAAATTCAGTGAATTATCAACTTGGAAGGGAAAAAGCATATATAGTTAGTTACTACAGGTCCAACTATCTTATTCATACTCATTATTACTCTTTAGGAAAACTGCATAATTATCATTATCTGCTTATCTTTTGAAAATAGTTACTATAAGTAAATCAACTTTTATAGGATAAGGATTTTCAGTGGGCAGTTTTATAATTTTAGAGATTAAAACCTCAGTAGATAGATTAGAGAACTTCTTTTCCAAGTACTTTTTATGAATTTTAGTACTTGTATTTTTGCTTATACCTAAGGTCTTTAAATGAGAGTATGTGAATTAATAAAAAGATTGTAATCATGTTTGCAAAGATAATAGCACTATCTATCTAGTAGGTGTTGCTACTATCATCATTCTAGTTCTTTATTTCATCTGCTTAGTAAGCATTACTACCCTTTTTGCCTTGATTACTTTTCTTTTTCTTTTTTTGCTGCTCAAAAGAACTTTTACTTCATAACTGCTGTTGTTACTAGAAGTTCTTTTTCCACTAAGAAAGTTTATTCCTATGTAGAATGCCAGGGTGATGAGCAGCATTAGCAGTATTAGTCTGTCTAGAGAATTCTACTTGAATAACAGAATATACAATATTTCAGGTAAGATTAGAGATAAATGTATGAGAGAAAAGAATAGAAGTAGAAATAGAGTCTTATAAATAAGGGATTGCAAATAGAAAAGTTATTGTTTTCAAAACAGAGGGAACATCATAGTTGTTCCTATAGAGTCTTATATAAAAAGAATTAAGCTTAGCAATTTAAGAAGCAGAATTCTAGTTACTGGAAATTTGAAATATAATTGTTCTCTGGTAATTAGCAAAGACTGAAGCTAGACTAGGCATTTTTATAAAGATCTGAAGATAAGCCCAAAAAACCTTAATATTAAACTAGTTATGTATTAATAAGTTATTTGATAAGATGAAGTTAAGAACAGCTAGAGCTTGAGAGCCCAAGAAGTTTCTTCTGACTATCTCATTCATATCAGTGACCTGAGGAAGTGTCAAAGCATTTAACATGTCATCAACTCCAGAATAAATAATGAGAGCAAGAGTTGATTTAATATGAATTTCTCAGAAAGAATAGTCAGTAAAGCCAGTAAGTTTGAGAAGAATAGCAATAAAGTTGGCTATTGCTATCAATAAAGATAATCAGCATAGGTTAGGAAGCAAATGCAGCCAGCTAGAGTGCAAATATTCAACCCTACCAGTAATAAGCTATTAGCATATATAAGGTACAAAGAGATCCTATAGACATAGAGTGATTCAGAATCAGCTCAATCCATAACAGGCTTAGGAGCAACAAGATGTCAGCCCACTGGTAAAGTTGGTCAAGTCCTTCTCATCAATAAAAAGCAGCCTATGGGAGTACTAACTAGAGATCAAGGCAACCAGGGCCCATATCCTGTTGGAAGGAACAGAGTGTGGACAACTGGCAACCACTTACCTGTGATGTATACCTCTATAGAGAGCCGGAAGAGAGCAACTTATTCCTTTTCGTTGTGAAAAGGAATAAATTGTATTCCACAGAGACTAAATTTTTCCATCAACTACCTAATTAGGACTATGTGCTTACTAAGAGGAGCACCTTGGCCCATCTGGGCTGCTTTTGGCAACGCAAAGTAGAAATTTTGAATATTGTCTCTGATGAATCTGAACTTGGGACTCGAGCCCCAGATGATGTCGGGTTTCAGGTCCGGAAGGATGAGGTGGAAAATGGGCGTCTGAGTAGACGCTCGAAAACATCCAATATGACGATACGTTTCTTCCCGGGTCTTCTTTCAGATAGTCATCTCATCTCCATCGAGCTCCACGACAGGTTTCTCGACTACGGTTTCTGAGCCATTTCGCAGTCTGGACAGCAATAGAGGGATATTTAAGATCATAGTCAACTGGGGAAAAGAGATAGGGACACGGTAAGTGAGTGAGTTAAAGAGGGAATAAGGAATGTCTAGAATGTCTAGTAAATCGAAGATGCCGCTGTGCAATGAGCCCATTCTTTCTAAATAGGTAGGTAGCAATCAGGCCTGATTTCCCAAAAAATTGTTCCTACCAAAGTGCAACACAATCACACAAGGGAGAATTGAGATCGGACATGAGATGAATAAGAGATCATGATTTGCAGGAAAGGAGGTCTAAATGGAGAGGGA